>ENA-OQLB01000178-OQLB01000178.1-human-gut-metagenome-genome-assembly--contig:-NODE-178-length-37625-cov-4.326977_pt1 | contig 37625 bp, 43 predicted proteins | sample MGYA00242656_ERZ504813 | MGnify/ENA primary metagenome ERZ504813 (study PRJEB26092, sample SAMD00036388) | human gut metagenome | host: Homo sapiens | study: EMG produced TPA metagenomics assembly of... | reverse complement strand
GACAACGAGGTCTCTTGCAACGGACTCCTTTTTTATGGCTCTTCCAGGGTGATGAGACTGGCGCTTTCTGCCGGGCAGTCTTCCAACTTGCATGACATAGTCCGCATTTTCCGGCAGGAATCGGTCATCCATGACAACCTGCAGGAGGAGATGCTGCGGATTGTCTTGAAACGTTTCATCATTACCTGCACACGCATTGCGCGCCAGCGTTTTGGGGTGGGGCAGGAGAAGGAAAAGACGTTTGACATCATCCGGCAGTATTACGTATTAGTGGACCGGCATTTCAAGGAGAAGAAGCAAGTGCAGGATTATGCCGATATTCTTTGCCGTTCTCCCAAGACACTTTCCAATCTGTTCTCGACCTGCGGGTTGCCTTCCCCTTTACGGGTGATTCATGACCGCATTGAGGCAGAAGCCATGAGATTGCTGCTGTATACCCACAAAAGCGCTAAGGAAATCAGCTCCATTCTGGGCTTCGAAGACTTGTCCGCGTTCAGCCGTTTTTTCAAGAAAATGACCGGCGAGAGTGTCTCGGACTACCGGAAAAGAGTGAAACGGGAAGAATTGCCAACTGTTGCGGAATAATTGCCATTTCGTACGTGGTGGAAAACAAGGAACTTTGCAAAAACAAAAATCAAGTCATATTACTGAAACCATTTAAAAAGTAGAACAAAGATGAAAACGAAATTGCAAAACTTGTTTATGGCTGCGTTGACGCTGGCCGCTTCCACTCAAAAGTTGGGTGTTAATTTGATTCGTGTAGCCATCCTGGTTATTTTCGTATGGATTGGTGGGTTGAAATTCTGGAATTATGAGGCTGAAGGGATTGTCCCTTTTGTGGCGAACAGCCCGTTCATGAGCTTCTTTTATACAAAGAGTGCCCCGGAGTACAAGGAGTATAAGCTGAAAGAGGGCGAGTTCAATGAGGCGAAACATCAGTGGCACGTGGAGAACAATACGTATGGTTTCTCTCACGGTCTGGGCATTCTGATTATGGCCATCGGCATCCTGACATTTCTGGGGATATTCTCTCCGAAAATCGGACTGGCGGGAGCCGCACTTGTCATTGTCATGACGATGGGTACCCTCTCTTTCCTGGTGACAACCCCTGAGGTGTGGGTGCCGACTTGGGAAGCGAGGAGCACGGCTTTCCGTTGCTGACGGGGGCAGGGCGCTTGGTCATCAAGGATACGGCCATTCTTGCCGGTGCCATTGTCGTACTGTCTGACAGTGCAAAAAGAGTATTGAACCAATTAAGGAAATAGACGTATGAAACAGTATGATGCCATTATCATCGGATTCGGCAAAGGCGGAAAGACGCTGGCTGCCGAGTTGGCAAAACGGAAGCTGGACGTTGCCGTAGTGGAGCGTTCGGAAAAGATGTACGGAGGGACATGTATCAATATCGGTTGCATTCCCACAAAAACATTGGTGCATGCGGCAAAGCATGCGGACAAAGACGCTTCTTGGGAGGTCAAGAAGGCATACTATCGTCAGTCCATTGCAAGGAAGGAAGAGGTCGTCTCTTTCCTGCGTCAGAAGAATTATCACAATCTGGCCGACAATCCTCATATAACGGTCTATACGGGTATCGGCTCCTTTGCAGGTCCGGATGTGGTGGAAGTTGGGATGGTGGAAGGGACATTACAATTGCAAGCTCCCCGGATATTCATCAATACGGGTGCCGAAACCGTCATTCCACCGATAGAGGGGATACAAGGTAACCCACGGGTATATACCAGCACCTCCATTATGGAACTGACTGAGCTGCCGGTACAGCTCGTCATTGTAGGTGGGGGATACATCGGACTAGAATTTGCTTCCATGTATGTTTCATTCGGTTCGCAAGTCACGGTGCTCGAGGGCTCTTCCGAACTGATATCCCGGGAGGACCGGGACATTGCGGACAGTGTCCGGGAGGTATTGGAACAGAAAGGAATCGTTTTCAAGCTGAATGCACGCGTGCAGTCCGTGAAAGACTCTGACGTCATTTACCGGGATGCGGTCACGGGAGAGGAACATCAGTTACACGCAGATGCCATCCTGCTGGCTACCGGCCGGCGTCCGAATACGACTGGCTTGAATCTGGCGGCGGCAGGTGTAGAGGTGAATGAGCGCGGTGCCATTGTGGTGGACGACTATTTGCAGACTACCAACCCCAAGATACATGCTATCGGTGATGTAAAGGGCGGTTTGCAGTTTACCTACATTTCTTTGGATGATTACCGCATCCTGCGCGAAGACCTTTTCGGGGCAGGAGAACGCAAGGTGTCCGACCGTGACCCGGTGAGCTATTCGGTATTCATCGACCCGCCGCTTTCACGCATCGGGCTGAGCGAAGCGGAAGCACGCAAGAAGGGATTGAATATAAAGGTCAACAAGCTGCCGGTAGCCGCCATTCCGCGTGCCAGGACTTTGGGCGATACGAACGGACTCTTCAAGGTGGTGGTGGACGCCGATACGGACAAGATAGTGGGATGTACGCTGTTTGGTCCGGAATCGAGCGAGGTCATCAACCTGGTGGCAATGGCTATGAAGACCGGGCAGGAATATACCTTCCTCCGTGATTTTGTCTTTACACATCCCAGCATGAGTGAAGCACTGAATGACTTGATGGGCTTTTAAAGATTATTTAGGCACAATATCCGTCAATTTGCAGGAAGAGCATTTGCGTATCTCCCCAAAAATGACGAATATTGTGCCCGAATTCTATAAACCCCAATAGTCATGACCCGGATATCTGCCATAGGCATTGCACTGCTGTGCATTTTATGCGTAACCTCTTGCGGCTTAAAATCAAGACAGACTACTACCGAATCTTCTTCCGAAACGGGCTATTCTCCGGTTACGACAGACACGGCAGCTACCATTGTACCGTGCTATGCCAAAGGCTATACGGTGAAATATCTTCCGCACCATGTCCGTCTGGTGGATATACACGACCCTCAAAAAGAAAGCAGCAGCACTTTCCACTATGCGCTGGTACCGAAAGGCATAAAGCCTGTCGGCATACCGAGCGACTATACGGTGATTGAAACGCCGGTAGAGCACGTCATGTGTATGACATCCCTGCAACTTTCCAACTTCATCCGTCTGGATGCCTGCGATTATGTGGTGGGCATCACCAGTACGCGCCATCTCTTCAACAAGGAGATGAACGACCGTTTGAAGTCCGGCGAGACCGTGAAGATTGGTATCGAAGGGAACTTTGATAATGAAGTGATAATGAGCATGAATCCGGATGTTATCTTTATCTCTCCTTTCAAGCGGGGTGGATATGATGCCATGCGGGAAATCGGTATTCCACTGGTTCCCCATTTGGGGTACAAGGAGATGACCCCGTTGGGGCAGGCTGAATGGATAAAATTCATCGGCATGTTTATAGGCCAGGAAGTGGAGGCGAATGAAAAGTTTGCTGCGATAGAGAAGCGCTATAACGAATTGAAGGAGCTGGCTGCCAACGTGAAGAAGCGTCCGGTGGTATTCAGCGGCGAGATACGGGGTGGCAACTGGTATGCAGTGGAGGAAAGAGCTTTCTTGCCGAACTGTTCCGTGATGCCGGTGCGGATTATTTCTTGAAAGACGATCCCCGTTCGGGAGGTGTCACGCTGGATTTTGAAACCGTATATAGCCAGGCGGAGAGTGCGACTATTGGCGCATTGTCAACAGCTATGACGGGACGTTCACGTATGATGCCTTGAAGTCCCTCGACCCGCGTTATGCCGACTTCCGTGCGTTCCGTGAGAAGGGAGTGGTATACTGCAACATGCGTGAGAAACCCTTCTACGAAAGTATGCCCATGCAGCCCGAAATTGTATTGGAAGACCTGATACATGCTTTCCATCCCGATTTGTTGCCCGACTATAAACCGACTTACTACGAACTGCTGAAATGATAAAAAGACCCATACTTCCGTTGATGTTGCTGACACTGGCATCTATCTTTCTTTTTTTCCTGCTGAACCTGCTTTTGGGGTCGGTTCACATTCCTCTGCGCTCTGTGTGGAATATATTGTGGGGAAATACGGATGAATCCGTTATTTGGCAGAATATCATCTGGAAGTCCCGCGTGCCCCAGGCGTTGACGGCATTGGTGGCGGGAGCAGGGCTGTCAGTCAGCGGTCTGCAGATGCAGACGGTGTTCCGCAATCCGCTGGCAGGGCCTCGGTATTGGGCATCAGTTCAGGTGCCAGCCTGGGTGTGGCTTGTGTGGTATTGCTGTCCGGGGCGATGGGCGGTGTGGCATTGAGCCGTTTGGGGTATATGGGCGAGGTTGCCTTGTCGGTTGCCGCCATTATCGGTGCGCTGGCTGTGATGGCGCTCATTGTCTATGTCTCCCAGAAGGTGAAGGGCAACGTGACGCTGCTGATAATCGGTGTGATGATAGGCTATGTGGCAAGTGCCGTCATCGGCGTATTGAAATATTTCAGTGTGGAGGAAGATATACGTGCATATGTCATTTGGGGATTGGGTAGCTTTGCCCGTGTTTCGGGCGACCAGATGGTGCTGTTTGTCTGCATCATGGCTGTGCTGCTTCCGTTGTCCTTCCTGCTGATAAAGACGATGAATCTGTTGCTGCTGGGCGATGGCTATGCACGCAATCTGGGACTGAACATCAAGCGGGCACGCCTGCTGGTTATCTCATGCTCCGGCGTGCTGGTGGCTATTGTAACGGCCTATTGCGGTCCGATTATGTTTATCGGATTGGCGGTTCCCCATCTGTGCCGTGCCATCTTCCACTCTTCGGACCATCGGGTACTGATGCCTGCCACATTGCTGGTAGGCGCTTCCCTGGCATTGGTCTGCAATCTGATAGCCCGTATGCCCGGCTTCGAGGGAGCTTTGCCGGTCAACTCGGTGACGGCACTGGTAGGTGCGCCGGTAGTGGCTTCTGTACTTTTTAGAAAACGGAAAGGAGAATTGAATGAATAAGGAAACCATACATATAGAGAATCTTTCCATCGGTTACCCCGGTAAGGGGGATGTGAAAGTGGTGGCAGACGGCATTTGCGCCGGAATCAACAGTGGTGAGCTGACTTGCTTGTTGGGAGCTAATGGAGTGGGGAAGTCCACGCTGCTCCGTACGTTGTCCGCCTTCCAGCCGAAACTTGGCGGAAACATATTTATTGAAGGAAAAGAGATTGGGGACTATACCGACAAGCAGCTTTCGCGCGTCATTAGTGTGGTGCTGACGGAGAAGTGCGATATACGCAATATGTCCGTCGTAGAACTGATAGGTCTGGGGCGTAGCCCCTACACCGGTTTCTGGGGAATCTTTCGAAAGAGGACAAGACTGTGGTGGACAAATCCATCGCCCTGGTAGGCATTCCCCATCTGGCACACCGCATGGTGCATACGCTGAGTGACGGTGAACGGCAGAAGGTGATGATAGCCAAGGCGCTCGCCCAGGAAACTCCCGTCATCTATCTGGATGAACCGACAGCTTTCCTTGATTTTCCCAGTAAAGTAGAGATGATGCAACTGCTTCACCAGCTCAGCCGGCAAACGGACAAGACGATTTTCCTTTCTACTCACGACCTGGAACTGGCCCTGCAGATAGCGGACAAAATATGGCTGATGGACAAGGTGAACGGCGTAACTATCGGTACGCCCGAGGACCTTTCGTTGAACGGCAGCCTGAGCAACTTCTTTGCCCGTAAGGGTATTGCCTTTGATTTGGAAACGGGACTGTTCAGGGTAGCCAATGAATATACCTCCAGATACGCTTGGCGGGCCACGGGCAGAAGTATGCCATGGTGCGCAAGGCACTCCAGAGAAACGGGATTCTGGCAAACCGGAATGTTGAATCGGAGATTTATATCGAAACCGGAGATTTGAAGGGAGACGGCAGCTTCGTATTCCATCGACCGGGCAAGGAGCCGGTAACAGTGTACTCCATTGAGAAATTGCTGCAAATAGTCTTGTCATTCCATTCCCTATGATGCACCATTCTGCAAAGGATAATTATGTCCACTTAACGACGACTCCGGTCCCCCGGCTGATTACGTCATTGGCTGTGCCGACCATCATCAGCATGCTGGTGACGTCCTTCTACAACATGGCAGATACCTATTTTGTGGGTAAAATAAATACCCAGTCTACGGCTGCCGTAGGTATCGTGTTTTCTGTGATGTCCATTATCCAGGCTGTGGGATTCTTCTTCGGTCATGGTTCGGGGAACTACATCTCCCGTAAGTTGGGGGCGCAGGAAACGGAGAGTGCCGAGAAGATGGCATCCACCGGCTTCTTTTTTGCCTTGTTTATCGGAGCGGCTCTGGCTGTGCTGGGATTGCTGTTCCTTACACCGCTTTCCCTTGCTTTGGGGTCGACGCCTACTATTCTTCCGTATACGGAGCACTATTTGGGAATCATTCTGCTGGGTACTCCTTTTATGACCGCCTCATTGGTGCTGAATAACCAAATACGTTTTCAAGGTAATGCGGCGTATGCCATGGTGGGGATTGTGAGTGGGGCGGTCATCAACGTGGTGCTCGACCCTATCCTGATTTTTGTATGCGATATGGGCATATCCGGTGCCGCACTTGCCACAGTAGTCAGCCAGATATGTAGTTTCATCCTTTTGCTATATATGGGGCGCAGAGGAGGAAATATACGTATACGTTACAGAAACTTTACGCCTACACTGGCTTTCATCAAGGAAATTATTGGGGGTGGAACTCCGTCACTCACCCGGCAGGGACTGGCAAGCGTGGCAACCATTTTGCTGAACGTGGCGGCCGGTGCATATGGTGACGCAGCTATTGCAGGGATGTCCATTGTGACGCGTATCTCTATGTTTATCAATGCTTTCCTAATTGGTTTCGGGCAAGGCTTCCAACCGGTATGCGGATTCAATTATGGTGCCGGGCTGTATGCCAGAGTGCGCCAAGGATTCTGGTTCTGTGTGAAGGTAGGCTTTTTCTTTTTGCTGGTTTGTGCGGTGGCAGGTATGGGATATGCCGAGGAGATTGTCTCCATCTTCCGCAAGGGAGACCCTGCTGTTGTAGCTACCGGTGCGGCAGCATTGCGCTGGCAGTTCATCACCTATCCGTTGGGTGCATGGATTGTGGTCAGCAACATGATGCTGCAGACTATCCGCAAGCCCGTACGCGCTACGATACTTTCCTCTGCCCGTCAAGGGCTGTTCTTCATCCCCCTCATCTTCATTCTTCCTTATTTCTTAGGACTGAAAGGGGTGGAAATGTGCCAGGCGGCGTCGGACATGCTGACCTTCTTCCTCGCCATTCCATTGACCTGCGGGGTGCTGGCGGAGATGAAGAGGAAGGAGGCGGAACAACTGCAACAGCGGCAATCTTGAAGTTTCTGCGTCCCTATTCAATTTTCACGGGAACTATCGGTTGCCGCTTCACTTTATCGAGGGGAGCTGCATGGTACTCGATGCGCCCGAAGTCTATCTGTCTCAAATCAATGCTTCTGATTGTACTGTTGTACATGGTGCGATAGTAGATGATACCGTTTGTCATATCTGTGGCCGATGTCCATTGGGTGGCACTTGGAATATTGGCAGGACCTGGCCGAGGGGAAACTCGATGCCTACGGGTATATCAAAGTTATTCAGTATCTGAAAACATTGGAGAACGGTTTCCTGTGCGGTATTCTGTGGTGGTGTAGAAGTCTGGTAGAAAGCGGCACGGATAAAGCGGGAAGGGGGAGTCACATCTCCCGGAATTCCCAAAAAGCCGCTTCCCGAACCGAAAGGGGCTATAGTCACATTGCCCAGCGATTTGCTTTCGGCACTGCCCGGGTAGAGGTTCACATAATTGTTTAAGTTGGTCATCTGCCAGTCAAAGCCGGGGGAGTTTGTCAATACTCCCAGTTTGTTTTCATAGAAACGGGGCTGTCCGTCGATGAACTCCAATACCAGTTGGCGGCCGGTCTTGTCTGCAATCCGCCAATGTACGGTGGAGGCGCGTGGGTCAATGGCTATGACCGTCACATTTTCAATAGCCTCCTTTACCTCGTCCACAGTAGAAAAGCTTCCCAACAGCCATGATACCAATTGTAAATCGGCTATGCTCGACGCTTTTCGTGTGGGGTCGTACTCCTCATATTTGCCATATCCGGGAAAGTAGAACAGCCCGGCGGAGAGCCCGGCTTCATTCAGACCTTCGGCCACGAACTCCTTTTGCTCCACTGCCAGGCCTACGTAGCCATAGCGTGAGGTGAACTCCATGCCGGACAGACTGCCTCCGGGTGTCAGTGATTGTTGCGAATAACCGCGCGGTACGATGACGTACTGGCTGTTCAGCTCACTGCCTCCCCATTCGATGGTGCGAGCTACGACGTGCGCATTGTCTTTGGCCGTCAGGGTGATACCGGTACATGCCTCTGCTGTTTGAGGGGCGAAGGTGAGGGCTGTCATTGCTGCCAGCAGGATAGAAATTCTTTTTGCCATATTATTCAGTTTATATTGTTGAGTATCTGTTTGTATACTAAACAACTCTGTATGGCAAAATGTTCCCTTACCAGAACCGGTACCCCAGCGTAAAGAATGCGGCGAAGTTCTTGGGAAAATATCCTCCTTCTTCCGAATGACCTATCATCTGGTTTATCTGCTCATTGACTTTTACCAGTCCCACTTGTGTCTCTGCACCGATGATGAATCTTCTGTATTCAAAAGTAAGTCCCAGGGCAATACCTGCATCGAAACGGTTGTTACCCATTTTCCCGTCTACCATACTGCCGAAGTGTCTATCTTGAACTGGTATCCTCCCTGCATACTGCTGCTGCTATAATCGTAGGTCTCGCCGGAGGTCTTGCCTGCCACACCTATGGCCGCATAAGGCCGACACTCAGCGAGGCATGATAATCCTTGCCCAGATGGAGGCGGGCCGCTATCATGAGGGGGATTTGCAGATACAGTTCATGCATTTTGGCCTTGTCGATGTGGCTTATCTCGTCTTTACCGCCGATGGACACGAATTCCAATGCGGATTGCAGCACCCAGGTCTTGTTGAGGACATATTCTGCACCGACACCAGCTTTGTAAGCTATTTGGGTGTCACTACTGGAGTGTTTTCCATGAAAATGGGAGGTACCGATTCCTGCTTTTGCATGAAAGGACAGCGGCTTTGTGCCAGACCGGTCAGTACGGTCATTGCCATACAGACGGTAATGATTATCTTCTTCTTCATGAGTAAATTTTTCCGTTTTCGGTTATGAGTAATACTGTTAGTTCACTGTTGGGCAGCAAGGGGTCACAGTGCCGGTGACAGAGCTCAATCAGTGCCTTGCCAAACTTTTCCAGCAGCTCTTCGGGAATGATGTCCCAGAGTTCGCGCGCCAGGTTCATCTGTCCGATGGCGGCAAGTGTTTCTTCGCTGCATCCCGTCTGGCGTGCCAGGTCTTGAATGAATTCCTTATTCATGGTCACTTTCTTGCTGTGGGTATCCAGATTGCCTTCGGCCAGTTTCACGGCCTTTCCCATCATACGCCGAGGGTGACGTGCGGTACTTGCTCTTCGGCTGCTATTTTCAAGGTTTCGCCGATAAAGTTGCCGTAATGCACGAAAGCCTGGGTGGGGAGGTCGGGATAATACGCCTTGATGAAACGTTCGCTCTTTGCGCCGGAGCTGATGACGATACGAGGGCTCTGGGTTGCTTTGCCACTTCCATGGACTTCCGGATGGAATTGACGAAGGCTTCCGAGGAGAATGGCTTCACGATGCCGGAGGTCCCGATAATGGAAATGCCTCCCTTCGATACCGAGGCGGGGATTGAAGGTGCGTTTGGCTATTTCTTCTCCACCGGGGATGGAGATGGTAATGAGAATAGGATTGGGCTGTTTGGCAATATGGAGGCGTTCAAGCCATAGCTTGACGTTCTTCTTTATCATTTCGCGTGGGGTGTCGTTGATGGCAGAGCTACCGAGCTCAAGTCCCAGACCGGGCATGGTGATGACACCTACGCCTTCGCCGCCGCAGACGATGATGTTGTAGTCGTCCTGGGGAGTGTCTTCCGGCAGCGGGTCGTCTATGCGGAAAGGTATGGCTATATTGGCCACAACTTTCATCCCGTTGGTGATGTCCGGGTCGTCGCCGGCATCCTTGATGACGGTAGCGCTTGTCTCGAACATGCCGTCACCGTTTTCCAGAAGGTCGGAGTGGGGAATATGGTGCTGCGGCTCTACGGGAACCTGTATGGTTTCTCCGTTGGGAAGAACTACCGGAAATTCCGTAGGACGCTTTTTGAAGTAGATATTGAATACATCCCAGGTGGCGGCTACGGCGCAGCGGCGGCACATGTTCCGGTAGTCAGTCCGCTGCGTAGGGGGAAGAAGTCGGGTAAATGTTTCTCGACTATGCGGCGCAGGCCATGCTCGCCGTTTACACAGATAAACTTGCCGGATGTCTTGGGGCGGCAGATGGCAAAGATGCGTATACCCAGTTGCCGGGCAGCTTCCACCTTCTCGCAGAATCCACCGGATATCCCGCTTTCCTTGAGGAGTATGGCTTCGGGATGAAGCTGTTTCATCAGGATTTGCTCGTCTTCTCCGGGCGTGTAGTAGTAGAGGTTCTTCTCGGAGAAACCTTGTTCCCGGGCGAGCTTGCGCGAGCTGTCACGGTCAAGGATGCGGAAGTAACAGCAGGCATTCTGCCACAAAGGCTTCAGCTTACCTATGGTCTGTACGCCGGTCAGTGCAAGTAAGATGAAAATCTTTTCTTTCTGTATCTTCTCGATGGCATCGTCATAATCCCTGCACCAGGTGATGTGTTCTTCATCGCGTTCCGGGAAGATACGCTCGAAACGGATGACGGGGATATTCGATTCCACGGAGACTTGTTCCAGAGTCTCATGCAGCTGTGTGGCAAAGGGGTGCGCGGCGTCTATCAGCAGCTTTATGTGATGCTGTGCACAGAATGTTTCTATTTCTATTGCATCCATCGCGCCTTGCAGGCGGATGCCATTATGCAGAAGTACGTCCTGCTCATCCCCTTTGGTAGAATAGTAGAAGTTTTTCCGGCTTCTTCAAGGGTTTGGATGGCTATGCGTCCTTCGGTGGTTCCGCCAAATATTAATATCATGTTTGAATGTTTATGGGTGATTAATCGTTGATTTATTTCCGGTACAGATGCTTGAACTCGTGTGCATAGAGCCGTGACAGACCTTCACGGTTGCCGATGGCTTCGCCTACGACAATCATGGTTGTCAAGGTGAGGTTATTTTCCTTCACTATTCTGGCAAGGTCTTTGAGTTCCCCCCTGAATATTTGTTCGTCTTTCCATGTCAAGTGGTAGCAGACAGCTACGGGGGTAGTTTCCGGATATTCCTGCAACAGTTCTTCCTGCACCTGCTCCGCAATGCTTGCACTGAGGAAGATGCACATGGTACTTTGTGAGCGTGCCATGAGATGTAGCTTTTCGCGTTCGGGCATGGGCGTACGTCCTTCGCCGCGTGTTAGGATGATGCTTTGCACTTTTTCCGGAATGGTGAACTGCGACTTCAAGGCAGCTGCCGCCGCCTGGAAGGAGGATATGCCGGGGGTGATGTGGTAGCTCATGCCGTGCTGGTCAAAGTAGTTCATCTGTTCCTGAATGGCACCATAGATACATGGGTCACCCGTATGCAGGCGTACGATGAATTTTCCCTTGTCATAGAACTTCTTCATCACTTCAAATTGTTCTTCCAAATCCATGGAAGCGGAGCTGAGTACGGTAGCACCGGCTTGGCACAGAGAGTCAGCTCCTTGGGAACGAGGCTGCCGGCATACAGAATGAGGTCGGCGCGTTCCAGCATTTGGCGTCCGCGTACGGAAACCAGGTCCGGGTCGCCCGGGCCGGCACCCACTATTTCGATGTGGCCCTGGCGCACAGTTCTTATGTCAAGGGCGGCGGCACGGTATAGTTCTCTCCTTTCTTCTTGGGCACCAGCAGCCGGGAGTTGTTTGCACTCAGTAAGGCGGCGGCTTCGCTGACGCTGGGGGTACCCATGTGCTTCATGACGGTTTTGCTGGGATGGGGCACCTCTATCTCTGCCAGTTCCTCGGCTGTATAGAAGTAGACCGGGAACTTCTTTTGGAGCGCTTTCACTACCGGTTCGTCACTTTTAGCTTTAATCGTGGAGATGGAGGCGATGCTTTGGGGCATGATGCCGTATTCCTTCAGTGTGTTCATAATCTCTTTCTCCACTTTCCGCACGGGACCTGCCAGCCGGGCAAGGCCGATGCCGAGGTGTACGACACAGGGCACGTAGCATATCATAGGCATTTCCGGGAAGTTGGGGACTTGGGGAGATACGCACAGAATCAGTTTGAAGCGTGAAGGTTTAATGTCCTGCACCCGGTAGAATACTTCTACATGAGGCGGCAGGTGCGCCTCCATCCAGTCCGTGCCTTCATTGCGCACCGTGAGCAGCAGGGCGGTGGGCTTGCCGGAAACGAAGAGGCTGATATGCTCGTTCATGCATACTCTTTTTTTCTCTTCGGGCGTCTTGGCAAGTTCTGCCAGCAGGAGGGTGGAGGGTTCGGCGTTGATGACCGGAAACCACCCGAAACGTTGGGGCAGGGTATCGAGTCCCCATAGACCGGTGCAGTCGCTTTGCGTGGTGACTACCGGTTCGGCCCCGAGGATATTCGCTACCTGGTGGGTCAGTTCGTTGGCTCCTCCGATGTGTCCGGAAAGTACGGAGATGGCAAATTTACCGGTACTGTCCACGCAAATCACGGCAGGTCGGTATATTTGTTCTTCACGCAAGGAGCGATGGTGCGGACACAGATTCCCATGGCGCCAATGAAGACAAAGGCATCATAGCGTTGAAGTTTTCCGCTGTGAATTTGCCGGCGGATTCTATATGTGTGCATCCCTCTTCGTGCCTGAGGGTGAAGATTTCGGAGTCGGGAAGTTCGTTGAGCAGTGATTGGGCTATGCTCAAACCGGCTTCGGAGATTAGAATAATAGCTGTTTTCATAATGGGTATGTTTAAGAAAGCGTGGCTTTCATAATTTCAATGGGGTTATATTCGTTCAAGGCGATATGGGTGGAAGGGTGGAGCACCATTCCGTTCCGCTCGATTCCTCGGCAGAACGCCTCCTTGCTTTCTGCCGATACGGAGTTGAAGACGATGCAGCCTTCGGGGTGCAGCACTTGTTTCACTTTCTCTATCATTTCCTCCAGATGTCCGCCGTGTCCACCGATGAAGACGGCATCGGGGCGGGCAAAGGGAGTGAGGTCGGTGTGCAGGAAATCTCCGGTTATCGCCGTAATGCCCGGCGCGCCGAAGCGGCGGGAGTTGGTGTCCATCAGCTCTTTTCCTTCGGGGCGTATCTCGAAGGAGATGACGGCGAGATGAGGAAATTGCAGGCGGGCTTCGATGGAGACGGAACCGGTACAGAAACCGATGTCCCAGAAGACGCGGCGGCGGTTCAGTTCCAATGCCTGCAGGGTGAGCAGGCGGATGGGAGCCTTGGTTATCATGCGGGCGCGTCCGTCAAGATGTGCAAACTCTTCATCGGGGATGCCGAAGGGACGGACTGGAAAGTCTGGGGCTTCGCTACCGTGCAGGGAGTTTGTGCGGCATTGTCCGGGATGCTGTCCAGCAGCAGGCAGTTGGGATGTTCGAAGTCACCGGAAACCGCTTCCTGGGGTGTCATCCGGCGTATGCGTTCCTTTTCGGGATTGCCGAGATGCTCGCCGATGTATAGTGTGTAGTGGGAGTACCCGTATTCCAGCATGCGGGCGGCAATGGTGGCCGGGGTATGTTCGCGGTCGGTGAGGATGCCTATTTTGGGGGCACGCTCTATGAGGCACGGTCGAACTCCTGCCAGGGGCGTCCTGTCAGGGAGACGGTGCGCATGTCGTCATACGGCATGACGAGGCGGTGTGCCAATGTCTGCAAGGAATTGAAAGCGGGATAGAGCAGAATGTCTGCCCCGGGAAGCTTGCGCTTTATGGTATTGGCAAAACCGAAGAACAACGGGTCGCCGGAAGCGAATACAATGATGGAGTCGTCCGTCGCCGTCTCTTCGAAGCGGGCAAATATTTCTTCATAACGGGAAAAGACGCGGTCCAGCGGTACGGTGATGGAAATCCATTCGGCCCCGGCAGGCAGCAGAGGACCGACAATCTCCTTATGCCGTATGCCACCGGAGAAGACCTTCCCCTTCCGTATCTGTGCCAGTGCTTCCGGTGGAAAGAAGGGGGAACGGTTGTCATCCATTCCTATGATTATAAATCTGTGTTTCATTCAATGAGTAATCTTATGAAAATATCAAGTAATGTAAGGGGGCATAACAAGTAATGTTATCGGTCGTAACAAGTAATGTTATGGAATGTCTCTTTTCACTTACACATCCCTGCCCGGGCGCAACTGCTCCGCATCGTTGTAGCACAGCACGGAGTTCACCAGCGTGGCAGCTAAGTTACTGCCTCCCTTACGTCCTTCTACGATAATCTTGGGTATTTCCGTAAAGGGTTTCACCATGTGTTTGGACTCCTGCACATGCACGAAGCCTACCGGTGCAGCAACAATGCCCGCCGGATGTGCCTTGCCCTTACGTATCAGGTCGCAGAGTTCCATAAGTGCCGTAGGTGCATTGCCGAATACAAAGAAAGCATCGGGATGCTCCTCCACAGCCAGGCGGATGCCTGCCTGGGTACGGGTGATGCCTTTCTCTGCAGCCATCGTCGCTGTGCGCAGGTCGCCAAGGTAACATTTCACCTCTACGCCCAGCCGCTGCAAAGCTCCTTTGCGGATACCGCTGGCTGCCATCGTGACGTCTGTGACAATGGTCTTGATTCCGCCTTTCTCGATGGCTTGATACAAGGAAGCCACGGCACCTTCGTCCGTATGCAGCAGATACTCCATTTCAAAATCGGCGGTGGTATGTATGGCATGGAGTAAAGCCCATTTATGGTCGAGGGGAATATGTTTGTTCTTCAGTTCCTTTTCGATGGTATGGAAACTGCGAATCATGATGTCTTGCCCGATGCCCGTGGCTTCGGTATTCGTGTCCCGGTAATAGCCGCGCGGAGTGATGAAGGCTCCGTTCCATTCGTAGGACTGTGAGTTGCCTATCAATATGACTGTAAACATATCCACCTCTTCGGGATTGAAATCTCCCAGCGTGGTGATGTGTACCGCTTGTTCCGGGCGTCCTGCCTGGCGTACATATCCCACGGGCGTTTCCGGTGAGCGTCCTTCCTGCAGAAAGAGTTCTTTCAAGCGGTAAAGCTGCCAGTAGCGTCCTTCACTTTTGGGGTTGTAGACTGCCGTCACGAAGTCGGCGGCAGCGGCTGCGATGATACGCCTTTCAATACGCTCCCAGGGAGTCATCAGGTCTGAAAGGGAGATGACACAGAAGTCATGTCCTACGGGAGCTCCCAGCAGTGAGGCTGCCTTTTGGAAAGCGCTGATGCCCGGCAGCGAAACGATTTCCACGTCGCTGTTCCTTTCCCGCTTCATCTCGTAGACAAGCGGCGTCATACCATAGATGCCCGCATCCCCGGAACTGATGACGCAGACCGTCTTTCCCTGCTCTGCCAGCTCGAAAGCCTGCTCGGCACGGGCGCGCTCACGCTTCATGCCGGTATCTATGCATGTTGTTGAGGGGTGGAGATAAGGGGTTACAAACTGGAAATAATACTTATATCCCACCACTACATCTGATTCTTGCAAAGCGGAAATTACGGCGGGAGTTATATCCGATTCATTGCCCGGTCCGATGCCGGCAACAATTATTTTGGGGTGTTTCATATCCATATGTTCTATTGGCATACAAAGATAGAACTTATATTTGATGAAACCGAAAAACTCTGTGTTAATCCGCGTAATCTGTGGTGAATCCTTATTGTCTAAACCTGTAAGTGCCGGTATTCGCTCGGAGTATAGCCTACGTTCTTCTTGAACACGCGGTTGAAGTGCTGCGAATACTGGTATCCCAGCTCATAGGCAATCTGGCTGACCGTCTTCCCGCTTCCTATAATCATTTCTTTGGCCAGGTCGATGATTTTGTTCTGGATATATTCCTGCGCCGTCTTTCCGGTTTCCTTCTTCACCAAATCTCCGAAATAGTTGGAGGAGAGGAACACTTTGTCTGCGAAGTATTTCACGGAAGGCAGTCCTTCGGTCTGCGGTTTGTCGCTCTGGAAATAGTCATCTATCAGTGCTTCAAATTTCATCAGGATGTCTTTGTTGGCTGCCGAGCGGGTGATGAACTGGCGTTCGTAGAAACGCATGCAGTAGTCCAACAGTAGCTCGATGTTGCGCGCAATCAGACCCTTGCTGTGCTTGTCGATGGGGCGTTGGATTTCCATCTTAATCTTCTTCAGACAGTCGAGGAAGATTTCTTTCTCGTCTTCGGACAAATGCAGTGCCTCGGTAGAGGAATAGGAAAAGAAGGAATACTGCTTTATTCCCTGTCCCAGCGAGGTGCCTTTTATCAAGTCGGGGTGGAACAGCAGGCCGGAGGCGCTGGGCTGCATACCTTCCAGCATGTTGACCTCGGTCACCTGGCCCGGGGCGAAGCTGGTTACCGTGCCTTCCTGGTAATCGTAATACTGTTTCCATAGCGTATGTCTCCGCATTTGGTGTTTTTGAGGAAAAGGCGTATACGCCATAGTTCAAGGTGAAATGCCTGGGATATCCGGTGGCTTCGGACAAATCGACTACGCTGACCAGCGGATGCAGGGTTTCGAGACCGAACATCTTGTTGTATTGGTCTACAGCATTGAGCTTGATTACTTCTTCCATAAACGTTCCTGTTAGTTTTGTACAAATGTAGAGAATAATCCGGAAAGTTCCATATTGCAGGAGGAGGAATCCGTAATATGGTTACAAATGTCCGTAATCTGTGTACATTGAAAAGAGCTACACCCTTTGTCCGGAATGGTGTAGCCATCCGGAGCAAAGGGTGTAGCCTTGGTATGTAAAAGGTGTAACCCTTTTACGCTTGCTGGTTATCAATCTTTTAGCATGGCTTTGATGTGTTCCATATAGAGCTGGCGGATGGCTTTGTTTTCGCCCAGTCCCTGCATGCGTACATTCACTTGATAGCCTTGCTTTTCAAGTTCCGTCTTCCACACGCCGGCAATGTCTTCCTTGGTATGGTTGCCGCATACCAACAGCAACGGAACCAATGTCACGCTCTTGGGGCGTGTCTCTTTCAGTTGCAGCAGGGTTGCGTCCAGGGTAGGATATCCTTCAATGGTGCTGACGTGGAAGTTCTTCAGTCCATGGGCTTTCATCATGAAGTCGAGCATGGCGTAAGTAGCCGTGCTGGGTAGCTGGTTGCCGTGCCCCACATAGACAATGTCTTCTTTCTTTTCCGGCTGTTCGGCGGTCAGTATACCGATTACCTTCTCGCAGTCTTCGACGGAGTAGAGCAGGGGATTTCCCACTTTTATCTCCTTGAAGAAGGGACGGAGCTTGTCTGCATCCCTGCGGACGGAGGTCATCTCACTGCCTTCTATCAAGGTGGTGCTCTGGACGTAGATGGTCCGGTAGCCTTCGGCGCGAAGTTTCAGCAGTGCATCCGTAGGGCTGTCTTTGTACACACCCTCCTTGGCAAGTCTTTTTCGTACAATCGGCGAGATGTATGCTTCGCGCACTGTAAACTGCGGAAAGGCTTCTTGTGCCTCACGGGTCACGACGTCGAGCGTCAAGCACGTGTCTGGGGGTCCGAACTGCCATAATGGGTGATGAGCAGAGCCGCCTTCTCCTCTTGTTGTGCGGAGGAGAAGAGCTGATGCCGAGTAAATAGAGAGTGATGAAAAAATGTTTCATAATTGTTGTTGTTTCTAAATGCGTTATGGAGAGATTATTTTAGTCTGAGTGCCAGGCTGATTACTACCGAACGTCCCGGAGAATACAAGGCGAAGTTCTTGTTCAGCGGGCGGTTGTCCTTCTTGTTGAAGATATTGTCTATGCCGATGCCCGGTTCGATGATAAAGTTGCGGAAGCCGTCGAAGGTATGGCGGGTATTGAGGTTCCAGATGCCGTAGCCCGGAGCATTGCCGTCCGCGTCACCCGGATAATAGACTTTGCTTTGCAGACGACCGTTCAAGTTGAGGTTCAAGGTATAGTCGCTCCAGCTGTGTGTATAGTTTCCGGTGATGGTGGCTGTATGGCGTATGCTGCGCTCGATGTTTTGCCATTCGCCTCCTTCGTTCAGACCGCGTCCATAGGCGTAGGTATAGTTTCCGGCCAGGGTGAAGCCCGGGAACAGATTGCCGTTCAAGTTCACTTCAAAGCCTTTGACGGTAGCTTTCTCGAAGTTGAAGTAGTTTTTGACACTTAGGTTTTTTGTGGATGAAAGGTCACTGATTTCGGGGAACTCTTCACGCAACTGGTTCTGCTCTGCTTCCGGTAGGTCATCGAATTTAGTGGATTTGGAAGTTACCATGTTCTTTACATAGTTCAGGTAACCGGTGACAGAAGCACTGAAACGGTTGGTACGGTATTCCATGTTGATGGAGTAATAGTTGCTGCGTTCGGGGTCGAGGTTCTCGTCACCCAATGAGATGGTGGCTCGTGTACCCATTGTCTTCTTGAACATGTGGTAGTAGAGCTCGTCGATGCCCGGAGCACGGAATCCGGCAGCATAGGTGCACGTACATTGAAGTTGCCTATGTTGTACATGGCTGCCACTTTGGGGGTGAAGCGTCCGCCCGTCTGTTCGTGATGGTCGTAGCGTACACCCACAACACCGGTCAGATGGTTCCATAGCTTCACTTCATGCTGGCCGTAGGCTGATGCCGTATAGACACTTTTGTCCAAATCGGAGTCGGGACGGCGGAGCACTTCACGGCGATAGTCCACACCGAACACCGTAGTGCTGTTGGTTGTAAAACCGAAGATACCTTTCAACTCGGCATCATGGAATTTCTGAAGCTTGGTAAGCGCATACTGTCCGGGCAGGTATCCGCTGTTTTCTATCAGGTATTTGTAGCGTGATGCGTAATTGTTTCCTGAATAGTCGAACTGGATAACGTTGCGTTTACTCAGTTTGTATTTGGCGCCTGCCCCCCAGTTGTAACCTTCGTAGGCAGTGTTGTACTTGCTTCCGCCGGTGATGTCTTCGCGTTCTACCGGACGTTCGAGTCCGCGGTTATAGTATCCGCCGTTGGCATAGAAGGAAAGCTGGTCCGTAGCATCATAGGTAAACTTCTGCGAAAAGTTATTCGAGCTGTAGCCCAGGGAGAGCGGGGCAATCGTTTCAATGATGTCTTCTCCATCTTCTGTCAGATGGCTGTTTTGCCAACCGTCGGAGTGGTCGTATTTATAGGAAGTATAGGACTATTTTTCCTTGGGCGATGTCCAGATTCAAGCCTTGGGAGAATTGATTCTTTCTCGTATAGCTGCTATTGCTGCTGAAGGCTACCACATCTTTAGGCTCGTTGGTAATGATATTGATTACACCGCCGATGGCATCCGAACCATAAAGGGAAGAAGCTGCTCCGTTCAGCACCTCGATGCGCTTGACGCGGGTCATGTCTATTTGGTTGAGGTCGATGTTACCGGTGATGTCTCCCGTGACCTTGCGTCCGTTTACCAATATCAGCACGTGCTTGTTGGAGAGTCCGTTCATCATCAGATAGGACCCCATCGCGTTCGGACGGAAGGAGAGCGAGGGTACCATCATGGTCAAGGCCTGCTGGAAGTCGGTGATACCGGCACGCTTTATCTCGTTGGCAGTGATAACCGATACCGGAGACGGAGTGTTCTTCAGTCGCTGATGTGTACCCGTACCCGTTACTACGACCGGGTTCAACTCGTGAGTTTTCTTGGTCATATCGTCGCTGTCACCTTTTTCTGCTTGTGCATAGGCACCGGTGGCGATGATTCCTCCATAAGGAGAACTGTGAGAAGTCTTTTCTTTATCATATATTGTTTTATTTTATATAACGCTGCAAATGTACATACCATTATCGGAGGGTGAAATACTTAATAGTTGTTATACTGCGATGGCCAAATAGCTATTAATAGGTACTGTATTCCCTTATTCCGGCACATAGATAATCTCTCCATTTTCAAGCTGATAGGCAACTCCCACTTTCTTTCCTCTTTTACCGGAGGTCTTTTGGTCTTCGCTGGGAGTGTATTTCTTGATTTCCTGCCCTTCTTTGGTAATGATTTCCATATTTTCCTTTCCGGGATTCTTCACCATGGTGAAGTCTTCTTTAGAAAACATCTCCGTCATATTGAAGCGGGAGACGAGAGCCACCATCAAGGCTACGGCAAAGACCATCGCTACGTCAAAAAGATTGGCTACCGTACCCATGGGGTCGGAGTCCGAATCGCTGTGCAGTAATCTGTTTCTCTTACTCTTCATAGTTTTCGTATCGTTAGTCCGTTATTCCTTTTCGGCCGTTTGGCGGCTTATCACTTTGTACAGATATTCCAAGTCGTTCATTTCGCGGGCATACCAGCGTTGTTTCACTTGCAGGGTAATGACGCCGACAGCAGCAATGACCAGCCCTACCACTGTAGTGGCAAAAGCCACCTGCATATTGTAGGCCATGGAGGAGATGTCTCCTTGTGCCAGCCCCACCAGCGCGGGACCCATCGGGATGAGGGTACCCATCAGTCCCAACATAGGACCCAGCTTGATGAAAGTACGCGAACGTCCCAACTCCTTCTCGGCTTCCACTTCATAATTGGCAAGCAGGTGTTCGCAGTAGGCGTCGTCATCCCGGTGTGCGGACAATTTGGACATGCTGCGGAGGAGAGGGGAGTTGCCTGCCGATGGGAGTTGCTGCAGCAGTCCGTCTATATTCTCTGGGGTAATGTTCTCCAGTGTTTCAGTGAATTGCTTCTGTAATTTCATCCGCTGGTAGAACTCGCCGAAGAAACCTCCCGCAAGGATAATGGCACGTAGAAAGAATAGCAGCAGCAGGACTACGACGGGAACCAGCAGCCCGTTTGAAATCCAGAACAGTGTGTTTGAGATTGTTTCCATATATCTTTTTAGTTTTTAATTCTTTAATTTATTTCAATAGCCCGTGGCAATGATGCTCAATATAACAATGAAAATATTAACAATGAACAGTACTTCCAAGCGCAGTGGTTTATCACCGATAGCATGCCGCAGCAGAAGGCTCCCAGCACAAACTGCAAGGAAAGTAACGCCGGCTGCTATCCATGAGAGACTGCCGAAATCTATTCCGGGAAAAGTGAAAAGCAGCAGTGCCAGGACATAGCATATTACTCCGCCTATCAGTATGCCGGGGTATAACTTCAGGAAGAGGGTGACCGCTTGTTTGAAGGCCGTGTTGCGGGTACGCATTTCTGCGAAACAGTCGAAACAGAAAGTTATCATTACGGCGGCTTCCAGAGTGACACATACCGACAAGTTCAACATCTGTGGACGGGAGGCAAAGAAAGCTGCCACCACGGTCTTGGACTGTTCCGTCATCCATGGAGTCACCAGCCACGCAAAAAAGGCACAGCCTGCGGCAACCGTCCACATTCCCCAGCGTGGATAGAACCCCACCTTTAATAGAAAATTGAGGGCGATGAATAGGGCTAACAGATGAATGGCGTATTCCATAATACTCTGTTTCTATTTATTCTTTTCTTTTCTTCAACAGTACGACCAGTCCGATGAAGGTGATGACGACAAGACTGCCTGCAATCACTCCGTTCACCCTGTTCTTACGTACCGTTTGTTCGGAAGTCAGTTTGTGTTCTTTCAGTACGACATCCTTGCCATCGGTTGCGGATGCTTCGTGTACCTCCTTCATGTTCTGGGTATAGGTCTGCTTCTCGCTATTATCCAACTGGTCGGCAACGAACGACTGTAGCTTGTCATTGTCGCAAACGAATTCGGTACAAGCGGCACCTTTTTCGCGTGTGATTTGTGCATGCAGGGAAGCAGTGGTTTTCAGTTGCTCATCAGATGCTTTCCAGTAACCTTTGCGGGCGCTTTCCAGCATGACGGCTGTCATAGCCTGGAATGCGGCGGGATTGACGCGGAGGAAGTACTCGTGAATGCCCAGCTTATTCTCATCCTTTATATACATTCTATACAAGTCATTGAACAGTTCTTTGTCCATGGCCGACGGACGCATGACGTGCCAGCCGAAGATGTTGCGGAAGATTTCGCCGAACATCTGCGCCGAACCTTCCCCGCCTTTCATCCGCTCTTGTATAAAGGTAGGGTTCAAGATGGTGGAACGTGTCTCTACGGCAATGGCCTCTTTGGCATCCTGCATGCGGCGGTTGGTCCGGTTGCGGTAGTCTGCCATATAAGCATCCGGTTCCTTGCCGGTCACGGTTTTGACGGTGAGCGAGAGTCCACCCGTAAATTCGTATACATGATCCAGGGAGATGGGGCCATGTGTTACTTTGACGGGGCTGGATGACAACATCCGTTTCGGACAGTGCCGAGGCAAACAAACCTTCCTGGACGTCTCCCCAATTTCCGTCGTCCCCATAAGAGGCACCCATATTGTTGAGGTATCCTTCGGCTATCTCCTTTTCGCTTTCCCACGAGCCGCTGTGCTCGGTATAGGCCATCATACCGGTACTGTATCCGCTGTTGATCGGTCCGAATACACGCATCACAGACATTTCACGGGCACGTTTGGGGGAAGTTCCCTTTTCCACCAGTAATTTTTCCTGCAACAGTGTACCCGATGCCACATAGTTGGGATAGGTCTCATCTCCGGCTTCCGATGCCAGACGTATAGCATCGGTCAGTAACTTCAAGCGGGAACCGGCTATGTCGCGTAGCTGTCCGGACACTTGTACCAGCACATTGATGCGCGGACGCCCCAGTTCTTCACTGGGCACCAGTTTCAGGTCAACCACTCTGCCTTGGGCGTCGCGTACGGGTTCTACTCCCAGCATCCAGAATACCTGGGCCAGCGTAGCTCCTTCCGTATTGATGAATTCGCCTGCCCAGAAGGTATAGCTTACTTCCGGGGATATTCGCCGTGCTTGCTGATGTACTGTTTTAAAGTCGCTTCTGCCAATCGCTTTCCATCTTCAAGCCCTTGGGTTGGGAGTATTCTCGGCGTTGATGCTGTACATGTTGCGTCCGGTGGGCAGAACGTTCGGGTTCAGTACGGGGTCACCTCCCGGCGCAGGGAATACGGTTCCTCCGCTGAGTGCACGCACCATGGCATTCTGTTCGTTGACGGAGGAGGCAAGCAACTGTTCGCGATAGAGTAGGGCGGGGCGAAGCTCCGGTGCTACAGATGCAGTATCCTTGGGTGGATTCTGGAGTAAGGCGGTCAGTCTTTTCCTGGCGGCAGGCAAGTAGTGGTGGGCTATATAGGTGAAGTCTTGCAACTGCTCTGTGGTGATTTTGCCTTTATCGCGGTCCTTGCGGGCCGTTTCGTATGCCAGCGGGTCGGCAGCGACGGCGAGAGTGGTGGTCAGCAGGTCGCGGTCAGAATAAGGCTCGTTCATGGTGTAGTACGCACCCAGTATCTTTTCGTTGGCTATCTCTTCGGTGAAGGCATCCAGACGTTCCAACTCCTCGGCTGTATAGGGTTCGCCGGATATGGAATCCAGATTGAGGTCGCGGTGCAGCCCCAGGCGCATGGCCTCTTTTTTGATGTTCATTCCCAGAGCGGTGTTTGGCAGTCCCTTCGTCCAGCACTTTGTGAATATCTTCCAGCAAGGCCGAATAGCGTTGGCGCATACCGCTCTCCACGTAGGGCGGAGTGAGATGGGTGACCAGTACGGCATGTGTCCGGCGTTTGGCAATGATACCCTCGCCTACGTTTCCGGTGGTATAGAAATAGAAGTGGGGGAGGTTACCAATCAGTACATCCGACCAGTCGGCCTGCGACTGTGCCACATTCTTTCCGGGCGTGTATTCCAAGTTGCCGTGGGTGCCGAAGTGAATCACTGCATCTGCCTTGAATCCTTTTTGCATATACAGATAAGGAGCCAGGTAGCTGTGGGGCGGCGCTACCGGCATTCCATGCACCAGTTTGAACTCATCATCTCCCAATGCCGGGCGGGCTGGGGGAAGAGTAGGATATTGCCGAATTGCAAGCAGGCAATGGCAATACTGTCCTCTGTTACCAGCAGATTGCCGGGCGCATCTCCATATCTGTCTGTTACTTCCTGATATTTCTCGGGAAGGAGTACTTCGTGTGCCCATTGTTCGTATTGCTCGGTAGAAAGCCATATCGGGTGTGCCGTTTTCAAAAACTGTTCTTGTGCTCCTTTGGCATACGAACCCATGACGGCACCGTCACGATGTATCCGCTTGCCGAACTCCTCTACAGTAGCAGGCAGTCCACTGACGTCGTACCCTTCCGAACGCAGGCGTTTCAAGAAGTTATAGAGTGAAGGAATCACTTCCATACCGCTTGCCAGCAGGGCGTCTTTTCCCGGAGTCTTGAAGTAACAGATAGCAACGCGCTTTTCTTTGTTGGACATGTCTCTCAAGGACATGTATTGGTAATATGGTCCACTACGGCATCTATCCGTTCATTTTCAGCGGTGTACAGATAGTATCCGTGTTTGTTTTCGTTTTGGGTAGCGATGCAGAGGGGTAGCATGCCTCCATCTATCTCAGGCACCACTACACGGGCGGTCAGTGTGCCACGCTGACGGGGGTATCCGGGTCCAGCCATTCCTCGTGGGGCTGAATCAGCGGGAAGGGCATGAATAAAGGAATGTTTTCCTGGTGCAGCCAGTTGATGAGTGAGTCATTGCCCAGCCGTCCCATAGGCAGGTAGACTACTGCATCGGGATGGAGGGTACGTATCATATCGGCACGCGGTTGACCTCCGGCTGTGAAAGGATAGACATTGAAGCCTGCTTGTGTCAAGCACGTGATGAGGGAATCTACGTGGGCACGGTTTCCTTCCATCGGAAAGTTGAGTCCGGAAATCAGGGCAAGGTTGCGTCCGTCCTCATGGTAGAGATTTTTTTCTTTCAGATAGGCGGTCACCTCTTGCGGAGTACTGAAGTAGCGGCCGTATTCGCGGTGGTAGAACATGTTCTCCAGCAATGGGATGGGAGGCTCGTATCCTGGTGTCCCACCGGTGGGAGTGGCGATGTGGCGCAGGTAGAGTAAGGCATTCCGGTAGTTGTGCTTGTTGCCGTTCTTGAGATACTCCCGTAGCGTATGCTGTTGTTCATTGGTAACATTGTGATTGAGGGAGAGGGTGAAATTTCGTAACGTATTCGTAAAGACTGGTACTCCGCTGGCACCCACCGTTCCACTTCGGCAATCTGGCCGTCGTCAAGGTATAGCCTCTGCTGTACATCACGATGGCATCATAGCCGGAAAGGTCCTTCACCTCTTCTTTTTTTTATGCAGGTGACTTCTATCCGGGCGCAGTCATTGTTCAGGGCAATGTCGGCAGCTTGTGCCAGGGTTGCGTTGATAATAAGTATACGTGTAGGAGCAAGCCAGTACTGATAGGCCGCAAAGCTGCAGACAATCAATAGGGCTATGCTGCCGAGGAATATTCCAAGTCTTTTCTTATTCATACAAGTTTATTCTCGTTAATAGCGTTTTTGTCTTTTACAACATTTTCTTCTTATATAATTCACACTTAACGCCACACCCGTGATGCAAACGGCTGTACCTCCAAGCAGCAATACCCAAAGCACAGTCTTGCGCAGGGTGGCATTGGAGTTCAGACCGGGCAGACGCATGCGGTGCAGGGCTGTATAGCTCCAGTATTTCCAGCGGGAGGAGGTGTCTACATGGCGGATGATTCCCGTTTCCGGGTGAATGTAATAGACGCTCCGGTCCGGGTCGTCCACCGTTATCTTCCAGACGGGAAGCTGGGGTCGTCCGCGATACATATTGCTCATGTCGCGATAGTAGGTCTCGAAATGTTCGAGCCGGGAGATACGTATGCCGGGGATATGTTGTGAAGAATCACGCTGGGAGGTATAAATGCTTTCCACGCCTTTCAGGATTTCTTCTTCGGAGAGTTGTAACGGACGCGGCAGGCTGTCGGCGGCATCGATGTAATACTCGTTTTTTCTATCTTTTACGATGTAGTAGGGATGTTCGCGGAAGTTGCGCCACTCTATCTGCAAAGCTTGGGGATAGGCAGCTATGACACGGCGGTAGTCCAAGGGGTAATCCTCCGGTTGTGGGGCACGGGCATGGAGCGTGCGTGTGGCGCTGCCTTTCTTCAGTGCCGGTTTATGAATCCATTCGGGAATGTCTGCCAGAGACATCATGCCGCTGAAGGTGAAGGTCAGTACGAAGATGCCGAAAAAGATTCCGCTGACGTAGTGCCAGTGATACCATCTTTTTCGGTAGGGGGAGAACTTGGGATGGCGGCTTCGGTGCGTCTTACGCCATACATCCACAGTTACCCAAATGCCGGCAATGACCATGAGACAACCCAGAGCTGTGAGCCAGATGACGGTCTTAGTCCAAAGGACGGTGTCCTGCCGCAGCCAGGTGAAGTATACCCAGTGGGGAATGGCACCCAGCCATGCCCAGAAGCGTTCGCTTCTGTTGGAGAACTGCAAGGTCTCACCGTTTTGTGAACTCAGATAGAGCTGTGTCCCGGCATCGTCGGCAAAGTATATTTTATAAATGGGCATTTCCTTTTTCAGTTCAGCGAAGGGAATCCATTGGTCCAGAGAGTGGAGGGTGTCGATACGGGTAATGGGAGAAGAACACCACAAAGCTGCTGTCCGGTGCAGGTGTTCGCTGTCCAGAGAGGGTCGTGAGATGGTGGAATCGGCAAGGAAATGAAGCGTGCCTTTTGTGGTACTAAAGCTGAACTCGGGGTGTCCGGCATTGAGGTTCAGTATCGTAGACCTGACCTTTACGCCACGGGGCAGGCGGGCTGTGACGGAGGAGATGTCCGGAAGTGAGTCTCCGGTTTGGGAGAGCATATCCAGCTTTTGCATTTTCTCTTTGGCGCTGACACGGGGAAAGCGGTGGTACATCATCACGAAGGCGGAGAGGAACCACATGAGAAATAGGATACAGAGCAAAGTGCCCAGTATCCTATGAATAGAGTACATCAGTTTGGTGATAACATTCATTGTCGTTCGCTTTTTTCCTGCAAAAGTACAAGATGATTCAAGAACACTAAATACCCACTAATGGTATATTATTCTGTGTCTTTTCCGGCAGCATAGGCCGCCTTCTTCGTCATGATGTCCAGCATGCGGTGCTTCAGTCCGAAACGGATATGGTCAATGAATATTTCTTGAATTTCCGGAATTTGTCCCAGTCCTTCCAGTTGTGCACTGACGGTGAAGCCTTCTTTCTCGAGCATCTCCTTCCACTCTCCGGCAATGTCGTTTTTGGCATGGTCTCCGGCAACAAACATGAAGGGGATGAGGTCACACGTTTGGCTTTCCCGGCTTTCAGTTGTGCCAGCATGGTGTCAAAGGTAGGATAACCTTCGATGGTGCCCACATGGAAATTGGTCAGTCCGCCTGCTTTCAGCATATAGTCCATCTGACTGTAGATGGCAGTGGCAGGAGTATAAGTGCCGTGGCCCACAAGCACGAAGTTTTCTTTGGCAGCCTTTTTGCCTTGTGCCGGGACGTTGTAGCGGTTGCCAGAATATCTGCCACCTTCTCTGCATCTTCTATAGAGTAGAGCAGGGGAGTACCTACGCGTATTTCCTTGAAGAAGGGCAGTGCGCTTTCCACATCCCGGAGGAGTGATTCCATTTCTACTCCGTCAATGATGTTGGTGCTCTGCACGATGAGGTGTGTGTAACCTTCGCTGCGCAGTTTCAGCATGGCATCCAGTGGAGTCAGCTTCGTGGTGCCGCGCTCTTTCAAGCGGCGGATAATGATGCGCGACGTATAGGCTTCTTGGAACTTCAACTCCGGGAAGGCAGCTTGTGCCTTGGCGTTGATGGCATCAATGGTGAGGGCACGGGTATCGTCATGCGTAGTGCCGAAGTGCACCATGAGCAGGGCGGCCTTGTCACCGGGTTTCATACTTGCAAGCATATCGCTGTGCTCGTAATTGCCTCCCCCGTGCGCATGGCAGAGGAGGAGGAAATTACAAAGGAATAAAAAGACAAACAAATTCTTCATAAATACTGATGCTTGTTTTAATCGTTCTCTATGACACGTATCATATCGAAGTAGAAGCGTCCGTCCACTTCGGCTCCTTTCTCTACATTACCGGTCTTGATGTCATAGATGTAGATAACGGCGTTGGCATCTTCTTCAGTGTTTACACCAATGTATGCTTTGTTGTTGAAGATGACAGAACGCTGTGAGAAGCGACCGCCGCTGTAACCGATTTCCTTGCCATCATAGCTTAAGCGTGTCTTGGTTCCGGTGGCAAGGTCGATGACGGTATAGTAGTGTGAGAATGCATCGATAGCTGTAGGCTTTTTGATTCCTGCAGCAGCTGCTTTATCGCTGATAGGAGCTTTGTCATTGCGAGCATAGACCAAAGCTTTGTTGTTTCCTAAATACTGAACTGTCATCAACTTACCGTCTGCATTTTGATAACCGTTGTAGGAAGTGTCAAATTCTGTTGCGCCTACCTTAATGCGTAGTAGCATCCCCTTTTCAATACCACTTGCCTCTTCATGGAAACAAGCCAGGTAGAGGTTGTCTGCTTCGTCATACATCACGCAGTTTTGCATCAGTCTCCATAGGCACTTCCTGCCATTTCACCTTCAACGGGAGATTTGATGTCTTTTTCTACTTCCATAGTTACCGGATTGATGATGGCTGTGTGGAAATTAGGCTCTTGTTCGCTTGCAATTGTCAGACCGGCTTTTTCTTTCCAATAATAGAAGTAGTACAATCTATTGTCCGATTTGCGGTAGGTAAGGATACCGGAGCTTGTCAGCTTGGTCCAGTTGGTAGGATCAGGTATGTTCAGAGTACCTTCATCGAGGATTGTCAGGTCTTTTGCGTTCAGCTTTGTATAAATCACTTGGTCTTTCCCGCCATTGGTAGACATGATGATGAGTGTATTGTCGTCAATCCAGGCATGTGTGTAGGCACGCACCTTATAGCTGTTGGTCTTGAAGGGACGTTCTGCAATTACCTGAACAGCATTGTTCTTGATTTGATATTTCACGAAACGGTCATTGGTTGCGGGAATCTGGTAGTAATATTTTCCTTTAGAGATAGTCTCCATGGAGTAATCTCCCAGTTCCGAACCTTCTCTTTTCACAGTGATGACACCCTGCTCTGCGGCCAATGAGTTGACGCTATGGACGATAGTGGTATTCTTGCTACTCATCCCGCCGTGCTTGTCTACGGTTACAAATAGGTCGAAGTGATAGTTATCCTCATTGACTTCCGGGTCCGGATTAGGATTAGGTTCCGGGTCATCATCGGAACACGCTGTGAATGACAGTGCCATCATGGCAGCCATAAAGGCAATCAGTGTAAATTTGAATTTTCTCATTTTGAATGAATTATTAAATGATTAGTTAATGAATAGTCTGAATTTAGCAAAAAAAGCACGTCCGGGCTTCTGCAGCTGTAGTTGTCATAGGCTGTCTTGTCGAGGAAGTTGGTACACTCCAAAGCCAGATTATAGCGTCCGCGTCTCCATGAGTAAGTGATGTCGGCATTACAGATGTGCTGGGCGGGAATGCGTGCCTTGTTGTCATACGAGCCGTAAGCTTCCCAGGTCAAAAAGTACCAGTGCACCCACTGATAGGTACAACCCAGGCGCAGTCTGCTTTCGGGCAGGGCGATGTTGCGGAAGGTATAGTATGCTTCTACACTGCCAAAGAGCCAGGGACGGTTGGGCACACGGTTGTTGTAGGTGGCGGAGGGTTTTCCGTCGCCCTTGTACTTCTGCTGGTCGCGGGTGTCTTGGTAACTGACGTTGGTGGAGAGCTGCAGTCTGCCTTGCCAGTCGTAGCGTATTTCCCCTTCCACACCTTTCACGTGGACGGCAGGGACGTTGGTATATTGCATCGTGCCTTCTTTCTCGGCAATGCTGGTCTGAATGTAGTTGTTTACCTTGCGGAAAAATCCGCTCATCTCGTAATAGAATGTATGTCCATTGCCCGGGTGCCATGTGCCGAATAGAGAAGCATTGAAGTTGTTACTGTTTTCCGGTTTCAGTGCCACGTTGGCATAGATGGTGGTACCGTTTCCCAACAGCTCGCGGGCAATGGGTAGTCTCACACTATGTTCGTAGGATACTTTGATGGATAAAGGTTCTACGATGGTGTATCGAAGTCCAGCACCGTAGCCAAGTAGTTCTTGGTGGTGGAACCTTGCACATCCTTCGAGCCGGTCACGCTGGATTGGTCGGTCTGCCGGATATTGGGATGGTTGATGTAGTCTTTTATGAAGAATACGTTTTCCATCTTGCCATCCAACAGAGACTGGTTGTAGGAGAGTCCCAGGATATGTTTGGTAACCACATCTTTTGACGGCTCGAAGCTGGTATCAAGGTCATCGAAGCGGTCGTTTCCGGTACGGCTCAATGGTAGTTCAGATTAAAGCTGTGATGGGTATTCAGCTGATAGTCCAGGTTGGTGCGCATAATGGTGAGCGGACGCTTGTAGTGGCGCATGGATGGTTCTTTGCCCATAATCTCGTTGCGCTGGCTCACGATGTATCCTCCATCCCAATAGTACTTCCGATAGGCAGTGTCCACGGTCAAGGAATGGTCCCAGGTGTGGGAGAGGGAGGCATTCAGTTGCATGTTCTTCAGGATGAAGTTGTACTTCTGATAGCGGGCAGAGATGTTCCAGGAATCGGAATTCCTTTCTGCCATTCCGTATACTTTGTTTTGGACAGACCCCGTCTGCAGTTCCTTGTCTGTTTTTGAATAGGAGGCGGAAACAAAGAAGGCATCAGCCCAGGATTTGTTGACAAATCCGGCTTCCACCTGTGCCAGTAGCGAGAAGTAGCCGTCATGAAAACGCTTGGGATTGCCATATATGAAATTGTCTCCGCTTTCGTCGCGCATCTGCACATTCTTCATTCTATAATCGTTTTTGGAGTAGTTGATGCCAACGGTGGGCCGGACTATTAGTCCGGTTTTCTTTTCTACGAACTGTGCATTCAAGTCTGCCTTGTGGGTATGGAAGGAGCCGATGCCGTAAGATACATCCAGATAATCCTTTTTTTCCTGCTTTGTAATGATATTGATGGTGCCGCCCAGTGCATCTGTTCCCAAGCTGGCAGGGACTACTCCTTTGTATATCTCAATCCGGTCTATGATGTTAATGGGTAAGTTGGCGAGGGAAACACCGCTTCCTTTGGTGTCCAGTGGCATTCCGTCCAGAAAGTAGCGGATTGAATTTCCGGACAAGCCGTTGATGGAGAGGTCGAAGTCCGAGCCAACCCCGCCTTCCTCTCTCACCTTGATGCCCGTTGTACGGTTCACCAGGTCGTTGAGGTTATTTAGTGAGTTTACTATCGGCTTGATGTCGAGTGCATTGACAGCAAAGGCCCTTCCTTCACTTTCTGCGTTTGGGTCTTTCCGTATACTTCGACAGAATTCAATGCCACGGCGCTTTCCTGCAATGTGAAATTCTGTTTTTTATCCTGCCGGATGTCGAGGGATTGTTTCACGGTTTGGTAGCCCAGGAAGGAGACGACGAAGGTGTGTTTGCCCGGAGCGACTTGCAGTGAATACTTCCCCCGGTCGTCCGTATAGGTGCCGGAGGTGGTGTTTTCCACAGCGATGGTGGCTTGGGCTATCGGTGTCCCGTGCTGGTCTATGACTTTTCCGGATAAGGTGACCTTATTCTGTGCCATACTACCTGCAGGCAGTAGGCAGATAAATGTAAATAGCAGTCCTGTGATGAATCTCATTTCAGTTCCTTATAAGCGTTCGTAACTTGCCCTCAAGGAAAAATGAACAAAGAGAAAGATTCCTTTATATGGATAAAGAATGCCTCGACTCAATGTTTTGTTGCTTTATTCCCCGAAAGCACTAAAACTATGTTGTCTTGGCAGGTCTTCTGACTTATCCCTCTTTGAATGCCTTCCCATCCGCCGGGCGGACAGTGGCTTGTAGAATATTCAAAGATTTTGGAAGGACTTACAGCAGCGGGTCTGTTCAGGATTTGCACCTGATTCCCTTTTTCATCACTCATCTCCAACAGAACCGGGAGAGGTGAAACCAAAACTGGGACAAAGATAACAAAAACTATTAGGTTTGCGAATACTCCTGATAATTTTTGTTATCTTTGCCCGCGAATTGGTTCCGGATGCATGTTTCCATCATCTGGATTAAAAGGGAATCGGGTGTAAATCCCGGACAGTCCCGCTGCTGTGAAGCTCCGTTTATATCATGAAAAACACCCTTGCCACTGATATGCATTGAAATATCGGGAAGGCTTCAGGATTAGGAGTCAGTCAGAAGACCTGCCATTCATTAAAGGCTGCCTTTGCTCGTGGGTTAGGAAGACAGTACGAAGATATTAGTTGAACATTTAAACAAGAAATGGAATGCCTTTGTTAAAGGTATGTCCGCATTGTGGTGTGACTATATATATCCTTTATATATTAAAGAAAAAGTAAAATGATTAAGAAAGTATTGATTGCCAACAGAGGTGAGATTGCCTTGCGCGTCATGCGTTCGTGCCGGGAGATGGGACTGCTTACGGTTGCGGTCTTCTCCGAGGCCGACCGCACCTCTCATCATGTGGCATATGCCGATGAGGCTTATCCGATAGGACCGGCCGTGGCAAAAGAGAGTTATCTGAATATTGAAAAAGTGATTGCCACGGCAAAGCGATGCGGTGCCGATGCCATCCATCCGGGTTACGGCTTTTTGTCGGAGAACTCGGAGTTTGCACGCCGTTGCAAGGAGGAAGGGATTATCTTTATCGGTCCCGCCGCCGAGACGATGGAGGCGATGGGCGACAAGATAGCTGCCCGCAAGCGAATGATTGCGGCAGGCGTACCCGTGTTCCCGGAACGGAACAACCTTTGCAGAGTGCCGAAGAAGCCGTGCGCATCTGCAACGAGATAGGCTACCCCGTGATGCTGAAGGCGTCTATGGGTGGCGGTGGTAAAGGTATGCGCCTTATCCATAACGAGAGCGAAGTGGTGGAAGCCTACAACACGGCACGCTCCGAGTCCATGTCCTCCTTTGGAGACGACACGGTCTATCTGGAGAAGTTCGTGGAAGAACCGCATCACATCGAGTTCCAGATATTGGGCGACAACCACGGCAACGTCATCCACCTTTTCGACCGCGAATGCTCCGTGCAACGCCGCAACCAGAAGGTGGTAGAAGAAAGCCCGTCACCCTTCCTTACGCCGGAATTGCGCCGGGAAATGGGAGAGAAGGCGGTTGCCGCAGCAAAGGCAGTGAACTACTCCGGTGCAGGTACCATCGAGTTTCTGGTAGACAAGAACCGCCGTTTCTATTTCCTCGAAATGAATACGCGCCTGCAAGTGGAGCACCCCATCACGGAAGAGGTGGTAGCGTAGACCTGGTGAAAGAGCAAATCCGTATTGCCAACGACGAGGTGTTGCACCTCAAGCAGGAGGACCTGTTCCAGCGCGGTCATGCCATAGAGTGCCGCATCTGTGCCGAAGATACGGAAAACAACTTCATGCCGTCTCCCGGTGTCATCAAGCAACTGACGGAGCCGAACGGAATCGGTGTGCGCATAGACAGCTATGTGTACGACGGCTATGAGATTCCCATCTACTACGACCCTATGATAGGTAAGCTCATCGTATGGGCAACCACCCGCCAGTATGCCATCGAGCGTATGCGCCGTGTGCTCTACGAGTACAAGATTACGGGCGTAAAGACCAACCTTGCCTATCTGAAGCGCATCATGCACGTGCCCGACTTTGTGAAGGGAGAGTACAACACCCTCTTTATCGAGAAGAACGCCCGCATGCTGGTACGCACCAATACCACCAACGAAGAGTTGGAGAACATTGCCATGATAGCCGCCTATATGGACTATCTGGTTAATCTGGAGGAGAACGTTTCGGCACAGCTGTCCGATGGCCGCCCCATCAGCGTTGGAGGGAATTCGGCTTGCAGAAGGGAGTGCTTAGGATTTAAGGAATGGAAAATTGATAATGGAGATTTAATAATGGAAATACATATAGGAGACCGTATAGCAGACATTACCCTGGTGGGTAAGGAAGGGAATAAGGTACAACTTACCATTGACGGAAAGCCCTACGAAGTGGACATTGTGATGGCGGAGAACGGAAGTTGCTCCATCCTGCACAACGGAAACTCGTTCAACGCAGGCCTTGTGCGCGGCGAGGGAGGAAAGAGCTATGACATCAGCATGCTCCAGCGTTCCTTCCACGTAGACATTGTAGACACGCAAGCCAAGTATCTGCACATGAAGAAAGGAGCCGACGAGAAGCAGGGCGACAAGATTCTGGCACCGATGCCGGGCAAGGTAGTGAGCATCCCCGTCAAGGTGGGCGACCGACTGGCTGCCGGAGACATTGCGTGGTGCTGGAAGCCATGAAGATGCAGAGTAACTATAAGGTAAATGCCGACTGCATCGTCCGCAACATTCTCGTGAGCGAGGGCGAACCGGTAAATGCCAATCAAGTATTGATTGAATTGGAGTTGATAAAGGAGGAATAATCCCGAGTCGCATTCAGTCCGTATATTATAAATCACTAAATTGTAAATGCAAATATGAACAGAGAAGAAATATACCGCCAGTTTGAGGAACTGGACAAACGTGCCTCGCTGGGTGGGGGCGTAGACAAGATAGAGAAACAACACGCCTCCGGCCGCATGACTGCCGCGAACGTATTGACATGCTGCTGGACAAAGGCTCGTTCAATGAGCTGGACAAGTTCGTGAACCATCGCTGCACCAACTTCGGCATGGAGAAGAAGCAGATTGCCGGAGACGGCATGGTGTCCGGTTACGGAAAGATAGACGGCCGCCTTGTATTTGTCTATGCCTACGACTTCACGGCGCATGGCGGTTCGCTCAGCGAGACGAATGCCGCAAAGATTGTGAAGGTGCAGCAGCTTGCCCTGAAGAACGGTGCTCCCGTCATTGCCCTCAACGATTCGGGCGGCGCACGCATCCAGGAAGGTGTGAACAGCTTGGCAGGCTATGCCTCCATCTTCTATCAGAACACCATTGCGTCGGGTGTCATTCCGCAGATATCTGCCATTCTGGGTCCGTGTGCCGGTGGGGCATGCTACTCTCCGGCGCTTACCGACTTTATCTTCATGGTAAAGGAGCAGAGCCACATGTTTATCACCGGTCCGGACGTGGTAAAGACCGTGACCCACGAGGAGGTGGACAAGGAGGAACTGGGCGGTGCCTATACGCATAGCAGCAAGAGCGGCGTTACCCACTTCATGTGCAATACGGAGGAGGAGACACTGATGAGCATCCGCGAGCTGCTGAGCTCCTGCCGTCCAACAATATGGAAGATGCTCCCTTCACTCCCTGTTCCGACGATATCCATCGCCGGGTAGAGACGCTTCAGACCGTCATTCCCGAAGACCCGAACATGCCTTATGACATCAAGGATATTATAGAACCGGTGCTGGACAACCAGTACTTCTTCGAAGTGATGCCTCACTTTGCCAAGAACGTCGTTATCGGTTTCGGTCGTCTGAACGGGCGTTCGGTAGGTATCGTGGCAAACCAGCCTGCCTATTTGGCGGGTGTGCTCGATATTGATGCCAGCGACAAGGCGGCACGTTTCATTCGTTTCTGCGACTGCTTCAACATCCCGCTGATAACCTTCGAAGATGTTCCCGGCTTCTTGCCGGAACGATGCAGGAGCACAACGGCATCATCCGCCACGGCGCCAAGATTGTCTATGCCTATGCCGAGGCCACCGTGCCCAAGATAACGCTGATTACCCGCAAGGCATACGGCGGCGCCTACATCGTGATGTCCAGCAAGCCGACGGGTGCCGACGTGAACCTGGCTTATCCGCAGGCGGAAATCGCGTGATGGGTGCCGAGGGTGCGGTGAACATCCTCTACCGTAAGTCCTCTGCCGAAGAGAAGCAGGAGATTATCAAGGAGTATGAAGACAAGTTCTCCAACCCTTACCGCGCTGCCGAGCGTGGCCTCATAGACGAGGTCATCATGCCGCGCGATACCCGCTACAAGCTGGTGCAGGCATTGGAGATGGCGCACAACAAGAATCAGAGCAATCCACCGAAAAAGCACGGCAACATGCCTTTATAATAGTAGTTATTTTTTATGTGTGAAATGCGTATCCCCGGAGAAGTGATTTCTGTGGGGATACACTTTTTAAATAGAGAATTAAGAATTAAACAATAAGGCTGAAAAGTAAAAACTAAAGATAGAAACTATGGAACTATTAAGAAACCTCTTTGAGGGTTATCCCAATCTTTGGGGCGGAGGAGTGGCACACTCTGTCCTGATTCTGTCCCTGGTCATCACCTTCGGTATCATGCTGGGCAAGTTGAAGGTGGCAGGCATCTCGCTGGGTGTCACCTGGATTTTGTTTGTGGGCATTGTCTTCGGACATTTCGACATGAACCTCGACGAACATCTGCTGCACTTCCTGAAGGAGTTCGGCTTGATACTGTTTGTCTATTCCATCGGTCTGCAAGTGGGACCGGGATTCTTCTCCGCTTTCAAGAAGGGCGGACTTACGCTGAACATGGTAGCAATGCTTTCCGTCTTCCTCAGCGTGGTTATCACCATTGTGTTGCACTTTGCCACCGGAATTCCCATTACTACGATGGTGGGTATCTTGTCCGGAGCCGTGACCAATACCCCCGGTCTGGGTGCTGCCCAGCAGGCAAACAGTGACCTCAACGGGTGGATGCTCCGGAAATCGCACTCGGATATGCCGTTGCCTATCCGCTGGGTGTGGTGGGCTGCATCTTGGCGCTGCTTGCCTTGAAGTTCTTCATGCGGATTAACACCAAAAAAGAAGAGGAGGATGCCGAGCACGGGCTGGGCCATCTGCAGGAGCTGACCGTGCGTCCCATATCGGTAGAGATACGCAATGAGGCAATAGACGGCAAGCGGATCAGAGATGTGAAACCATTGTTGAACCGTGCGTTTGTCATCTCCCGCATCCGGCACACCGGCAGTCAGGAAACAGAACTGGCGAATGCCGATACGGTGCTACACATGCAGGATGAAATTCTGTTCATTGCCAACCCGAAAGATGTGGAGGCCATTGTTGCCTTCTTCGGAAGAAAAATTTCGGTGGAGTGGGAACGGGAGGACAAGAACTTGATTTCACGCCGCATCCTCATCACCAAGCCGGAACTGAACGGCAAGTCTCTGTCTCAGCTCAAGATACGTAACAACTTCGGTGCCTGCATCACCCGTATCAACCGTTCGGGCGTGGATCTGGTGGCAACTCCCCACTTGCAGTTGCAGATGGGAGACCGTGTGACGATTGTAGGCAGTGAGCTTGCCGTGAGCCATGCGGAGAAGGTATTGGGTAACTCGCTGAAGCGTCTCAACCATCCCAACTTGATTCCTATCTTCCTGGGTATTGCCCTGGGATGTATCTTGGGCAGTCTGCCGTTCATGTTCCCCGGCATTCCCCAACCCGTGAAACTGGGACTGGCCGGTGGACCGTTGGTGGTTCCATCCTCATCAGCCGTTTCGGGCCTCAATATAAGCTGATAACCTACACGACGATGAGTGCCAATCTGATGATACGCGAAATCGGTATCGCCTTGTTCCTGGCCTGCGTGGGGTTGGGTGCAGGAAAGGGATTCATCGATACCATTATCCTACGAAGGCGGCTATGTGTGGATTGGCTATGGGGCCATCATCACGGTCGTTCCGTTGCTGG
>ENA-OQLB01000177-OQLB01000177.1-human-gut-metagenome-genome-assembly--contig:-NODE-177-length-37753-cov-4.272073_pt1 | contig 37753 bp, 36 predicted proteins | sample MGYA00242656_ERZ504813 | MGnify/ENA primary metagenome ERZ504813 (study PRJEB26092, sample SAMD00036388) | human gut metagenome | host: Homo sapiens | study: EMG produced TPA metagenomics assembly of... | reverse complement strand
CTTCCAGATACTCTATTGGGACGAGCACAGCCACTTCTGCCCCGTGTGTGGCACCGCCATGGAGCACCAGACCCCCATCATGAAGAAGTGTCCCAACTGCGGCAATGAGATGTACCCTCGTTTCCACCGCCATCATCGTACTGATACGCAAAGGAGACGAAATCCTGCTGGTGCATGCCCGGAACTTCCGAGGAACCTTCTACGGACTGGTGGCAGGCTTCCTCGAAGCCGGCGAGACACTGGAAGAATGTGTGGAACGGGAAGTTTTTGAGGAAACGGGGCTGAAGGTAAAGAACATCACCTACTTCAGCAACCAGCCCTGGCCCTACCCCAGCGGATTGATGGTGGGTTTCATTGCCGACTACGAAAGCGGGGAGATAAAACTGCAGGAAGATGAGCTGACCGCTGCCGCCTTCTATTCCAAAGACAACCTGCCCGAAATTCCACGAAAACTGAGTATCGCAAGAAGGCTGATAGACTGGTGGATGGAGAACAATTAAAAATTAAAGAATTAAAAAGAGGGGGGGAAGAAATTTTAAAAAGCAGATTGCGGAAAACACACACTCACAAACGAACAACTACGAATGAAACGACTCTCATTCACATCAACCAATCGGTGTGTAACCGCAATCTGCCTATACTTAACTTCCCTGCAAACGTTTTGTTCATCAACCATCGGGTTTAAGTCTTTATTTAAGTTTTCTTTCAACACAGAAGCAAAAGGAAGAGGCGCAGCCTCACGGGTTACGCCTCTCCGAACACTATATACACATTTTTTCCTCTTTCCTATCAAATGCCGAGTGACTTGCGCACTGCCTCCACTTTCTTCTCAGCTTCGGCATCGGCGCTGGTATAGCATTTCGGACAACCCATCTCGCCCTTCACCTCGATATAGAACTTAATCTTCGGTTCCGTACCGGAAGGACGGACAGAAATCTTCGTGCCGTCTACAGTGAAATATTGAAGTACATTGGAAGTCTCGGGCATATCCAGCTTGCTTACGTTGCCTGGGCATCAGTAAGTTCCAGCGTCTTGTAATCCTTAATCAGACTGACAGCCGAACCGCCGATTTCCTTCGGAGGATTGGCACGGAAGTTATCCATCATCGCCTTGATTTCCTCGGCACCGCTCTTACCCGGTTTCACCACATTCACGGTGGTTTCCTTTGAGAATCCATATTCTACATAGATTTCCATCAATACGTCATAGAGCGTCTTACCCTGGTCTTTGGCCCAAGCACAGATTTCGGCCAGCAAGGAGCAGGCAGAAACCGCATCTTTATCACGGACAAAGTCTTCGGCCAGGAAGCCATAGCTTTCTTCACCACCACCGATATACTGCTGCTTGCCTTCGCTCAGACGGATTTCGCGAGCAATCCACTTGAAGCCGGTGTAGCAGTCGCGCATTTCAATCTTGTTCTTGTCTGCCACAGCCTTGATGAGTTCAGTGGTCACGATGGTCTTCACGATGAAGTCGTTTGGCTGCATCTTGCCCATTGCAATACGGTTCTTGATGATGTAGTACAAGAAAATGAGACAAGTCTGGTTACCATTAATAAGCACCCACTCGCCTTATCGTCCTTGCAGGCCATACCGACACGGTCGCATCCGGGTCACTTGCCATCACGATGTCAGCGTCAATCTTCTTGGCCAGCGCAATGGCCATGGAAAGGGCTTCGGCATTTTCGGGATTCGGAGAAACCACCGTCGGGAAATTGCCGTCCTTCACCATCTGTTCGGGCACGCAGTTGATATTCTCAAATCCCCACTCCTTCAATGAGTCCGGAATGAGCACGCGGCCTGCGCCATGAAGCGGAGTATACACAATGCTGAGGTCTTTCTGGCGACGGATGACTTCGGGGTCGATGGAGATGGAGTGAACCATGTCCAGATAAACCTTATCCACTTCCTTGCCGATAATCTGAATCAAGTCCTTGTTGCCGTTGAACTTGATGTCGGCCACCGTCACCTTATTTACCTCGTCTATGATGGCTGTATCGTGCGGAGCGAGCACCTGCGCACCGTCATCCCAATAAGCCTTGTAGCCGTTGTATTCTCTGGGGTTGTGGCTGGCTGTAATGTTGATACCGCTCTGGCAGCCGAAGTGGCGAATGGCAAATGAAACTTCGGGCGTAGGACGAAGGTCATCAAAAAGATATACCTTGATGCCGTTTGCAGAGAAGATGTCGGCAGAAATCTTTGCGAACTTGTCGCTATTGTTGCGGCAGTCGTGCCCCACAACAACGGAAATATCCTTCTTTCCGGCAAAACATTTGTTCAGATAGTTGGACAAGCCCTGTGTTGCGGCACCTACGGTGTAGATGTTCATGCGGTTTGTACCGGCACCCATGATGCCACGCAGACCACCCGTTCCAAACTCCAGGTCTTTGTAAAAACTGTCTATCAATTCGGTTTTATCTGGATTTTCCAACATGCGTTTCACTTCTGCCTGAGTTTCGGCATCATATGCCGGGGTAAGCCATTTTTCGGCTTTCTCAGTCACCTGCTTAATCAGTTCCTGATTTTCCATAAGACTGTTATTGTTTTAAGGGTTAATATAAACTTTTTTGTAAGACACAAATGTAGAAGAATAAGTTCAAATATCCTAATTTTATTCAGGCATTTTATATCTGTCTCCCGTCTGCTTAACATACTCTTCAAGGAACTCCTTCGGGTATCCCGGGCGGATTACGCCTGCCGGCTGGCCGATGGAATTACGTTCGAATTGACCGTTTTTCATACGTTTGACAACGCCGTCATTATACTTTACGACAAGAAACTCGCCAAGACGTTTCCAAGTATCGAAAGTGCTTTGGGCAGTCATGTTCGTATAGTTGGTAAGGAATGCCTTTGCTTTGGCAGGGTCTTTTTCCAGTAGTTTGGCAGCAGCAGCCTCAACGCCTTCCTGCGCTTCGTTGAAGGTTGTCTCCAACTCTGTCTGAGTGGCACGCACGTCGCCCATCATCAAGTCATAACGGGGATAAACCATATTGGCCACCCAGTTGAAAATCCAGAAAGCGGAGTTCCAGGAGAAAGTGATGTAATCGGCGCCGTCCACACGGGTGTAGCATACGGGAACCTTGTCCGTACAGCAGTATACGGGCGTAAATACCGTCATGTTGGCATCATCTGTGCCGAACCACAATACTCCACCGATAGGATCGGGCAACTCGGAGCGCATCTGTGCCACGAATACGAAACCGCTCTGCTGGGTGGAGATGGGACGTTCATTGAAGTATTCCTGGTCACCCACCTTGAAAGAAAGCGGGGAAAGGCGGTACGGGGTATGATACGGGCCTGCGCCGAAATCTTTGCTGATGTCGAGAGGAGTACCTTCATAATGGTCGCGCATGGCGTTCTTCACATCCTGCACGGAAACCTTGCGGTTGGGCTTCACAAACAGAGGCATCGGAGTGTTCGTCTCACCTAATATATAAGGCAGGAACTCGTTGCCACGGTCGGTAAACATATTGAAATAGCTCCATACACGGGCCTCGCAATAGCGACGGGCACCGAAATCGAGCGGAGCGTAGGCATCGGCAAAGCTGAAATCCTTGTTCACACCGTCAAAATAGCCCTTCTCGCGTGCAAAGGAGATGACGTCGGCGGAGTACATACAGTTCTCCTTGTCGTTCATGTTGAACTGATGAATGCGGCTCTGGTTGGCATGAGCAGAGATACAATCATCGGGCACGCGGACAGCCACCCATACGGCACCGCGCACACCGGGTCCCTTGCCAATCATCTCCATAATCCATATTTCGTTGGGGTCGGCAATGGTAAAAGACTCGCCACTGCTGTAATAGCCGTATTCCTGCACCAACTCCGTCATCACCTTAATGGCCTCGCGGGCGGTGCGTGAGCGTTGCAGACCGAGGTAAATCAGGCTGCCATAGTCGATGATGCCGGTGGTATCCACCAGCTCGGGACGTCCGCCGAATGTCGTCTCACCGATAGTGAGCTGGAACTCATTCATATTGCCGATGACATTGTACGTCTGGCGGGCCTGCTCTATCTGCCCGAGGTATTTGCCGGTGTCCCACTCGTGTATGTCAATCAGCGTACCTTTCTTGTGCATACCGGCAGGATAATGATATAACTCGCCGAACAAACCATAAGAATCGGCAGAATAGGAAACAATGGTAGAACCGTCCGCAGAAGCGTTCTTGCCCACGATAAGATTGGTGCAGGCCAGCGCATTCGCCACGGCTGCCACAACAAACAAGACGAAAAGAGTCAGTCTTTTACTTTTCATACTTCTAAATTATAATGTTACTAAATATTTCAGTCTTTACCATACAAATTCAAACTGTCCGGTGGTACGGTTGCCACAGCCATCCGTCACCGTCATCTCCACCACATGCTTGCCGCCTTTCTCCACATGTTTCGGGTCGAGCTCGCACACCAGGTTACCACTGATGGAATTGGGCTTTCCAAACAAGGCATACTTCCCGTCAATCGTACCCCGATAGGTATTGATGCCGGTTTCCTTGTCCTTGGCCTTGAAGATGATTTTTCCCGTACGTCCCCATTGGGCTTGGTTTAGGGGAGTTATCACCGGCGGAACCGTATCCACCGCCACGGTATAAGTCCCCAAATCCCGTATACGCACTTTCATGACACCATCCTCATACTTACCGCCAATACGATATTTTCCACCGCGTGCCGTTACGCCCGCCACATAATATTTGGCCATATCCTCCACCGGACGCCGGCGCAAGCCGATACGCAAATCGCAGGTACCGTGCATAGGAATACGGGTATCGTTCAATTGATAGGTGAAAGCGATGTCGCCACTATCAGCCCGCACGGAGTAGTTCAGCAAGACGTCATCGTAGAGCATTCCTTTCGGGATAACCAACTCCAGCCCCGGCTCCTGCAGATAGTTCACCTTGTCCCATTTGAGGGCGTATTTCTCACGATGTTCCACCGGAGCAATTATCGTCTTCTGTCCCTGCACTGTGAAGCGGACCTTGGAGATATTTCCCAGCGCATCTCTCAGCGTATAGACAAACCGGTAAGGGCGTTCTTCGTTGATGTCCACCAGTCCGCGATTGCCGTTGGATGCCTGCAGCATGCGAAGGCGGTTGCCCGGCTCTATGAAAGACTTCATGTACTGACCGTGTGTCCACGAATTGATATAGCGGTTCTCCTCATAGGCAAAGCGGTCTACCGTACTGCGGAAGACTTCCTCGCCGTCCACTTCGAGAATCACCGCCTTCACGCCATATTTATTCTGCACTCCGTCCATATAATCGTAGGCACGGATGCCAGCACCAATCAGTCCCCAGGCGATAATGGTTTCGTAGGATGTGCCGGAAAAGCCCGTCGCGTCTGCTTGCCTTCCACCACTCCTTTTCCCGGCTGAGGAAACAGCATGATACCTTCGGCACGCGGGGCAGTCTTGTCCTTCACCTTGTCCATGAAGAAAGGCAGCGGTCTATATATTCGTCCGTAGCCGTCTCTATCATATCCAGATGCAGGTGCGGACCGAAAGAGTATCCGGTGTTTCCGCTCAAAGCTATTATCTGACCGGCCTTCACGGGATATTCATCGGGTTCGGGAGTAATTTCCACCTCCCAACTTTCTTTCTCGTACTGCAAGTCTTCAACCCGGCGGGCCACATCGCCCACAAAGGCACTCAAATGGCGTTTATCGTCGAATAACCATTGTCATAAGCCACATCGAGCACATAGCCCGAACCGTGGGTAACGCGGATACGCGAAATATATCCGTCGGCCAGAGCGCGTACCGGCTTGCCTATGGTTCCACCGGTCTTGAAATCCAGTCCGCCATGAAAATGTTGGCACGTATCTCGCCGAAGTTACCGGAGAAGGTGATGGGGAAATCAAAAGGCGGGGTGAAGGAGGTCTTGTCTGTATCGGTTTCTTGGGCATAGCCGCTTTGCACACTACCAATAAAGAACAAAAGAGAGAAAAATATAGGATATTTCATATTTTGTACAGTCAATATTATTTTAAATGCATGCAAATATAAAAAGAATAGTTCTCTCTACCTACAGAAAGGTGCAATTATCATTGATTAAAACATGCATAAAAATTCTGTTGAAGAACATAGATACACCGATAACACCCAAGCCGGGAAATCGCTATATTGCGCCATGTTTAACCCCCCAATTAAAACTTTAAGGTTATGATTATCGGAGTACCTAAAGAAATCAAGAACAACGAGAACCGCGTGGGCATGACCCCTGCCGGAGTAGCCGAGTTGGTAAAAAAAGGTCATACGGTGTATGTGCAGGCCACGGCAGGCGCAAACAGCGGTTTCTCCGACGATGACTACATCGCCGTAGGTGCAAAGACTTTACCGACCATTGAAGACACGTATGCCGCAGCCGACATGATTGTCAAGGTAAAGGAACCTATTACACCGGAGTACAAACTGATTAAAAAGGGACAAGTGGTATTCACCTATTTCCACTTTGCAGCCGATAAATTACTGACCGAAGCCATGATTGAAAGCGGTGCCGTCTGCATCGCCTACGAAACCGTGGAAAAAGAAGACCGTTCACTTCCGCTGCTTACCCCCATGAGCGAGGTGGCAGGACGTATGGCTACCCAAGTAGGAGCCCGCTTCCTTGAAAAGCCACAAGGCGGCAAGGGAAAACTGATGGGCGGAGTAACGGGCGTACGTCCCGCACGCGTACTTATCCTTGGAGGTGGTATCGTGGGCACCAATGCCGCACAGATAGCTGCCGGAATGGGTGCCGAGGTACTGATTGCCGACATCAACCTTCCCCGCCTGCGCTACCTGAGTGAAGTGATGCCGAAAAACGTAAAGACACTCTATTCTTCCACCCATAACATCAAGATGGAATTGCCGAACATCGACATGGTAGTAGGTTCCGTCCTCATCCCCGGTGACAAGGCCCCGCATCTCATCACCCGCGAAATGCTGAAGATGATGAAACCCGGCACCGTACTCGTGGACGTAGCCATCGACCAGGGCGGTTGTTTCGAGACCTCCCATCCCACTACGCACAGCGATCCTACCTACATTGTGGATGGAATTGTGCACTACGCCGTTGCCAATATCCCCGGCGCCGTACCCTTCACCTCCACCATGGCACTGACAAATGCCACCCTGCCCTACACCGTTGCCCTGGCATGCAAAGGCTGGAGACAAGCTGCAAGGACGACCCGGCTCTGGCGCAAGGATTGAACGTAGTGGAAGGCAAAGTAACATACAAAGCTGTAGCCGACGTCTTCGGGCTGAAATATGAGGCGATTGAGTTATAAGTTATAAGTGATGAGTGATTTGTTGGTATTTTCCTTTCAGCATGGTAGCGCAGCACAATTACCAACAAATCACTCATCACTCATAACTCCCCCCCCAACAAAGAATCCTTCTTCCTCGCATACTCCCACCACATAGCGAGCAGTGTGATGCAGAGGTTGAAAATAAACGGAAATTCCTTGGAATTAGTGTGGAACAAGGTCTGAAAGAAGTCTGTAATGAACGGGGACAATAGAATCGCCAGATAATTCATTACCATTACAAAGGCCAGTGCCAAAGTTGTTTTTTCCGGTATAGCCGTATCTACTGTCTCGTCATAAATCAGCGGTTGAATGACACCATATCCCAAACCAACCAACATACATCCCGGTATTATCAGCCATTCTTTAGGCGAAATCCATATCAAAAGCAAACCCGCTGCAATGGACAAAAGGCTGTAAAACTTTGTGTGTTTCCCCATCCACTTCACGATATGCCCCAGGAAGAAACCCGGAGCCATAATGGCAAGGAAGAATAAGGAGATCATCAATCCGGAATTTCCGCTGGAGAAGTGATGGGCCTCCATCAAAAAAGGCAAGTCAAAAGTAACCGCCAGCACTACATACGTAGTGACGCCATAAAACAGCATCAACTGTAGCAGATGGCGGACATGGATGCCGTATTTACCGGGAATCGCACGCTTGGATTCCTCCGGAACAACGGTAGCCGTATCTTCTGTTTTCTGCGGCTGACCGGTATCTCCCTTCAAATACCCGACAAGCAGCAGAGAAACCAACGGAAGCAGATATACCACGAAAGGCAAGTGCCAGTTTACCTCTGCCAGATACCCAGTCACCGCCGTTGCCACAACCAGCGTCACATTGGTGATGGCAGAACTGTAACCAAACTGCTTCACCCGATATTCCCCCGTGAAATAGCGTGAAACCAGACCGGTGGACAACGGAATAATCACCCCCGATCCGATGCCAAGCAAAGCGCTGACCACCATCAACTGCCACATTTTGTCCGAAAAAAGATAAAGTACCCCACTGGCGGCAAACATCCAAAGCCCCGCTTTCAGCAGACGCACAAAGTCACGTTTCTCGGCCAGCTTGCCCGCCAATAGCACAAAAGGAATTATCAGCAGCGAAGGCAGGGAGGTAAGCATCTGTATATCCAGTTCTGTGGCATATGGAAAAATGGTAGTAAGCTGTCCCAAAATAGGTGATACGGCCAATCCCGGCAAGGAAGTCAATGCAGAGACTGACCAAATGCCGACAAGCGTGATAAGGGGGATTGTACCCCTTCCGGTATTGATTTTCATATAGTAGTATATTAATTAAATGAATAATGTGGGAACAACAAACCTACCTTCAGAATGTTCGTTTTTTAAGATTTTACTACGCTGCCCTTTAATAAACGCCAAATAATGCAAAACCCCGGAACTTTCATCCGCAAACCCCGTTGTTGTGGGAAATTCGACGGGGAAAAGCCCCGCCGCCTAAACCTTTAAAAAACTTATTAATATGGAAGATTTGAATTTCAGAAAAGGAGATGCAAAAACTGAAGTATTCGGTTCAAACCGTATGTTACAACCCTCACCCGTAGAAAAGATTCCCGACGGACCTACTACCCCGGAAATCGCCTATCAGATGGTGAAAGACGAGACCTTCGCCCAAACGCAGCCTCGCTTGAATCTGGCTACATTCGTCACTACCTATATGGACGAATATGCAACCAAGCTGATGAACGAAGCCATCAACATCAACTACATTGACGAGACCGAATATCCGCGCATCGCCGTAATGAACGGTAAATGTATCAACATCGTGGCCAACCTCTGGAACTCTCCTGAAAAAGAAACCTGGAAAACCGGCGCACTTGCCATCGGTTCCTCGGAGGCATGTATGCTGGGTGGTGTGGCAGCCTGGTTGCGCTGGCGCAAGAAACGTCAGGCGCAAGGCAAACCGTTCGACAAACCAAACTTCGTTATTTCAACTGGTTTCCAGGTGGTATGGGAAAAATTCGCCCAATTGTGGCAGATTGAAATGCGTGAAGTGCCTTTGACACTGGACAAGACCACGCTCGACCCCGAAGAAGCCTTGAAGATGTGTGATGAGAACACCATCTGTATCGTGCTATCCAAGGCGTTACATGGACAGGACTGAACGATGACGTCGAAGCCCTCGACAAAGCCCTCGATGCCTACAATGCGAAGACCGGCTACGACATTCCTATCCACGTAGATGCCGCCAGCGGCGGTTTCATCCTCCCGTTCCTCTATCCCGAAAAGAAATGGGACTTCCGTCTGAAGTGGGTACTCTCCATCAGCGTCAGCGGACACAAATTCGGTCTGGTTTATCCGGGTCTGGGCTGGGTTTGCTGGAAAGGTAAGGAATATCTGCCCGAAGAAATGTCATTCAGCGTAAACTACCTCGGTGCCAACATTACTCAGGTAGGCCTGAACTTCTCCCGTCCTGCCGCACAGATTCTGGTCAATATTACCAGTTCATCCGTTTGGGATTCCAGGGTTACAAGGAAGTACAGTACAACTCTCTGACCATCGCCAAGTATATCCATGACGAAATCGGCAAGATGGCTCCGTTCGTAAACTATTCCGACGAGGTTGTGAACCCGCTGTTTATCTGGTATTTGAAACCGGAATATGCAAGAGCTGCCAAATGGACTCTGTATGACCTGCAGGACAAGCTGTCACAACACGGTTGGATGGTACCCGCCTATACACTGCCTTCAAAGCTGGAAGACTACGTCGTAATGCGCGTCGTTGTTCGCCAAGGATTCAGCCGCGACATGGCAGACATGCTGCTGGGTGACATCAAGAATGCCATCACGGAGCTGGAGAAACTGGATTACCCGACTCCTACCCGTATGGCACAGGAAAAGAACCTGCCGGTGGAAACCAAAATATTCAACCACGGATGCCGTACTCATAAAAAATAAATTAATTTACGATTAAACGATTTACGATGTACGATTAGAGTTTCTCTTGATACGGACTACGTTTAAAGGAGTAATTTCAATCGTAAATCGTACATCGTCTAATCGTACATCACAACGTGTTTATGGAAAAGAAAATATCAATTTCACAAATAAAGGAGGTTGCCCAAGAAGCCTACAATGAGGTGAAGGGCAGCACAGGAGGCAAGAATGCGGATTATATTCCCTACCTTGCAACATAGACTCCAAACTATTCGGACTCAGCATCTGCCTGATGAACGGGCAGACCATCAATATAGGTGACACAGACTATCGTTTCGGTATAGAGTCCGTCTCGAAGGTACACACAGCCATCCTTATCCTGCGCCAATACGGTGCGCAGAAAGTGCTGGACATGATAGGTGCCGATGCCACGGGACTACCGTTCAACTCCATCATCGCCATCTTGCTGGAAAACGACCACCCTTCCACTCCATTGGTAAATGCCGGTGCCATTTCCGCCTGTTCCATGGTACAGCCAGTGGGAAACTCCGACAAGAAATGGGATGCCATTGTACAGAATGTCACTGAGCTGTGCGGCTCCGCCCCACAACTCATCGACGAACTGTACAAATCGGAAACGGCTACCAACTTCAACAACCGCTCCATTGCCTGGCTGCTGAAAAACTACAACCGCATCTACGATAATCCGGACATGGCTCTCGACCTCTATACTCGCCAGTGTTCTCTCGGCATCACGGCCCAGCAACTGGGCATTGCCGCAGGAACCATCGCCAATAACGGCGTGAACCCCGTCACCAAACAAACGGTGTTCGAAGCAGCCTGGCACCGAAAATCACGTCGATGATTTCTACCGTAGGCTTCTACGAGCATTCGGGCGACTGGATGTACACCGCCGGCATACCGGCCAAAAGCGGTGTAGGCGGTGGTGTAATGGCCGTATTGCCCGGTGTCATGGGAGTATCGGCCTTCGCTCCTCCCCTAGACGAAGCGGGAAACTCCGTAAAGGCCCAATCGGCAATCAAGTTCATCATGAACAAGCTCGGCTGGGTGTATTCAACGGTGATAACGTAACGATTACAGAATAAGTTTCTCTTTTTAGTTATGAGTTATAGGTTATGAGTTATTTGTTGGTAGGCACCGTAATCAGCAAATGACTTATAACTCATAACTTATGACTTTATAATGGACTTCATCATGAAAATGGCTCTATCAGAATTTGTATTGCGGGAAAAAGGTATCTATGGCATACTGCATGTCATTATATTGATACTGTCGCTATTTTTAGTTATCAGCATCTCTGTCGACACGTTCAAGGGGATCCCCTTTTACGAACAGTCGGTCTACATGAAAGTACAGTTGTGGATATGCGCCCTGTTCCTGGCAGATTTTGTATTGGAATGGTTCCTGGCAGAGAAGAAGGGTCACTACGTGGCCACACATTTCATTTTCCTGCTGGTAGCTATACCCTATCAAAACATCATTGCTATATGGGATGGACTTTCTCACCCGAGATAACCTATATGCTGCGTTTCATCCCATTGGTGCGGGGTGGTTACGCCATGGCTATCGTGGTGGGTTGGCTGACGTACAACCGCGCATCGGGACTGTTCGTTTCCTACCTTACCATGTTGCTGGCCACTGTCTATTTTTCCAGTCTGGCCTTTTATGTCATGGAGCATGGTCCCAATCCTTTAGTCAAAGGATATGGAGACGCCTTATGGTGGGCATTTATGGACGTGACGACGGTGGGTTCCAATATCATAGCAGTCACTCCCACCGGACGGGTACTGTCCGTACTGCTGGCTGCGCTGGGCATGATGATGTTCCCTATCTTTACAGTGTATGTAACGAGCCTGGTCGAACGGCGCAATAAGGAAAAAGAAGAGTTCTACAAGAAAGTTGCACAGAAGCCCGCGCCCAAAGCCGACGCTTCCTGAATAGTTAAAACCTGAACTTTCACTTATCCGTTGGGAACAACTCTCCCCAAGTGTTGTTATAGACGCTGATTTTGAATATATTTTTCATCTAAAACCTTAACTTATGGCAAATATTAAACAAACAGTGAAGCTGGGTGTATTTACCCTGGCAATCATGAATGTGACGGCAGTAGTATCCCTACGTGGACTTCCTGCCGAGGCCGTGTACGGAATGAGTTCGGCCTTCTACTACTTATTTGCAGCCATTGTTTTTCTGATTCCGACGTCACTTGTCGCCGCGGAACTGGCTGCCATGTTTCAAGACAAGCAAGGCGGTGTGTTCCGCTGGGTGGGCGAAGCCTACGGAAAAAAACTGGGCTTCCTTGCCATCTGGGTACAATGGATTGAAAGTACAATCTGGTATCCTACCGTATTGACATTCGGTGCCGTATCCATTGCTTTCATCGGCATGAACGACGTACACGACATGTCACTGGCCAACAACAAGTATTACTCACTCGTTGTTGTCCTCATCATCTACTGGCTAGCTACGTTCATTTCCATGAAGGGCATGAGCTGGGTAGGTAAAGTGGCAAAGGTCGGCGGCCTGGTCGGGACTATTATCCCTGCCGCACTGCTGATTATCCTGGGTATTATCTACCTTGCCACCGGCGGACACTCCAACCTGGATTTCCACAGCAGCTTCTTCCCCGACTTGACGAACTTCGACAACGTGGTGCTTGCTGCCAGTATCTTCCTCTTCTATGCCGGTATGGAAATGGGCGGTATCCACGTAAAAGACGTGAACAATCCCTCCAAGAATTATCCGAAGGCAGTGTTCATCGGTGCGGCCATTACGGTTATCATCTTCGTGCTCGGTACTTTCTCACTGGGCATCATCATCCCGGCCAAAGACATCAGTCTGACACAGAGTCTGCTTGTAGGCTTCGATAACTATTTCCATTACATCCGCGCCTCCTGGCTGTCACCCATCATCGCCATTGCTCTGGCATTCGGGGTGCTGGCAGGTGTATTGACATGGGTTGCCGGTCCGTCCAAAGGTATCTTTGCCGTAGGAAAAGCAGGCTACATGCCTCCGTTCTTCCAGAAGACAAACAAACTAGGTGTACAGAAGAACATCCTTTATGTACAAGGCGGTGCAGTAACCGTACTGAGCCTTCTGTTCGTAGTCATGCCTTCCGTACAGAGTTTCTACCAGATTCTGTCACAGTTGACCGTAGTCCTCTATCTTATCATGTATATGCTGATGTTCTCCGGAGCCATCGTGCTGCGTTATAAGATGAAGAAGCTGAACCGTCCGTTCCGTATCGGCAAGAATGGCAACGGATTGATGTGGCTCATCGGTGGACTTGGTTTCTGCGGGTCATTGCTGGCATTCGTACTGAGCTTTATCCCACCCAGCCAGATTTCAACAGGCAGCAACACAGTATGGTTCTCCGTGCTCATCATCGGTGCGCTGATTGTAGTCATTGCCCCATTCATTATTTATGCTTCCAAGAAACCGTCCTGGGTTGACCCGAACAGTAGCTTTGAACCGTTCCATTGGGAAGAGCAACCTGCTGTGCAGACAGCCGGTAAAAGTGCAACAAATATGGCTACCGGTAGCGCCACTGCCAGCAGCAATGCACAAGTAATTCCGCCACAAGTGGAAATACGGCAAAAGACACAACCAATATCCCCAAAGGATAAAAGGTTATAAGTTGAAACTAAAAAAGGAATATCCCCGAAATCACCGGGAATATTCCTTTTTTATTGTTATATGATACCAGAAGAGGGAATATTCAGAAATCCAATTCCTGCATTCTCTCCCACGCCCTTCTGCTCTCCTCCACCAACTCTTGCATGACCGACGCCACAGACTGCACTCCCTTTCCATGCAGCAAGGCAGATACCTGCCCTATTTCCAGTTCCCCTTCTTCCAAGTCACCTTCAAAAATACCACGTTTGGCACGGCCACGCCCTAAAAGGATACGAAGTTCTTCCTCTGAAGCTCCCACAGCCTCAGCAGCCTCTACGGCGCTGCGAAAGTTATTGCGCACCAGACGCACCGGAGCCAATTTCTTCAAAAGCAGACGGGTATCCCCTTCTTCCAAATGCAAGCAGTAATCCTTAAATACCTCGTTTGCAGAACTCTCTGCCGTCAAGGCAAAGCGTGTACCAATCTGCACACCTTCCGCACCCAGCACCCGGGCAGCCAGCATGGCCTCACCCGTTGCAATGCCACCGGCGGCAATCAGCGGAAGTGTAGTAACTGCACGTACAGCTGGTATCAGGCACAGGGTGGTAGTCTCCTCCCTCCCATTGTGCCCACCGGCTTCGAACCTTCGGCAACTACTGCATCAACACCCGCCTCTTCTGCCTTCACGGCAAAACGCGAGGACGAAACAACATGCACCACCGTGATGCCACGCTCGTGCAACCAACCAGTCCATTTCTTCGGGCTGCCGGCAGATGTAAATACAATCTTCACTCCCTCGTCGGCCACAATCTGCATTATCTCTTCTATCTGGGGATACATCAAGGGAATATTCACACCAAAAGCATGATGCGTAGCCTCATGGCATTTCCTGATATGCTCCCGCAACGTTTCGGGATGCATCGAACCTGCGCCGAGCAAGCCTAGCCCTCCTGCATTGCTTACAGCAGCAGCAAGTCTCCAGCCGCTACACCACACCATGCCACCTTGAATTATCGGATATCTTATTCCGAATAGAGAAGTCACTCTGTTCATTATTACTTTTTTTAAAGGTTTACTAATGAAAACAAGAAGAGGAGAAAGAAAGTTCAAAATTTGACAAAAAGTGATAAATTACTGTTGTTCCAAAACAGTTATCGAATCTCCATACGCCTTCAATACTTCCAGCGTACGGGCACGGCGCTTGCGGCCTTTGAAATTCCAAAACTCACGGGTAAAAGGTGTCATCAGGTCTAAACCGGAAATTCCACCGCCACTGGCACCCTGCCAACCGCCCACAGCCATATTATTGGCCCGCTCCGTCACCCGGTAACGCAAACCGGTTGCTTCAATCTGCTCCACCGTCTCACGCGGACCGGCATCAAACGGATGTTTAGCCCAGTTCGTAGGAATCATCAGAATCTTAAGCGCATAGAATTCATCTCCTCGCCAAGTATCCTTGTCTACCTTGATTTTTTTCTGATAAATGGGGTCCCAATTATATTTGGTATTGGCTGTATAAGGACGTAAGGTAAGCACCACTTTTTTCTCGGGCGCTTTCGGCATGACGGGCAATGAATTATCAAAATCCATCCACGACTTGTCCATCACCGCTTTCGGAGTACCCAGAGAATTGTTCATTTCCAATTCCTGCAATACCTCCGGATTCAGTTTTACCTCCCCCTCGCCCTTCAGCAACCGGTTCAGCCTCAACGAGTCCTGAGGGGTCCAGTTTTGGGCATAGCAAGGGAAGGCTACTGCACAGAGCAGCCCCATTACAAGTATAAATCTCTTCACCTGACAGTTTGATTACTTAATACCTAATCCTTAATCCCTAAAAACATTTCACCACCACATATATCCGCTGCCACAAAGCGGTTCGTCATAGCAGGGATCAATCGTCCACATAGTCCGTGGATACTTACGGGTTTCCCACCAGCGGCGGTAGCGCGAAGCAGCATCCAGCACCTCTTCATCCGAAAGGAAATAGATACCTTCATAATTCTCCGCATCCGTATGTACCATCTTGCATCCCATCGAAGCATTGTTCCCGAGGCGGATAGTCTCTACCGTCCACAGGATGCATTCGCCCAAACGCAGCTTGCCACCTGCCGAATAGGATACCGGAGCCAGGGGGAAAGAGGGAATGACCGTCAAGTCCTCGGCATACTTCAGCAATTCCTCTATATCTTCGGAAGTGAACTTGGGCATGTTACTCAATCCATCCGGACTTTGGGTAGAATATTTGCCAGCCTTCAACTGCTTGACAAACAAGTCTACATCCGGATGGTTGTAGTCCAACGTTTCTTTGCTGCAAGAGCTCAAAGAGAGAACAGAAAGAGTAAAGAATACGAGCAGCATAGTCTGCCCGAATATATGTAATTTATTGTATAGAGTCTTCATATTTGTATGGTATTTAAGATTAATAAGTCATGCGCACGCCGCACAACAGATTCAGATTGGTGGGCCGTTCCGTACGCAAGGTTCTTGTCTGCGAGTCCGTATCGAAATGATGGGATACAGACGGCTCTGCAAACAAGGCAAAACGGTTGTTCATTTTATAGCGTACCCCTACTCCGGCAGCAACCGACAACTGTACCGGCTCTGCACCGAAACCATTGTCCGGAGCACCAGCAATGCATTTCTCGCTGCTCCACCTACCATAGCATAGAAATCCACTTTCGGCGTACTGGCCAGCATCATGTTCAGCCTTACCGGAACTTCCAGCGTATGCAACGTATGGTCACCATCCAAGCAATTATACTGAAGACCGGCTTCCAAGGAGAAATGCTTGTTCAAACAACGTTCCACGCTTACCCCGGCCGTGAACGGCATATGAAAATTCCCTTTCGGCAGGGAAGTGCCGATGCCTGCTTTCAATGCCCAATTACGGGGCTTGGATGGCGATACAGCCACAGAGTTTGCCGGTTCTTCCTCAGAAGATGGAGCATTCTATCTATATCAGCATCCTTATGGCCAGGATTTGAATGGTAGTTCCCGTTTCCGGCCGGAGTTCCGTTACTGTAATAACCGTTTCCCGGCTGCTGCTGGTTTCCGTACACCCGTTGGGTAATCCGAATGGAAACATGGACAGACACGGATTCATCCTCATCGGCCTGCGCCGTCAATCCTGCCGGAATGCCGTTGGCGGGATGCTGTGTACCGGGCTTTTGTGCCATGGGGTTGGCCTGATGGATAGAGGGAAAACTTTCCTGCACCACATCCCCGTTCAAGTTACCTTCCGGCGTCATGGCCGCCACTTGTGTAAAGCCTCCTTGATTTCCTCTTTCGGAGAGAAATACCAGAAAGCGGCAGAAGCAGCTCCCAGTACAAATACAACAGAGGCGGCTGCGGCTACGCGGTGAAACCTCGGAGAAAGAAAAAGCGGCCTCCTGCCTTTTGCGGCAACCGGTGACGGCAAGTCACGTTGCAACCCTTCCCAGAAGTCCTCCCGCACTGTCATCTCTGCGCCGGCAAGACGACTGCGGAACAAACCGGTTATTTCATCATTTTCTCTCATATTCAGTATATTCTTTAATTCTTTTTATCAACAAACACTTAGCACGATGCAACTGCGAGGTAGACGAATGCTCTTTGATGTGGAGGATTTCGGCTATTTCCTTGTGCGATTTCTCCTCAAAGACGTATAAGTTGAATACAGTACGGCATCCATCGGGAAGTTCCGCCACGAACGCCATCAGCATTTCTTCGGAAATACGGCCTCCGGTTTCGGCAATGCCTGCTTCATCCGGAATGTCGGGCAATTGTTCCTCATTCACCACCAGTTGGCTGAAACGTTGCTGTTTCCGCAGGTAGTCTATCGCCTGCGTCACCATTACCCTTGTCACCCAGGTACTCAATGCACATTCGCCACGGAAGGTGAAGTGGGTGAAAATTTTGATGAAGCCATCGTGCAATACGTCATGGGCCGCATCGACATCGCCCGTATAGCGGTAACATACCGCCAGCATCTGCTTGGAGTAGAGGGTGTATAATTCCTTTCGGGCGGAATCCTTTCCTGCCCGGCAGCCCTCAATCAGTTCTATCTCATTTTCCAATGTCAGTGCTCGTTTTACGGACGCCTCTTTGCGTCGTTTGTTAGTTAGACGCAGCATTGCGGAAAATGCTGCTGAATTAATTCTAAAAGAAGTTAAAGAACGGAGATTATTTATATTTGGCTTTCAAAGCCTGTATTTGCTTGTCCAGCATCTCATCCAGTTTATCAAATTCATGCCAATACAGAAAACCGGGAACCATGTTGACGTAATTGATAAATTCTTATACTGCACAAGAAACAAGCCTGGTCCCGAAGACCGTCGCCACCGTCAAAAACATTCGCCCACTCCCTGGACATGGCAGCACTCATAAGAGCATCTGTTTTCGTTGCATAGTAATCACTGACATCCTTTTGTTTCCTGCCCAACTCAAAATAAGTCTGCAATACATCCTGCAACATACGTTTGTCCGGTATATACTGCATCAATGAAGAACCTTTCAGCACATCCAGCGCATCTGTCCTATAAGAAAATTCATCCATATTATTGAAAAACTTGCCATACTTCCACAGAGTATCTGTCGGTATCTTGGATACATCCATATCATGTTCCCTCAACAACAGACTCATGTGTATGTCAATATCCAACAAGTGCTTTATATTACGGAGCTCCTGCCTATTATATTCCAACTCTTCCGTTACCAACTGCATCGTAGCACGCACTTCCTTTTGGCGGGCATTCTCGGTAATCCGGTCATTTCCCCAGAAAGTGACAATGATGCCCGCAGCCACAATACTGAACTGGCGGAAATAATCACCTATGCGCCAACTTTTTATCTTATGGTTCAACCTGTTAAAGCTTGTCTTTCCCATATCTTTTCATTCTAAATGATACTTTTTCTCAAGCGCTTGTATTGCCTCGTCTATACGTTTTCCCACACGTTCTACATAGTCCGGCGTAAAATAGTTCCGCGCTACCCTGACAAAGTTCCGTACCGACCTGTCCGACAAGTAAATATCCCACGCCTCATATCCTCCACGATTTATCTGTCCGTCTGTTCATCAGTCAATGCCAAATGGAAAGGAACCATAATTTCGTCCTTCATATCGTAATAGCCATTCATAGTCGCCCTAAATCCATCCAATACCTCATAGATTCCGGTCAACTGCAACAGTAGCTCTTTATCTGAAATCTTCTGCATCAACATGGAGTTTTTAAGTATATCCAATGCATTCTGACTATAATAAAAACTGCGGATATGCCCCATAAGAAAGCGGAACTGTATCAATGAATCTTCTGGTATCGTCCGATGCTTTAAGTCATACTCCACCAATAAGCTGGAAAGACGTTCATCCTCTCTAAACTCTGAAACGATACTCTCATAATTCTCCCGGTTGCTTTTCAGTTCATCCCTAATCAGCGACATGGTGGCTTGAATATCTTTCTTCTCGGAGTTTTGAGTAACCAACTCACTACCGGCAAAGGTAATCAGTACACCAATCACCACAATGGAAGTCTGCCGGATGTAGTCTCCCACTTGCCAACCTTTGACAGTTGTTTTTACTTTATTCCATGTTATGTTTTTCATACCTTCCTACGCTATTTATCCATTGAAACACATCATCCGTTACAGCCAAACGCATCATCTATCTGCCCCAAACAGACCATCTGTTCTCCCAAATACACCATCTGTTTTTTCAGGAGTCATTACTCTGCTGGTTATCAAGAGAAAGCCTCTCATAAGTCTGCCGTAATGCAACATTCTTTATGAGAGGCTTTCCTTATTATTCTGCAATAATGTTTTCCGCCTTTGTCAACATGCTTTAAAGCTCATGTCCAATCCTTTCACAGAGTGCGTCAAAGCTCCTACGGAAATAAAATCCACACCGCATTCGGCATAGTCGCGGAGCGTATCAAACGTGATGCCGCCGGAAGATTCCGTTTCATAGCGGCCGCCTACCATCTCTACGGCCTTCTTTGTCATTGCCGGCGTAAAGTTGTCGAACATGATACGGTCTACACCGCCCAGGTCGAGCACCTGCTGCAATTCGTCGAAGTTGCGCACTTCTATTTCTATCTTGAGGTCCTTGCCTTTTTCCTTGCAATATTCCTTCGCACGGTTGATAGCCTTGTCGATTCCTCCGGCAAAGTCCACATGGTTGTCTTTCAGCAAAATCATATCGAACAAGCCGATACGGTGGTTTACACCGCCACCGATTTTCACTGCCATTTTCTCGAGGATACGCATGCCCGGAGTAGTCTTGCGGGTATCGAGTACACGGGTATTCGTACCTTTCAGTTGCTCGGCATACCTATGTGTCATGGTGGCAATGCCACTCATGCGCTGCATGATGTTCAGCATCAGACGCTCCGTTTGCAACAAAGACTGTATCTTGCCTTCCACAATCATGGCCACATCACCAGGCTTTACGGCTGTACCGTCATTAATGAACACTTCCACCTTCATGGTAGGATCGAAACGGCGGAACACCTCCTTTGCTATCTCGATACCGGCCAGGATGCCCGGTTCTTTTATCAACAGTTTGGACTTGCCCATTGCCGTAGCAGGAATGCACGAAAGGGTTGTATGGTCTCCATCGCCTATATCTTCGGCGAAAGCCAGGTCTATCAGCCTGTCAATCAATTCTTCTTCCTTATTCATCTGTTTTATCTATCCTTATTTGATGTATGACATATTTGCTCTGTACTTTTCTGAAGAAACAATTCACCCGAAAGTTTCCATTTGCGGTCATCAAGGTACCGATGACGAAACCGGACTCATCGCGCTTCCCCTGATGGTTCACATTAAAACTGCCGACCTTGTGGTTGGAAAAGAAAGCAGCCATTGTGCCCTCTGCCGTCCGCTTGTCGGCGTGGGTCGACTTATTCTGAATGATTAAATCGACCTTGTCACCCAGATACTTGTTGAGCTCCTGAGAGTTTCCTTCCTTGAAGGCTCCAATCACTCCCTCGGGAACATTCTGGGCCAGCAGCACAGACGTCCAAATGAAGAGACCGGTCAACAAAAAGATTACCCGTTTTTTCATTTTCACAAGTATTTATGATAGGCAAAGGTAAGCATTTGTCTCAAAATACAATAAAAAAATGCTAAATTTGTGCGCTAATCAAAACAGAACCAGTATGAAAACTACTCTGCTCGTTGTAGGACGAACTGTAGAACAACACTTTATAACAGCCATCAACGACTATGTGCAACGTACCAAGCGTTATCTCTCATTCGAGATGGAAGTCATCCCCGAACTGAAAAACACCAAGAGTCTCTCCATGGAAGTGCAGAAGGAAAAGGAAGGGGAACTGATATTGAAAGCTCTCCAGCCGGGAGATGTGGTCGTACTGCTGGACGAAGGTGGAAAAGAAATGCGCTCCATAGAGTTTGCAGACTATATGAAGCGCAAGATGAATACCGTGAACAAACGGCTGGTATTTATTATCGGAGGCCCTTACGGATTCTCCCCAAAGTGTACGAAGCGGCACACGAGAAGATGTCCCTCTCACGCATGACCTTTTCCCATCAGATGGTGCGCCTCATCTTTGTGGAGCAACTCTACCGGGCGATGACCATACTGAACGGGGGGCCGTATCATCATGAATGATGAATTTCAGCTCCGCGACACCTGGAATCCCTTATCCGAGAGTGACATTTCTACGAACCTGGCTCTCGGATTCGGTACATTCAGCGTCAAGGTCTCACGGATGCGCAGGGCTGCCTGCGGATCCTTAGCCACCATATACAGATAACCTCCCCCACCGGCTCCCGGCAGTTTATATCCTAAGGTATAGTCTTTTATCTGACAGATGATGTCCTCTACGGCAGGAGGATTTGTTCCACTGTCCAGTGCCTTCTTCTGCATCCATGTCTTGCCTACCAGTGTTCCGAAACTCTTGAAGTCATTCCGTTGAATGGCTTCGGCCATATCCAAGGCATGTGCTTTCATCTCTTCTAATAACCCCAGGTGCAGGGAAGAGTTGAGGAACATGGAGCGTACTATTTCTGCAAGGATGCCCTTGGCTGTACGCGTAATGCCCGTATAATACAGCAGATGGCAATCGCGGTATTCCGGATGGGTAAACAAATGCTCGGGCAACCAGCGTACCAATGGCTGCTGGGCAAATCCAGCCTCCGTCTGCAACAGTTTGATACCTTGCAGTACCCCACCGTATTGGTCTTGCCAACCGCCACCGGTCGTCAGCAACTGTTCCAGGGCAAGCGTACGGCGGCATATTTCGTTCTTATCCCACATCAGTCCGCAAAAGTCACTCAATGAGCCCAAGACAGTAGAAGCCAAAATGGAGCTTGTGCCCAGACCGGAACCTGCAGGTATGGCAGAAAGCAATGTAATCTCTATACCTGTGCCGAAGGCTTCCAGTTGTTTTTCCAGCGAAGGATAAGCCGTTTCTGAAAAAGCCGGAACAAACCCGGCCAGCGCCAATGCTGCTTTGGGAATGGAAAAGGGGGAACCTATCATGCAATAGGATTGCAATTCCTCAAAAGTATTCACCACCTCCATGGCTCCCATATCAATGGAGCGCAACACGATGCGATGCTCCGCGCAAGGTTTGATGTACACTTGTAAAGGCGGCTGCCCGTTCAGTTCAATGGCAATATTCACCACACTCCCACCGGCAAACAAGGAGTAAGGCGGAGTGTCCGTCCATCCTCCCGCCATATCTATGCGTACGGGGCTACGCCCCCATACAATCTGGTCACTATACACATTCAGGCGAGGACTGCTCTTGCGTTCATACAAATCAGTCAGTAATCCTTCGCGCAACAAGTTGAATGCGGCCTGCTCGTCTGCCTTGAAGTCCCTTCCGTCCAGCTTCTCAATCTGTGCACGCAGCATCCGGTTATGGATACGCTGCATCAGCGAGGCATCTGTCGGCAACACTTCCGGCTTGTCAATGCCGAATTTATGGAATTCACCGGCCACATCCATCAAGTCGAGTTGATAGAATACACTCTTTGCATGGTTGCGTGCCAGCACTTCCCAGTTTCCTTTGCAGAAGCTCTCCCGCTGTGCATACAGCAGACGCAAGTCGGCTTGTGCTGAAATTTCGTCGGCGGACAACCGACGACTTCCAGCCAGACAGCCTTTCCTTCCGTCAAGCCCGGTTCGGAAACCATCCATCGAAGCACTGTCCCCATCTGCTCTTTATCTTCCACAACCGGGAAGATGGCAGCAGCCTGCAGGTCATCTTTCTGCCGGTGATGTCTTCCGCCGACAATCCCCGTTCGGCCAGCCATTCCGAAAACGACATTCCGAGGAACAGTGTCTTTTCATTCCGAATATCCCCTTAAAAGTGTCGTCAAAACCATAGGGGCGTACTGCCCAGCGCTGGTCGGCAAGCGGAACTATATCAATGCAGATACCGTCTGGAATGGTCAGCCTCCAGTCATTCTTGGGAACACCCGTGATAATCTGCCGTGCCCCCAGCCGCCAAGAAGCCCCAACAAAGCTATTTTCAATCCAAAGACTGTCGTTCTTCGGAGTAAGGGGGAGATGCACTTCTGCATTCTGCACAAAGATGGCCGGATTGGGCTTCAACTTCCGGTGCATAATCTGGCGCTGGTCGTAGACCTTATTCTGTAAGGTGACGGTTGAAGACAACAGTTCGCGGCTTGTTCCATAATGGTAGAATTCGCCTCCGGGCAAAGGCAATATGGCGACGGAGAGGCTATTCAGCTCTTCATCCTCAATACGGGGATGATTTCCTAAGGACAAGCCAAAGTCAGCATACAAGTCATAGTATTTCAAGTCGGAATATGGCGTATCCACGTCCAAAGCCCCATCTGCCTTCTGCGAACGTTTCATCAGCAAGTCAACGGCCCGGTCGCTCAATAGCCAGATGCCGATATCCATTAAAAAGAGATGTGTCTTGGAGAGGTTTTCCAATTCCTCCAGAGAGGGTTTCTGAAGCATGAAGTCCAAGGATTCCGGCTGATTCCGATCCGAGACAAACACACCATGATGTGTGGCGAGCAACGGGTCTACCCACAATCCGTAGCACACCACATCTGCATCGGGAATCTCTTGAAGCGGCTTTTCCGCACGGATATACACATCACCGCTGGCAATCAGCGTACGCAGCCTTTCGGGAGCACGCTCCATAATCTTTTCGTAAAGTGGGAGTTGAAGGGATAATAAATTCTGTCCCAGTTTTTGTCCACGCGCCCAGCGAAACACCGGAATCGGGGTCAATATCTTGCCCGACGGTGCATATCCCGGTAAACGACGGCTTTGTCCTCCGGCATGCAGCAGAATACGCTTCTCTGCTGGAAGGCTTTTCTCTGTTGGAATGCACTTTTCTGTTGGAATACGCTCCTCCGCCAAATACTTCCTATCCCGTTCCTTCTGCCATTCTCTCAAGAGCCAGGTAGTTCCCCCGCCCGAGCCAAGTTTCATTCCCACCGGGTCGGAAGTACAAAACCATTTCGTACGGTCCACATTTTCCAGTTCATAGAATGCCGACACCAGATTAGGCGGCAAAGACAATAATTTCTGCATATCAATTGCTGTATTGCTTACTATTTGACAGCAAAGTAAAACAATATTGGGCAATTGACATAAGTTCTAACAATTTTTTCCGAAAATAATTCCCTTATTTTGTTTTACGAACATAATGAGGAATAAATAACCAGTTTATAACCATGCACAATCGTCTTTTCAATGTATGATACTCCATATGGTCAAAAAGATAATTTTGAAATATTCTTTCACTGACCGATGATTGATATATTTCATATTATACTGTATCTTATCCGGTAAAATCCGTTCTACATACGCTTTATCCGCATCATCAGCCTGCCAAGTATAGTATTCTCATCAACATATTCTATGGAAGCATAATCTGTTATTCCAGGACGAACAGAAAGTATTTTACGTTGTTCATCCGTATATAGTTCTACATACTTTCGGACTTCCGGACGTGGGCCTACTAAACTCATATCACCTTTCAGTACATTAAATAACTGAGGTAGCTCATCTAATTTATATTTGCGAATAAAATATCCGACCTGAGTAATCCGAGGATCCCGTCCACCTACAGTTATCAAACCTTGCTTATCAGCTCCTATACGCATTGAACGGAACTTATAGACGTAAAAATCCGTCCCTCCACGTCCCACACGTAGTTGTTTATAAAAACCACCACCTTTACTTTCCAATCGGACGGCGAAATATAACACAAGAAATACGGGGAAAAGTAGAATTATTCCCAAAAGAGAAAAGATAAAATCAAGAAAGCGAATCATCACTCAGTACCTGCAACTGTTATATATGCGGCCTTTACAACATTAATAATGAAGTTCAGCTGTTCCTCATCCAGCTGAGGATAAATAGGCAAAGAAATTTCCCCCTTAAAATTCTCATAAGCTTGAGGATAGTTTTTTATGTCATATCCCAAGGATTTGAAAAATGAAAGCATCGGCATCGGAATGAAATGCACATTGACCGCTACTTCCGCCTTGGCTATTTCATCAATCATACGGTCACGCTGTTCTTCCGTAAAATTCTTGATTCTTAATGCGTAGATATGATAGGAGCTTTCCTTTTCACCATCTACCGAAGGAGGAATTATAGCCCAATCGTAATCTGCAAAAGCTTTGGAATAAGTATTGAATACCCTTCTACGTTCCTTCAGAAGAGCAGGATACTCTCGTATCTGAGCCAGTCCGATAGCCGCATTCACATCAGCCATATTTATTTTCATTCCCAACCCCACAATGTCATAACGCCAACCACCGGCTTTCGACTTTGAAAAAGCATCTTTTGTCTGGCAATTCAGACTCATCATATGGAGCTCCTTATAAAGTTCCGCATTGTCAAAGGGAGCAGGCAAATTAAGGCAAATGGCACCACCTTCCGCAGTTGTAACATTCTTCACCGCATGAAGTGAAAATATAGCAATATCCGTTTCACAACCCGTTCTTTGATTCCTACTGTAATATGCTCCCAAAGAATGTGCAGCATCATTCATAACCAAGATACGCCCCAATCGTTCTTGTACTGACGATGTCGGTTGAAACATGCCACGTATATCCGGTTCATTCACCAACTCCATGATGCGCTCATAATCGCAAGGAAATCCTGCAATATCAACCGGGATTATAGCCTTTGTCTTTGAAGTGATGGCATTGCGAATAGCCTCTACTGAAATATTAAAGTCTTTTCCAGAGTCCACCATAACCGGTTTTGCACCAGCGTGGAGTACAGCCAGAGCAGTAGCACTATAGGTATAGGCCGGCACAATCACCTCATCCCCAGAATGAACACCCAGCCAACGAAGCATCATGATAGCTCCCGATGTCCACGAGTTCACACACAGCACTTCTTTTGCATTGGAGAAAAGTTTTATTTCTTCCTCCAATGCTTTTACTTTCGGACCGGAAGTTATCCAGCCGGAACGTAATGAATCAACCACCTCACTGATGACAGTGTCATCAATGTAAGGAGGCGAAAATGGAATTTTCATGATTAATGTATATTTAAATAGGAAAGAATGCTACAAAAGGGCATCATATAAGATTTCTATAGGATGATAAGCTTGCCTGCCTGTACCATCCTTTATCTGTTGCCTGCAACTCGTACCAGGAGCAGAGATACAAATTTCAGTTTCAGCTTGCCTAACAGCAGGAAATAATGACTGCTCTCCTATCTGCATGGACAATGCATAATGTTCTTTCTCATAACCGAAAGCCCCGGCCATGCCACAGCAACCGGAAGGAATTATATCAACCTGATAATTTTCAGGTAAAGCAAGCATCTCCTTGGAAGGTTCAATGGAAGCCAGTGATTTCTGATGACAATGTCCATGCAATTTTATGTGTAAAGGAAAATCTGTAAATTGTTCTTGTGTTATATTTCCCTTATGGATTTCTTTCACAATGAATTCATCATACAATAAACAATTAGCAGCCAGCCTACGGGCATCTTCCCGGGTATTTTCATTGACTAAATCCGGATATTCATCCCGAAAAGCCAATATACATGAAGGTTCTATACCTATTAAAGGAGTTTCTTCAGAAATAATCTCTTTAAGTAAAACTATATTTTTCTCAGCTATGCCTTTAGCCTTTTCAAGAAGCCTTTAGACAACTCTGTACGTCCACTCTCCACATGCTTAGGGATAATCACCTCATATCCTAAAGTACGCAGCAGTTTTATGAACTTTATGCCAATCCCCACATCCGTGTAATTGGTAAATTCATCTGCAAACAGATACACTTTACCCTTATCATGGGTTTTATTATCCGGATGCTTTATCATCCAGCTCCGCAAAGTCATTTTATAAAGCTTCGGAATAGAGCGTTGAGGAGCAAACTTCAATATCCGTTTAATGAGTGAAGACGTAAATACATTTGAGATTATTGCATTATAGAGCCATGGCGCTGCCATACCCAGCTTTTGCATACTTGTCAGATTGGCAATTAAACGCGAGCGCAATGGAATATGGGCATTGTCATAATGATGTTGCAGGTATTCCGCTTTAAAACGGGCCATATCCACATTCGAAGGGCATTCTGACTTGCAAGCCTTACAAGAAACACAAGTATCCAAAGCGGTCAGAATTTCTTCCTGATTAAAAATATCCTTCTGGAGCGGATGTATCAAAAGTTCACGTAGTGTATTGGCACGAGCACGCGTAGTATTTCTTTCATCTCTTGTAGCGCGATAAGTAGGACACATCGTACCGCCCAATAAGCCTGATTTACGACAATCCCCGGAGCCATTGCACTGTTCGATGGCACACAGCCATCCTTTCTGCCGAGAATAATCAAAATAAGTATCTATTCCTAAATCCCACTGTTCATAACGCAAATTAGCATCCATCGGAGGAGTATCCACAATTTTGCCCATATTGAAAATATGCGGAGAATCCCATATTTCCTTTACCTCCTTCAAAAGACTATAAACTTTATCTCCCAATAATAAAGGAATGAATTCACCACGTAAACGACCATCCCCATGCTCACCACTCAAAGAACCTCTATGTTTCTTTACCAATTCAGCAGTTTTGGTAGCTACCGTACGGAATAACTTCCTATCTTTTTCTTCCTTTAAATTCAAAACTGGACGGAGGTGTAACTCTCCGGTACTGATATGGCATGATACACACAACTCAAGCCATAACCGTCAAGCATCTTTTTCATATCTGCAATGTATGCAGGAAGACGCTGTGGGGCCACAGCCGTATCTTCTATAACAGATACAGGTTTAGCACTCCCCGGCATTCCGGAAAGTAAGCCCAACCCGGCTTTTCGCAAGCTCCAAACACGACTGATATCCTTCCCATAGACACGTGGGTAATGAGTTCCATAATTATGTGCTCTTAAATCAGCCTCTATTTCGTTAGCCTTCTTATCTACCTCTTCACGGGTATTTTCTGCTAACTCAATAATAAGTATGGCAGCCGGATCTCCCTGAACAAAGAATCTGTTCTTGTTTTGTGATATGTTCCGTTTACTTAATTCCAAAATTGTGCTATCCATCAACTCAATGGCTACAGGATTATGCTTCAATACCACAAGATTGGCAACAAATGCTTCCTCCAAAGTTGAACAATGCACACATACCACAGCTTTTTCTGTTGGTGGCAGAGGTACTAAACGCAATTTTAGCTCAGTAACGAAAGCCAATGTACCTTCTGAACCAGCCAGCAATTTACACAAATTGAATGGTTCCTGACTATTAGAGTCAAAATAATCTGAATGCAATAATTCGTCGATGGCATATCCGGAGTTCCTTCTGCGTAAAGAGGTATCAGGATAGTTATCCACGATTTCTTTCTGATTTTCCTTATCTGACAGCAACGTTATCAGCCGATCATAAATAGAACTTTCCAATGAAGCTCCTGCACGTATGCTATCAACTTCCTTGGGGGATACCCCTTTCAAAAGAGCCTCAGAACCATCACTTAATATGACTTTTGCCTCCAACAGATGATCACGTGTACTGCCATATACCAATGAATGAGAACCACATGAATTATTACCGACCATTCCTCCCAAACAACAACGATTGGATGTGGAGGTTTCAGGACCGAAAAACAGTCCGTATAGTTTACAATAAAGATTTAACTCATCCAATACCACTCCGGGTTGTACCCTAACCCAACGTTCCTCCGGGTTTATTTCCAAAATATGATTCATATATTTGGAAATATCCACTACCAGTCCTTTCCCGACTACCTGCCCCGCAAGAGATGTACCTCCTGCACGGGGAATCAAATTAATATGATTTCTGGAAGCGTAACGTACAATCTCCTGTACATCTGTTTCATCTTTAGGAAATGCTACGGCAAGAGGTGTCTCCCTATATGCAGAAGCATCGGTAGAATAAAGAATACGATGAAGTAAATCTGTCCTTACTTCACCATGAATATGTAAATCTTTAAAATTCATTCAAATAAAGAAGCTAAAAAAGCAATTATAAAAGTTGTAAACTTTCCAAGATTTTATTTCCTGCATCTCCATTTCCATAAAGTCTATTTTCAAACCCCGTTTTAGGAGCATCCACCAACAGAGCATACGTATCTTCTATCATCGCTTGATTGCTTCCTACCAATCTGTTAAATCCATTGTCAACAAGTTCCACCCACTCTGTTTCATCACGCATAGTCACACAATATTTACCAAAGAAATAGGCTTCTTTTTGCAATCCACCACTATCAGTCATTACCAACTCACAATTCTTTAAAAGCCAAACCATCTCCAAATAGCCAACAGGCTGGATAAAGCATATATTAGAACAGGAAAAATCATATCCTATTCCTATCAATTTGGCTTTAGTACGGGGATGCAGCGGCAATACCACCTTACATTTATCAGATATATTTTCTAAAGCCATAAAAATATTCTTCAGACGTCCCAGATTATCCGTATTTTCAGCACGATGTACTGTACATAAAACAAATTTATCCGGTAAGTTGCTGTTTGGTTTTCTGCATTTATCCGCATAAAACAATGCAGCATCTTGCATTACATCTCCATTCTTTACTATTTGGCATCTAATATTGCCATATCCTTCATTGACCAGATTTTCAGTAGCTTTATCAGTTGGACAAAATAGAATGTCACTGATACGGTCTGTCAAGATACGGTTTATCTCTTCCGGCATATCCATATTGAATGAACGTAGTCCCGCTTCTACATGAGCCACCTTGATATGAAGTTTCTTTGCGGCCAATGCACCGGCAAGAGTAGAATTTGTATCTCCATACACTAACACCCAATCCGGTTTCTCTTCTATCAGAACCTCTTCTATTCTCTCCAACATCTGCCCAGTCATAGCACCATGACCCAATCCATTTATGTTTAAATTATAATGCGGTTTAGGTATGCACATCTCTTCAAAAAAGATATCACTCATGTTAGAGTCAAAATGCTGACCTGTATGTACTATAATCTCTGTTACGTCTTTAGAAGCTGCAAAAGCACGACTCACAACCGCAGCTTTTATAAACTGAGGACGTGCCCCAATAATTGTTACTATTTTCATTTCTTTATAAGATTATTCATTATATCGAAAAAACGCTTTCCCAACACTTGATAAGTATGATTCGAGAGAACAAATTTTTTACCATTCTCTCCTAATCTTCTTCTTTCTTCTTCTGGCATGGATTTTAACGCCAAAATAGCTTACTAATTTCACCGACGTTATCCGGTTCGACATCAATGCCACAATCAGCCTCTCCAACCAAATTGTTCCCGGCATCTATTGCTGTATAATTGGTTTTGCAGCCATCATATAATCAAACATTTTATTGGGACTTATGCCAAAACGAAATAAAGACTGCTTTTGCAAGCCTATATAAAGCACATCCATTTCTTTCAGCAAATTAGGTATCGCCAATTTATCGATAGTTGGAAGAAAGTAAACATTTACAATTTCTTTCTTATGTGCATATTTTATCAAATTTTCTTTTTCCTGTCCTCCACCGACTAAAACAAGTACCACATTTTGCTCCGCGAGAGACGAAACCGCATCAATCACAGCATACAATGAATTTGCAATACCATGAGCACCGGCAAAACCAACTATAAACTTTCCTTCTTTCTGAAATCTACTCAATAATAAGCCATGTTCTTCCGGAATCCCCTTAGGGTTATTCCAATCAGATAAAACAATGCCATTAGGTACATAATGAAATTTACCTTTTCCCAATCCATGCTCTCTCATGTGCTCCTCAGCCTTAGGTAACATGGAAACGACAGTATCTACATATCTATAACAGTCATTCTCTGCCTTTTGCATAATTTGGATAAAGGGGTGCTTTTTAGAATATCCACCTAGTTCCATGGGGGATAATGGCCATAAATCATGTACTTCATAAATGAGTTTTGCATGATAATGCTTGGCTATTTTATAAGCAGGATAAATATCTAAAGGATAAGTAGAAGACGCTATTACAATGTCAGGTTCAAAATTCCTTAAATACTCTACAAAATAATGGTAAAGTTTGAATACAAACAAAAACATGGAAAAAATCCTTCCTACTCCATTCCCTTTATATCGATTAACCGGAATCCAACAATATTCAACATTATCTACGATTTCTCTATACTCACAAGGTTGTTTTTTTCTTAAATGCGAAAAAAGAACCTCCTACAATTCGCACATGATGTCCTGCTTTCTGCCACTCCTTAGCCATATAATAAGGACGAAATTCCATGCCTAAATCAGGACTACCTGCATAATGATTAATAAGAAGAATATTCATAAAGTAATTTGATTATAAAAGCAATGGTAGTTTTTGTCTGCATTAAACTCATTCTGATAACATAAAATAGTAGATATTTTCAGAATATCCATCTTATTCATAATATCCGAAACTGTTTCATTAAAAGCAGCCTGATCAATATTAACTGGTATTAAGACACCAGTTTCATCATTTACTATTTCAGCATTTCCTCCTACATTTGTAGCAATAATAGGAATCCCAAAACTGATAGCTTCCATAATTGAAACCGGAATCCCCTCTGATAAACTCATATTAACAAACAAATCAAAATCATTCATCATATACAATTGTTTACATCCGAATTACTGATATAACCAGTCAATATTACATTCAGGTTTTTCGATTTATTCTCTATTAAAGCCTGTAATTCCCTCAATAATGGTCCGCCCCCAATATGAGTCCAACTGATACAAAGCTGCGGATGAGCTACACAAAAAGAATTTATTCGTTTAAAAATGAAATCCACCCGTTTGACAGCAGTCAAACTTGAGCATGAAATAAAAGAAATATCTGCCACTTTCTTTACTTTCTTATTATACTGTTCTTTTGTCGATACTCCCAAATGACTTAAAAATATCTTTTCAGCATAATTTGGATAACATTTGCAAAAATATCTTACCTTCTTTCGCTACACAAAACACTCCTTTTAAATAGGCCAACGCTTCTTTCTATAAGGAATATAAGAACCTATTTGTCGCTCATAAACATCATATCTATGAGCACGAGTGTAAAGCACAAAATCTCGATAATACTCATCTTTCTTTATTCTCCAACCTAATCCCAAAGGTGTATGATTAAACCAGTAACTATAAAAAACACTACCTTGTTTAAAAATATATTTATGAGATGATAAAAAAGAGCTTATCCAAAAAGAACCATACAGATACTTAATTCCTTGATAAAATTCATTGGGAGAACGTGGTCTATCTTTAATCCATAACATTTTCCAAAAATGCAGACTAAATAGCATCAAACAAGCGATATATATTTTCTTTATAAAACTCGTATCAGCCAATGAATTACAAATTTCGACATTTGAAGGTACACACCGACAAACCTTCTTTCGATGAAGAGGCAATACGACAATATGTAATCCCAAATTTCCAGCGACGCGCATCTCTTCCTCTATGAAAGTTTCTGAGTTTATTCCATAAGGAAAAGTATTAGTAAACAAATAAACCGTTTTCATCAAGATTCTCAATTAGCATAAACCTATGAATGTAGACTTTCAATCACAGTCAAACATCGTTTTTCCCACGTATGCTCTAAAGCTATTTGTTTTACCTGTTCTCTAAGCAAAACAAGATCTGTCTTATTATCCAGTATAAACAAAAGCTGTTTTTCTATATCTTTTGCCGTATAATTACAAGTATAACCTATTTTTTTTTCAGATATAAAATCTCCTGTCATCGTATGATTAGTTCCTAATAGTGGACAACCATATCCCAATGATTCAAACAATTTATAAGGAACTGCAAAATTTAAATATTCCACAGGATTTATTAATATACAAAACAAATCTGTTTGGGAAAACATTTTTTTAACTTCTTCTTTTGTACCATGCACTATTCGAACATTTAAAGGAAGTATCCCATATTGTGTTTTTTCCCTCTCCCAATCATCTTTCCTACAACATATTGTTAGATGAACTTCAGGAATATTACCAACAGCTTTTACGAATTGTTTCAAGTCATATACTCCTCCAATACCTCCAACATATAACAAACTCAATTTCTTGTCCTTGTGAGTAAGGTTTTCTTGCAAAAAATCAACGTTTAATCCCGATGGTAAAGCAAAAACAGGCATATTCAATTTTATAGGAATATAATCAAGCATCTTTGTTGAGGGAAGATATAATACATCAACCAATTGCTTATATCTCAACAAATCATAGCGATAAAAATATTTGGCGATATTTTTTTTTATAGAGGAGCCATAAAGTTCAAATTTCCAATAAATATCCCGATAAAATAAGCCAATTTTAATTCCGTGTTTTCTACAAAATGAAAAAAAAGAGAAATCTAAAAGGGGTGAGTAGGACAATGATGCTTTTCAGTCAATAAAGTTGGCATTGTCGAGGATTCGCTATACAAGAAATCATAAGTTACACCTTTTCTAATATTGTGTTTTATTTCTTTTATTCGTTTTTTACGTTGAGAAGCATTTCCTTCAATTAATATGACTTCGTAACCTAATCTTTCAAATGCTTCAATCATCTTGACAGGACGAATTGAACTTGCAGAAGCCCGTTCCCGATTAATTCTCATGGGAATATGAAAAATCATCCTCTGTATACTCTTCTCCATTTCTTTTTATTTTTATAAACGTTTTCAATATTAAATAAATGAAAACAAGCAAAAATGCATTTCTAAATTTATAATCGGATATATACAATCCGATACTGATCCACGTGGAGCATATAATAACCCTGAAAACATTAGCATCCCCATCACGGCAATAAAACCACCCTGTCTAAACCATTTATGCAACTGTGACAAAAGGATTCCGAATACAAAATTCACCACAATAATTCCGACATATCCAAAATCAACCCATGCCTCTGCTATATATGAACTTCCCAACCCACCTCCACCTAAAAAACGTTGAGGATCTACCAAATAAGTAATCGTTGCTCCAAAATTATTATTATGATAAACAGCTTCTAATTCCTGTGACTTATAAAAAGGAAACAACCCGAAAAAATTGCTAACAGGATTATGTTTAAGCTCCTGTATAATAGGTCCGAATGTATAACTGATATTCGTTTCAGGATACGTCCCCTCACACTCTTTTGCATAACCGATGACATTTACACTAACCCCTTGACCTTGAAAAAAACTAATTGCCGAATCAAAAATATTTTTTGATTCATGATCTAGCTCATTTCGTATATACCCGAACGCAAGTAAAAAAGAAAGGGCAAAAGGAGTTATTATACCACAAATAATATATTCACGTTTGCCAAACCATACCTTACCACCAGAATTTACCGTATTTCTCAGAATCAAATAAGCAATCAAAAAGCAAAATGCTAAAACGACTCCGTTACGCTGTCCGTACCCTAATGATAAAGTATTAATTAATAGAAATACTAAAAAAGGATATTTCAATTCCCGTTTCGAAGGCATAGTCGATAAATACAAGAAAAAAAACAAATTAAATGAACTACCTATAAACCAATGAAATGAGGAAGTCTAGAACTGAAATCTGTATAATAACTCAAATAAGAATTAGACAGAACAAACAACATTTTTTCAATATTGATACAACAAGCAGCAACTGCACATACATAAAGAAAAAGGCAAAAACAGTTTTTTCCGGAAATTTTACAATGTCCGAAGCATACTTAGTCCTTTCTTTTTGCTTAAACCACACAATCCGCTTATCTTGAAACATATAGAATCCAACAAATAAAAAAATAAACTTAAATACAGGGAAAACAAAATATGATTTATAATCTGCGGAGAACTAAAATTTAATCCTTCTTCTGACTGTAATTCACCGAAAATGGGAGAAATAAACAATCTACTCAATAAAAAAGTAAAAAATGTAACATTAAACAGAGCAAATACATATCGTTTATTTAGGTCTGCTATTGATAGATCATACTTAATATCCAAACCGAAAATATAGCTCCTAATGAAAAAAGATACACTTGATACAATAAACCTATTACGAAACTGAAAAGCCCGAGAAATAAGAAAAAGAAAAGATATGCCGTTCGTATTCTCCGCATATAATTACTTTGACAACAAATATCTGTACAAATAAAGATTAGACACAAGACCAGACAATAAAAACACCGACAACGTACTTATTGCCGCCCCGATACTTCCCATCCAATATATTAGAACCACATCTGCTATGATATTAAAAAGCCCCATAGCAACCGTAATATAAAAATTCACTTTAATTTTCCCTAAAGAAGCCAATACATTTCCTCCTGGAATCCGCAAAGAGCTGTAAAGAAATAACCGATCGCCAAAACAATAAATATGGATACGCAGTCCAAATACTCTTTGCCAAAACAAATCTGAACAATCAACTTTGAGAAAAAAATAAGAAAAAGAGAAATACACAAATTTAATCCCAAACAATATTTTAGTAATTTCATATAATGGTTGCGCACCCAATTCTTATCATTTTGATGATTGGCAAAGTAAGGATAAACAAACGTCATTATAGTAGAAGGAATAAACGTCAAAGCAAAAGGATAAGTGTAGCTGTCTTATAAGATGCTAGAACATTCATATCTTCAGTAATAACCCCAATAAGAAAAACATCAATAATATAAACCAAAAATGATACCCCATTATTGAACATTGAAACTAATGAAAAACGATTAAACTCTGATGCCTCCTCCTTTGTTATTACAACTCTTGCATCACACCATATCCACCCACCTCTTTTTAAATAAACCATTCCTGCCCCAATACAACCTAACAAAGCAATATAAGTAAAAGCAAAAATTCCCTTCACACCTAAAAAATATGCTCCAACTACAGTCCCTCCCATAACCAATACTGTATTCAAAGAAGTATATAAAGAATAAAATTTGTTATTTCGAAGTACTAAATTATAAATTTGGAAAATCTCATAAATAATTGTAAAGACAGGTATAAAAGAAATAATCACAAATAAAATACTTGTAGAAGAATCTTTGACAAATAACAAACCAAATAATCCGATTCCAAAAGCCAATATAATATTTGCGATCACTCCCCTTCTTAAACCGTATTTAAAAAATGCGTACATCAAAGGAGAATTCCTATACACTGAACCATATTGCAACAACCCTGAAACGACTCCCAAACCGTTCAATAACAAAAAAAAAGACAAAATATTTTGGACATAAGCATATACCCCATATTCTCCCTTTGATAAAATGCGGACTAACAAAATAGTTCCTGAAAAAGAAATGATTTTATTAAAGACATTCGCACCAAACATATGCATCAAGCCACGTTGTGCCAAATTCTTAATAAGAATTACCGTATTATTACGCATAAATCTTTCTCGCAGCAAGTATTGTCAAAACCTGTAACTTCTCAATCACACTCCCTTGATTAAAAAGCATCATAGAGTCCGCTTGTAACTTCTTGTATCCATCTAATAAATGAATATGTTCCTCATAATAAGTGTTAACAAAGTTCCTTATTCCAGGATTTGTAGCATACCAAAATTCAAAAGGATTCATATCACGCTTATTACGGCTAAAATGGCGACTTCCAATTATGTGCAAGCCTCTGCGAAATCCCCCTTGAACAAGCTGCATCAATTTCTGAAAAATAAAAAAACGAGTCCTTTGCTTACGAGTAGATTGAATTTTACCCGCCATCGGATATTTTTTATTAATCCATGTCCAATAAAGCCTGTTATATATACGCAAACATTTAGGGATAGAAAAACAAATATCTATAAACTCTGGATCAATAAAAGGAGAAACAGCATATGTATAATTCGAACGAATATAATGAGTTGATAATGCACCTTGAAAACCACGAAGATAAAGAGACATCAATTCATGGCCCTCATATCCCGAAACATTTATATCTTCACATGAAACCCTATTGGAATATTTAATTCCATTCACATCTATTGTATCTTCGCGTAAGGATTTTAAATATCCTCCTCCTACAATCAAATCCCCCAATTGCCCTGTATGTTCTAAACCCAAGACTCTAAAAATTCAAAAATTTCAAAAACTGATTTCCCCCGGTAATTCCCGCATAATATCCCATGCCAAAATTCTTTTTCGTAACTTCCTCCACTTCTCGCACAAACGAAGCTTCATCCAAATACTTTACATAAAATTGGTTACCCAAAAAGTGGGCAACATCTTTTGCATATTGGCAATCCAGACTAGTTGATTGTGAATAACAGATATTAACAATATTTCTATAACCCATATCATGAGCAACCCAAGTTGTCATTCGAGAATCTAAACCACCACTTAAATCCACCAAATGATATTTATATCCATACTCCGTATCTTTGTCAAAACAACGTTTAACAGCCTTTCTGAAACCTTGATCAATTAACTCTATCGCCTCGTTCATTCCCATATCTATTTTTACTTTATAGGAAAACGATGCCATTCCTTGATATTCATTCCTTCTCACTCACAAACAAATACTTTCCACGCCTCCTTCAACCCCTTCTTTTCCGAACCCTCTTTTTAAAGAACTT
>ENA-OQLB01000176-OQLB01000176.1-human-gut-metagenome-genome-assembly--contig:-NODE-176-length-38005-cov-2.994033_pt1 | contig 38005 bp, 44 predicted proteins | sample MGYA00242656_ERZ504813 | MGnify/ENA primary metagenome ERZ504813 (study PRJEB26092, sample SAMD00036388) | human gut metagenome | host: Homo sapiens | study: EMG produced TPA metagenomics assembly of... | reverse complement strand
GGCAACACCGCACAATTCCCGCCTGACGGCTTAAGCGCCGCTCCGGCGGCTGCGGTACGGCATCTGCGTTGCCAAAATGCTCGATAAGACATCCAGTATTATCTGCGCTTTTGGCTTAGCAGCTGCCGCACCTCGCGCGCCGTATCGGCACTTAGAATTATGCGGTATTGCCTTAAAAAAAGGGCAGCGGTAAGCTGCCTTTATTAGTGAAAGCGCCATTGATTCAAAAGATATCCGACGATACTGCAAGAAAGCCGCATCGCCGCCAACAGCTATCTGACCTCAGGAGGCGGGCAGCAGCTTTCACGCGGGATCAGCCGGTGCGGTACGATGATCTTTGTTGCCAGAAGATTCGGGTTTTCAATGTGGTTGATGGTCTGGTTGGCGGCTTCCATGCCGAGCTGGTAGGGGTTTACATCCACGGTGGTCAGCTGCGGACTGGTAATGCGTGAGAACAGTGAGTTGTTGAAGGACACGATGGAAAGATCCTTCGGAATATGCAGCCCCAGCTTGCCGCAGAACTGTTCCAGCACAACCGCCAGAATATCATCGCTGACCAGCATGGCAGTAGGATGGTCCGGTGCCGTGAGAAGGTCTTTCAACCGCTCCTCATAAGCATCGTTTAAGGTGTTGATCTCCACACAGTCCCCTTCCCGCGGTGATGCCGTGCTTGAGCAGGGACATCTGATACCCGCGCTTGCGCTCTGCGGAAAACAGCATAGCATTATTGACACCAAAATACGCAATGCGGCGATGTCCCATCTCATAGAGATGGTCGGTGGCTTCTTCCCCGGCGAGGGCATTGTCGTTATCAATGTAGATGGTCTGGTTTGCCGACTGCGCCGCCTTGCCCACAATGACATGGAGCAGTCCTTCGCTGCGCAGATACGCCGCCACAGGGCAGTCCTTTTTGGAATAGAGCAGGATAAAGCCGTCCGCCTGTGCGTTGGCGACCATACTCTGGATGGCGTCCAGCACTTCCGCATCGTCCTGCCCGGTGATGACTGTATTCACATACCGCCGCTGGTTGCAGAACTGCCCGATACCGCGAATGATTTCAAGATGGAAGGCGTTCTCATAAACATCGCGCTGTGAGGATGGCAAAATAATGCCGATGGTCTTGGAAAAAGCCTCTACAGGCTCCACCTCAAGGTTAGGCTCATAGCCCAACTGTGCCATAATGCGGCGCACCCGCTCTTTGGTATCCCGGCTGATGGAAGGGCTGTCCTTACAGGTGCGCGATACGGTTGACGGCGAAACACCGGCTGCTGCAGCGACATCCTTGATCGTAACTGCCATGATCTGTTCCTCCTGATGTAGTACCTCTATTGTATAGCCGTTTGCACACAATGTCAACATTTGCGCACAATATTGCGTAATTCATGCAACACATCTTGACCGATCCCTCGCCAATTTCCACAAATTATTGTTTGTCCTGTTGTGTAAATCGTAGAAAGTCTGTTTTCTTCTCAAATTTCTCTTGTAAAAAGCGTGTGATTGCGCTATTCTAGTTGCGTAAGGTTACGCAAACGCAATGCAACGCTTGCGCGTATCAATGCAAATAGGAATTGGGAGGAACAACATGGCAACCACACAAGCAGCTCCTGAGAAAAAGGGGTTCATCAATTTCGATTTCCTGCAAAAGCTGGGCAAGGTGCTGATGACCGTCATCGCAGTCATGCCCGCGGCCGGTCTGATGATCAGTCTGGGCAAGCTGGTGCAGATGGGCGGTGGCGATATTGCGGCAGTCATGACCATCGGCACCACCATGGAAAACATCGGCTGGGCGGTCATCAATAACCTGCACATTCTGTTCGCCGTTGCCATCGGCGGCAGCTGGGCCAAGGAGCGCGCCGGCGGTGCCTTTGCGGCCGTGCTGGCCTTCGCACTGATCAATGTCATCACCGGCAACATCTTCGGCGTAACCAGTGCCATGCTGGAGGATTCCAACGCCGTGACCCACACCCTGTTTGGGCAGGAGATTGCCGTCAACGGCTACTTCACCTCGGTGCTGGGTGCTCCGGCGCTGAACATGGGCGTGTTTGTAGGCATCATCGCCGGCTTTGTGGGCGGTGTTGCTTACAATAAATACTATAACTTCCGCAAGCTGCCTGACGCGCTGGCGTTTTTCAATGGCAAGCGGTTTGTTCCCATGGTGGTCATTGCCTATTCAGTGGTCATCTCTCTGGTGCTGGCGCTGTTCTGGCCTGTGGTCCAGACCGGCATCAACAACTTCGGCATCTGGATCGCAAACTCCTCTGAAACCTCTCCTGTTCTGGCTCCGTTCGTCTATGGTACGCTGGAACGCCTGCTGCTGCCGTTTGGTCTGCACCACATGCTGACCATCCCCATGAACTACACCTCCTTCGGCGGCACCTACACGATTGCCACCGGTGTCAACGCGGGCAGTCAGGTCTTTGGTCAGGATCCGCTGTGGCTGGCATGGGCCAACGATCTTATCAACTTCAAAAAGGCCGGTGACATGGCCGCCTACAACGAGCTGCTGACCACCGTTACCCCCGCCCGCTTTAAAGTGGGCAGATGATCGGTGCAACCGGCCTGCTGCTGGGCATCGCGCTGGCAATGTACCGCCGCGTTGATACCGACAAGCGCGCCAAATACAAGTCCTTGTTCATCTCCACCGCGCTGGCTGTCTTTCTTACCGGCGTTACCGAGCCGCTGGAATTTATGTTCATGTTCTGCGCCATGCCGCTGTACATCGTGTACGCCCTGCTGCAGGCTGCGCCTTCGCCATGGCGGGCATTATCCACCTGCGCCTGCACTCCTTCGGCAATCTGGAATTCATCACCCGCATCCCCATGTCCCTGCAGGCCGGTTTGGGCGGCGACATCATCAACTTTGTGATCTGCGTAATCGCCTTCTTTATCATCGGTTATTTCGTTGCCTACTTCATGATCGGCAAGCTGAAGCTGGCAACGCCGGGCCGCCTTGGCAACTATACCGATGACAACGCGGACGATTCTGCCGCTGACACCAAAGCGGAAAAGCGCGCCGACAAGAAGTCCGACAGCCAGGCCGAACGCATCATTGCCCTGCTGGGCGGCCGTGAGAACATTGTGCTGGTCGATGCCTGCATGACCCGCCTGCGTGTTACCGTAAAGGACCCTGCCAAGGTTGCAGAGCTTGCAGCGTGGAAGGCTGAGGGCGCACTGAGCCTGATGGTCAAGGGCGACGGCATTCAGGCGGTATACGGTCCCAAGGCCGATGTGCTGAAATCTGACATCAATGATATTTTGTAAAATACTATGAAACTGCTGACATTGAATACCCACAGCCTCATCGAGCCGGACTATGAGGCGAAGCGGGAGATTTTTGTAAGCTTCATCGCAAGGGAGCAGCCGGAGGTGTTCGCCTTACAGGAGGTGAACCAGACCGCCTGTGCGCCGCTGCTCGAGGATATTCCGGCGGGGTATCTCCCCTGCCCCGGCAACACCGTGGCTTTGAAAGCGGACAATCACGCTGCAGCTGTGGCCCGGATGCTGGACGAACGAGGCGTGCATTACCATTGGTGCTGGTTTGCTGTAAAGATCGGCTACGACAAATACGATGAGGCATGGCGGTGTTCAGCCGTGCCCCCATCACCGCCGCCGAAAACACGCTGCTGAGCAAGGCCGACAACTACCGCTCTTGGAAAACCCGCCGCGCACTGGGCGTATGTGCAGATGATGTCTGGTATTATGCAGTACACATGGGCTGGTGGAACGACAAGGAGGAGCCTTTCCCCTTCCAGTGGGAGAAGCTCTCCCAGATTGCCGGTGCAAAGCAGACCGCATTTCTGCTCGGGGATTTTAACAGCGAAGCCGATGTGCGCGGCGAGGGCTATGATCTCATCCTCCGCAGCGGTTGGCAGGACACCTATCGTCTGGCACAGCAGAAGGACGAGGGCTGCACCGTTGTGCAGGCCATTGATGGCTGGCGGGATGCCCCGAATGCAGCGGCCAAAAAGCGCATCGACCAGATTTGGTGTTCTAAACCGGTGGCTGTAAAAAGCAGCCGGGTCGTGTTCAATGGCCTGCGGGAGCCGCAGGTATCCGACCATGCCGGTATTTTGATCGAGTTATAAAGGAAGGTGTAGGAAATGCAGAGAAGCGCAGGCATTTTACTGCCCATCAGCAGTCTGCCGTCCCCTTACGGCATCGGCTGCTTTTCGCAGGAGGCATACGACTTTGTAGACTGGCTGAAAGAAGCCGGACAGACCTACTGGCAGATCCTGCCGCTGGGAGTGACCAGCTATGGTGACAGCCCGTATCAGAGCTTTTCCGCCTTTGCGGGCAACCCGTATTTCATCAGCCTTGATGCGCTGGTGGAGGACGGCGTTCTGACTGCTGCCGAGTGTAAAAAGGCAAATTTCGGACGCAAGGCGGACGACATTGATTACAGCCGCCTGTATACCGAGCGCGGCCGTCTGCTGCGGCTGGCCTATTCCCGCAGTGACATCGGCCACAACGAAGCGTTTACGGCGTTCTGTGAAAAAAACAAGTGGTGGCTTGACGATTATGCGCTCTTCATGGCGGTGAAGGGCCGCTTTGAAGGCAAGCCGTGGATCGAGTGGGCGGCGGATATTCGTCTGCGCTGGCAGCCCGCCATGGACTACTACCGCCGTGAGCTCTACTTTGAAGTAGAATACAACAAGTATCTGCAGTTCAAGTTCGATGAGCAGTGGCGCAAATTGAAAGCCTACGCCAACAGCAAAGGCATCCGGATCATCGGCGATATTCCCATCTATGTGGCGCTGGATTCTGCGGACGCATGGGCCCACCCCGGTCTGTTCCAGCTTGACGAGGAGAACATCCCCACCGCCGTAGCCGGTGTTCCCCCGGACGGCTTTTCGCCCACGGGTCAGCTCTGGGGCAATCCGCTCTACCGTTGGGAAGCACACCGCAGCACAGGCTATCAGTGGTGGATCACCCGCCTTTGGTACTGCTTTGAGCTGTATGATGTGGTGCGCATCGACCACTTCCGCGGTTTTGACGAGTATTTTTCCATCCCCTACGGCAGCGAGACCGCTGCAGACGGTCACTGGGAGAAAGGCCCCGGCATTGAGCTTTTCCATGCTGTGGAGCAGGCACTTGGCAAGCGGAATATCATTGCAGAAGATCTTGGCTACATGAGCGATACCGTGCGGCAGCTGGTGCGGGACAGCGGCTTTCCCGGCATGAAGGTGCTGGAGTTTGCCTTTGATTCCCGCGATACCGGCAGCGCCAGCGACTATCTGCCCCACAACTACCCTGTGAACAGTGTCGCTTATACCGGCACCCACGACAACGAAACGCTGGTTTCGTGGTACCAGACCATCACCGGTGCCGAGCGCGCATGGTGCGGGACTATCTGTACGACTACGCCACGCCGGAGGATCAGCTCTACAAAAGCATGATTGCGCTGATTCTGCGCAGTGCAGCGGCAACCTGCATCGTTCCGATGCAGGACTGGCTGGGGCTGGATAATTCCGCACGCATCAACAAGCCCTCCACCGTAGGGCAAAACTGGCGCTGGCGGCTGAAAAAGAGCCAGCTTACCAAAAAGCTCCAAAAGGAAATTTGCCAGATGACCACCCGCTACGGGCGGATGAATTGGGCTTAACACTCACCCTCAAGGCAACAAAAGTACCGCATAGTTCCCGCCTGACGGCCGAACGCCGTTGTATTGGCAGATGGAAGTATGCGGTGTTTTTTTGTATGTCACTATATTCAGCGTTTCAAGCCGCTGTTCGGCTTTTTTCAGCCGTTTCGATTTGAATCAGCGGAAGCACTCCTTGCATGGGCGGCCTTCAAGTAAGCTCCTTCTTCCAGATGCGCGCCAGCATCACGGCGGCGATCAGTGCCGCGCCCGTGTCCGCCGCAAAGTGGGCGGCGGCGATACCGGTCACGCCGAAGAAGAAGTTCAAGCCATAGAGCAGCGGCAGCAAAAGCAAACCCTGCCGCAGCAGCGAAAGAACAACAGCCGACATTGCCTTGTTGACCGATTGCAAAAGATTGGTAGCCAGATAGGTCAGACCAATGACCGGGCTGCCCAGCACGAGCCAGACAACAAGCTTTTCGCCAAGCGCAGTGACTGCAGCTTCCTTAATAAACATACCGATCAGCGCCTTTCGCCCCAGCAGGCACGCCACACCGGCGGCCAAGCCAATCCCCATTGTGAGCAGCCCGATGTTTTTGAGCAGCTCCCGCAGGCGGCGCTTATCCCCTGCCCCGTAGCTGTACGCCAGTAACGGCTGGCAGCCCATACAGATTGCCATCGTGATCATGCCGATCAGCATCGTTGTCTTGCCTGCTGCGGCCATTGCGGCAATCGCGCCCGTGCCGTAGGCGGACAGCAGCCGATTGCTAAAGGTAGAGGCAAAACCGGAAAGCAGGCTGCCGATGCCGTTGGGCAGACCGATGACAAGAATTTCGCCCAGCGCAGCAGGCTTTTGCAATGCGAAGCGCGGGTCAACCGTCAGCACGGTACCTTTGCGGATGATGTAGCACATATAAAACCCTGTTGCCACGACATTGCCCAGTACACTGGCGGCAGCCGCACCGGTGACGCCCCATCGAAAAGCTAGAATGAACAGCGGATCGAGCAGCAGATTTGTAACCGTTCCCAGCAGATTACCGATCAATCCGTCTTTGACTGCACCTTCGGCACGCAGCAGCATCGCCGCAGTGTTGGCCAAAATCAAGAACGGGGAGCCGACGGCTAAAACCCGCAGATATTGCAGGGCATACGCGGTGGTTTCCGGTGTGGAGCCGAGCATTCGCAATAGCGGCGTTCCGCATAGAAGCAGTATTGCACAGACCAACACGCCCAGCAGTGTTCCTGCCCAACAGCACAGCGAGGAATAAACACGCCCCTTTTCGACTTCCCCAGCCCCAAAGCACCGGGCGATGATGGTGCAGCCGCCGGCGCCCAGCATCGTTGCAGCAGCCGCCAGAATTGAAAACACAGGGCCAACCACCGAAACTGCCGCCACCTGTGCCGTATCGCCCAAGCAGCCAACAAAAAACATGTCGGCGATATTGTACAGGAACATCACAAAGATGATAACGACCGACGGTACAGCCATCGTGAAGATGGCGCGCCAGACAGAGCCGGTGCGGAACAGTGCTTCGTTTTTCAAGAAAATCCTCCTCTTACAGCGTATCCAGTGCCGAAAGCAGACCCTGCAATGCGGCATCAGGCAAACCAAGCATCGAGCCAATCTGTCCGAAGGTCATACCATAGGCTGCTTTTGCCTGCTCATTGGCGGCAAAGCCGGGCAGGAATTTCTCAACGACGGCCTTTGCTTCGTCATTTTCCATCAAGGCAGCAATCGTGCTCTTGCTGTTGAGCTTGCCATCGGTCAGAATTTCAGGGTGCTTCCAGCTGCTGATGCTCTGATGCCCTGCGGAAAGCGCACCGTCCACCGGAATCGCCGCACCGGTGATGTACCGCGCCAAATCACTGGCCAGGAACAATGCCAGCGCCGCGCACTCCTGCGGGTCGCCCATACGCTTTGCGGGGCAGTCCGAGGCAAAGAAGTCCATCGCCGAGGCGGGTGCGTCCCGAAGATGCTTGTCATGGTATAGCCGGGGCAGATGGCGTTCACCGTGATGCCGTAGGCAGCGTAATCCAGCGCTGCTGCGCGTGTCATGCCTACCACACCGAACTTGGTGGCGCTGTACAAGGCCTGCCCGCGCTGCGGTACAAGCCCTGCGACAGAAGCCACATTGATGAGAAAGCCACCCTTGCTGCGGCTTTTCAGGATAGCCTCTGCGCCGTACTTCATGCCGGCAAAAACACCCTCGCTGTTCAGGGCGAAAATCTTCTCATAGTCGGCCACCTCATACTCATGCAGCGGCGTACCGCCCATACCGATGCCCGCATTGCTGACAACACCGTCCAGCCTGCCATAGTGGGCAACCGTCTTGTCCACCAGATCCTGAATGGCGGCTGCCTTGCTGCAATCGGTCTGGATAAAGATGGCATCCCCACCCTTTTCACGGATACCGTTTGCAACGGCTTCACCCTGTTCCACACTGCGGGCGGCGCAGACGACTTCATGCCTTGGGCGCCATAGCACTCGGCAATCGCACGGCCAATACCGCGGCTTGCACCGGTGACGATGACGACTTTTCCCTGAACGCTGCTGAAATCCATGTTGCTTTCCTCCTCAAAATATATGGTTCCGTATCGGATAATCAACCAACCGTTGCTTATTCTGTTCGTTGGTGTTATACTACCATTGTTGATGCCGCTTTACAATCAGCAATTTTGGGCAGGTTTGACGCTTACCCAACCCATTTAGGCCAAAGCGTTGTTTAAGCGTCAGTATTCCGGATTATTGATGGAGGATCGTTATGGATTTGCGTATCAAGAAAACGAAGCGTGCCATTCGCACTGCTTTTTATGAGCTTATCAAAGAAAAGCCCTTAGAAAAAATCACCGTAACAGAAATCGCCGCGCGCGCAGAGATCAACAAGGCGACCTTTTACGCACATTATGAGACGATTCATGATCTTGTTGACCAGCTGGAGCAGGAGGCCGTTGCCGAAGTCATCAGCCAACTCAACACCGTACAGGGCCTGTTGAGCGCCCCACGCGCCTTCGTCAAGGAAATGTACGCCCTGCTGAACAAAAACCAGCTCTGCACCGAGCTTTTCCCTGCACCGGCCATGGCACAGTTCACTGCCCATCTTCGCAATGCCATTCTTGAAAAGGTAAAGCAGGAGGGTATTGACAGTACACAGTACGAAAACATCGGTGCTGTACTGGTTTTCATCTTCAACGGCATTGCGGGGCTGCAGGCCTCCGCACCGGAGCTGGCAGAAGCACAGCTGGACACGATTGCGACTTTTGTGGAAGGCGGAGTCAGGGTACTGACAAATGCGTAAGCTTTCCTAATTATTATCTCAAAACACGAAATGTTCACTTCACTGCCTGCGGATATTTCTTGTATACTAATGAAAAAGGAGGATGTTTCCCATGAAAAATACCACTGCAATGGCCGATTATGAGCTGCGCCACATCGAAGCGCTGCGTAAAAATTTAGCAGGCTGCACCGTGTTGCTGAAAAAGGACGGCAATTTCCCACTGGAAAAGCCTGCACCCTTGCTGCTTATGGCAGCGGCGTGCGCCGCACGATTCGCGGCGGCACCGGCTCCGGTGAGGTAAATTCCCGCTATAGCGTAACCATTGAGGAAGGGCTGCAGCAGGCAGGCTTTACCCTGACCGGGATGGAGTGGCACACCGGCTACGAGCAGGCGCGGAAAAAGGCCCACAAGGCCTTTTTGAAGCAGCTGAAAAAGGACGCCAAAGCCGTCAATCAAAACTTTATCCTCTACGGCATGGGCAAGGCCATGCCTGAGCCCGAATATAACCTGCCGCTCAACGCTGAGGGCGATGCAGCGATTTATGTTGTCTCCCGCATTTCCGGTGAGGGCAACGACCGCACGCCGCTCAAGGGCGACATCCGCCTGACGGATTCCGAGGTGCGGGATATTCTGGCGCTGGACAAAAAGTTCACCCGCTTTATGCTGGTGCTAAATGTCGGCGGCGTGGTGGATCTCACCCCCCGTTATGGGCGTGCGCAACATTCTGCTGCTCTCTCAGCTCGGTGTCGAGACCGGCGGTGCGCTGGCGGATATTCTGCTGGGCAAGGCCAATCCCTCCGGTAAGCTGACGACCACTTGGGCCGCCTTTGAGGAATACCCTGAAATGCCAGACTTTGAGGACATGAACGAAACCCGCTACCGCGAGGGCATCTATGTAGGCTACCGCTATTTTGATACCTTCCGCAAACAGGCTTTGTTCCCCTTTGGATACGGGCTTTCCTACACAGAGTTCAGCCTTGAAGCTGTCGCGGTGGAGGCAAACGGCGCACAGATCACTGTGCGTACCTCCGTGGAAAACATCGGCGCTTTGGCAGGTCGCAGGTCGTGCAGGTGTATCTGAGCAAGCCTGCCGGTAAGCTCGATGCACCTTGCAGGAGCTTTGCGCCTTTGCCAAAACGCGCGAGCTTGCCCCCGGTGAAACGGAATCGGTCACCTGCTCCTTTACCCTGCCGGAGATGGCAGCTTATGATACCGAGACTGCCTCCTATATTCTGGAGGCAGGCAATTACCTTGTCCGTGTCGGTGTCAGCAGCGTTGAAACCACCCCTGCCGCCGTCCTGCATCTGGACAAGACGGTCACGACCCTGCAGGCAAATAATGTGCTTGGCAGCACGGATTTCACCGACCTTACTGCCCCTGCCGCCACGATGGAGCGCCCGGCAGGTGTGCCGGTCATCGAAATCGACCCGGCCGCGATTGCCTGTGAAACGGTAGCCTACGACCGCACCGAGGAAGTTCTGCCTGAGGTGGACGCCCTGACCAAGGAGGACACCGCCTTGCTTCTGATTGGCGATTTCGATCCGAACGCAAAGGGGTTTGCTTCGATGATCGGCACGGCGGGCCGCCATGTCTGCGGTGCTGCGGGTGAGAGCTGCGACAAGATCAGCGGCTTCCCCTTCCTTATTATGGCCGATGGCCCTGCCGGTCTGCGCCTTGCGAAAGAGTATTATGAGGACGATAAGGGCAAGCACGCTGTCGGAAGCACCGCACTGCCGGCTTCCCTTCAGGAAATGCTGTCCGGCCCAATGAAGCTTGTGATGAGCCTGATGGGCGGCAGCGGCAAGCCGAAGCCAGGCTGCGAAATCAAAACCCAATACTGCACAGCCATTCCCATCGGCACCGCGCTGGCACAGAGCTTTGACCTTACTTTTGTGGAGCAGTGCGGTGACATTGTCGGCGAGGAGATGGAGCGCTTCGGTGTGCATCTGTGGCTTGCCCCGGCGCTGAACATCCACCGTTCGATCCGCTGCGGGCGCAATTTTGAGTATTACTCCGAGGACCCTCTCGTCTCCGGCAAGATGGCCGCCGCGATGACGCGCGGCGTGCAGGCACACAAGGGCTGCGGCACGACTATCAAGCATTACGCCGCCAACAACAAAGAGTACAACCGCACCCGCAACAACAGCATCGTTTCCGAGCGTGCCATGCGTGAAATCTACCTGAAGGGCTTCGGCATCTGCGTGCGGGAAGCCCAGCCCAAGGCCGTTATGACCTCCTACAACCTGCTGAACGGCACCCACACCGCCGAAAGCCGCGGGCTGATTATGGATATTCTGCGTGCCGAGTTCGGGTATGAGGGCATCGTCATGACCGACTGGGTCTCACCGATTACCGGGGATGCGCGCTCTGCCCACCGGGATTCGCAGGCGCAGTATGTAGCTGCAGCAGGCGGTGACCTGTTCATGCCCGGCAACAAGGGTGATTATGACAACCTGCTGCAGGGCATCGACAGCGGCGCAGTGACGCTGGAGCAGGTAAAAATCAATGCCTCCCGCGTGGTCAGAATGGCGCGGGCGCTGACACAAGAATAAAACACAAAAACCTCTGCCAGACTGTTTGCCTGACAGAGTTTTTGGGGATAAGTATTTACTTTTCGCGGTACTCCATCGGGGTTTGGCCTGTGACCTCCTGAAAAATCCGGCTGAAATAGTTGCGTGTGCTAAAAGAAAGTGCAGCGGCAATGTCCTGCACGGTCTGGTTGGTGCTTTTCAGCAAAACCTTGGCGCGCTCAATCTTGGCAAATTTGATGTAATCTGTCACGCTCAAGCCCGTTTCCTCCTTGAATTTGTGGGTCAGATAATATTCCGTATAGCCACCAGCGCTGCAATATCTGCAGCGCGTATTTTTTATCGAGATTCATCTCAATATAGTCCACGCACTTTTGCACCTGTTGGCTGAGATGCGGGTTGGTGCGGCATTTATGCACGCGCCGGACAAAGTCGTCATACATCATCAGTGGCAGAGGATCGAGGTCATCCATCGTTTTTGCATTTTCGGCAGATTGGATGTAGCTGTCCCCCAGCGCGTAGGCTTCCTCCGGCGAAAGCCCGCCCTCGATGGCGGCACGGCATACCAGCGAGGTAAACACAATGATGCTTGTCTTGCTCTGGCGCAGGGCGTCATCGCTGCGCACCGGCACACCCGTGCTGATTCCCATACTGGCGGAAAGGGCCTGCTTGTAGTTCAAGTCGCCGGTGCGCACCATCTGCAGAAGTCCCTGCTCCGCCATCCAGACCTTGTGGCGGTCGTGAGCGGGCTGCTGCACTGTATTGCGCTCCTGCACCAAAAACTCGCTGTTGATGTCGCTGATAGCAAGGTGGTTACCGGTCAGGCAGTAGTGCATCATCAGGACATAGCGTTGCAAAATTGAGCATTGCAGCACTGGGACGGTTTTCAGAACCTCATACAGCTGCATGGTCCATGCCACGCTCGTTTCCAGACGGTTATAGTATTGCAGCCCTTGCTCAATCCCGCGCAGCGAAACATCCTGATAAAACACCGGCCCGATGATCCAAACACGCTTCAACGCACTGCCGTCCTTTTCAAAGGCCGCCGCCCACGTCATGCCAATAGCCGTGCCGAGCGTGACCGGCGTTGTGTGCCGGCTGCCGTAATCCAGCATTTTTTTCTTACAGCCGAATAAGTCAAATGCGCCGGAGAGGAACCCCGCCTCCGGGCAGTTGCTCTGCAGCAGACTGCCATCGGCATTATAGCACCATGTATAAATGTTGCCGCCGCACTGGATCAGCTCCGAAAACAACTCCATATTTTGAAAAACATCCATCGAATCACCCTCTTTTTATACCAGTATACCACAAAAAAGTGGCTGCCGTACAGACAACCACTGCTATTCTTATGCGTTGGCGTATCCGCCCAGCGTCGCAAGGCTGGGCTTCGGGGTGCGCTCCATCGTTTCTCGATTTACGGCAATCAGGCCAAAGTTCATAGCATAGCCCTTCTGCCACTCAAAGTTATCCATCAGGCTCCAGTGGAAGTATCCCTTGACCGGGATACCATCGGCGATGCAGTTTTGCACACCAGCCAATGCGCCTCGATAAACGCCACGCGGCGGGTATCATCGGCGGTGGCAATGCCGTTTTCGGTCACGATCAGATCGCCGTGGAAATCCTGCGCCACCTTGCGGATGACATTTTCCAGTGCCTGCGGATAAAACTCGTAGTCCATCTGGTCAGTTCGGCCCCCTGCGGTGCGGGCAGCTGCCCTGCGCACCGTACAGCGTGCGGGTGTAGTTCTGCACGCCGAGGAAGTCATCCTCTTTAATATAAGGAAGATAGTGGGTGAACTCTTCCTCCCACGCAGCGGCGGCAAAGGCTTCACCGCCCGGCTGGGCCTGCAGGTCATGCAGCGAGAGTGTCAGACCGACCTTGACCCCGGGGCAAATCGCTTTGATGGCCTCCCGCGCGGCAGCGTGGGCGCGCATCACCAGCAGATCGCCTTCGGGTGTGCGCTCGCTGACGAAAATTTTCGGCTGCGGCGTACCGAACGCAGCGGCGTTTTCAGCGGCAGCGTACTTCATATTCTCCATCATCTTCTGGAAGTTCATCCCCACCTGCACGCTGCCCTCGGCGGATTTGCCTGCACTGGCAGCAGCCTTGGCGGCCTGCTCTGCCATCAGGCGGAACCGCTTGGAGATTGCCGCCAGCTGCAGGCCCATATTCGCCTCATTGATGGTGCAGACATAGTGCAGCTCACTGCCCAGCTGCTCCATCACATAGCTGACATAGCGCTTGAAGTATTCGACCGTGGATTCTGCCTCCCAGCCGCCCTTGACAATCAGCCATTTGGGGCTGGTGAAGTGCAGCAGCGTCGCAACGGGTTCCACGCCGTGCGCCTTGCAGCAGGCAATGACCTTGCGGTAATGCTCGATTTCGGCAGGGTCGAACTTGCCCTCCTCCGGCTCGATGCGCGCCCACTCAATGGAGAAGCGGTAGGCGTTCAGTCCGGCATCTGCCAGCAGGCGGATATCTTCCTCATACCGATTATAATGGTCGCAGGCAATGCCGCTCGGCTCAGCAAAGCTTGTGTGCGGCAGCTGCTCCTGCGCCCAGTAGTCGGAATGGATGTTGTTGCCCTCGACCTGATGGGCGGCAGTGGCCGCGCCGACAAAGAAGCCTTTTTCAAATTTCTGCATAATTTTCTCCTTACCTGTGCTGTCTAAAGCAAATCAAGAAACTTCTGTACCTGTATCATAGCATAGCAAGCGCAAGCCGTGAGGATAGTATTTAGTAAAACAGGGTAATATTTCATGTGCATCGAAAAAACGCACGAATTTTTGTTCCTCACCTTCTGATTTTTATCCCCTGCTGCCGGTTTGCTGCTGGTATAGTGGTATCAGTGAGAAAAACCACCGCGGAATTATTCTAGGAGGAAAACAAAATGTTCAAAAAGAAACCCACTGCCTCAGAAGTTGACGGCGTGCAATACCGCCGCGCCAAAACATGGCAAATCATCTGCTACGCCTGCAACGCGCTGGTCGGTATGAGCGTCTACTCGCTCATCGGTATGGCCAGCTATTCGGCCAGCATCGGCTACGGCATTACCACCGCCGCGGTTGGCATCATCCTGACCTGCACCCGTATTCTGGACGGCATCACCGACCCGCTGCTGGCCTTTGTGTATGACCGCGTCAACACCAAGTTCGGCAAGCTGCGTGTGCTGCTGATCGCGGGCTACCTGATTGAGGCCGTTGCCTCTACGCGATGTTCACCGGCTTCTCCTCCAAGGGGATGGGGCTGGTCGCGTTCACGCTGCTGTACGTGGTCTACGTCATCGGCTACACCACCACCAATATGACGGCGCAGACGATTCCCGCCATTATGACGAATGACCCGCGCCAGCGCCCCACCCTCGGCGTCTGGACGACCGCATTCAACTATCTGGTGCCGATGGTTATGTCCATGGTGCTCAACGTTGTCCTGCTGCCCAAGTGCGGCGGCACCTATAATCAGGCATTTCTGACCGCTGCCTGCAATATCACCCTGATTGTGGCCGCCATCGGCACCCTGCTGGTATGCCTCGGCGTTTCCGCCTTCGACAAACCCGAAACCTTTGTCGGCACCAAGAAAACCGAACCGCTGAAGATGGCCGATATTGTTGAGGTCCTCAAGCACAACAAGCCCCTGCAGTGCTACATTGCGTCCAACGCATCCGACAAGCTGGCTCAGCAGGTCGGCAGCCAGGCCATCATCAACACAATTCTCGGCGGCATTATCATCGGCAATATAGCTCTTGGCACGATCCTGACGGTTATCAGCATGGTGCCGTCCATCTTCTTCGCCGCATTCGGTGCCAAATATGTCGGCAAGCACGGCAGCAAAAAGGGCATTGTCAATTTTACCTGTATCAGCATGGTCATCACCGCTGTTATGATCGTGTTCTTCCTTGTCATTGACCCCAAACAGATCGGTGTCATGGGCAGCCCCGCCATGATTATTTATGTCATTCTGTCTCTGCTGCAGAACGGCTCCAATATGTGCATCACCACCTCCAACACCTCGTACATGGCCGATGCCATCGACTTTGAGCTCGACCGCAGCGGGCGTTATATTCCCGCCGTTGTCTCCGGCACCTACAGCCTGGTCGATAAACTCATCACCTCTTTTGCCGCCGTGATTGCTACCGGTGCTGTTGCGCTGCTGGGCTACACCGCCACGATGCCCCAGCCCACCGACCCTTGCACCCCCGCTATCTTCTGGATGGGTATGGCTCTCAAGTTTGGTCTGCCTATCATTGGCTGGATCATTACGCTGATTGCCATGCGTAGCTGCCCGCTGACCAAGGAGGAGATGGTCAACGTCCAGAAGCGCATTGCCGAGAAAAAGGCTGCTGCGCAGTCTGAGTTCTATAAAGAACAGCTTCAGTAAGCCCATTACCCAAAGCCGAAAGGGTTTGCAGCCTTTTCGGCTCTTTGAAGTTAAAACCACACATAAGGAGTCATTCTATGAGCAAAGCAATTCTGTTGAACACCGGTTGGACTTTTACCAAGGAAGGTCATGACGAGCCGATCACCCTGCCCCACACTTGGAACGCTGTAGACGGGCAGGACGGCGGCAACGACTACTACCGCGGCACCTGCAGCTACACCCGTACACTGGAGAAACCGGAGCTGTCCGACGGTGACCGCGTGGTTTTGCAGTTTGACGGCGTGGCTATGACTGCAGTTGTCAGTCTGAACGGTGAGAAAGTGGCCGAGCACAAGGGCGGTTATTCGACTTTCCGCGTGGACATCACCGATGCCCTGCACGATGGTGCAAATGATTGATGGTTTCTGTTGACAACAGCGACAACGATACCGTCTACCCGCAGAAAGCCGACTTCACCTTCTACGGCGGCATTTACCGCGATGTAACGCTGTATGTTGTGCCCGCCGCACACTTTTCCCTTGCCGAAAACGGAGCTGTACCCGTCAAGGTAACGCCGATTGTAATCGATTTGGACGCCCGCCGCTGTGAAGTGACGGTGGAGGCCGCTGTGGTGGGTGCCGAAAGCGTCACCTTCACACTGGATGGCCAGCAGACGAGCAGTGCCGTCAAGGACGGCACCGCAAGAGCCGTGTTCACGCTGGAGCATGCCCGCCTGTGGGACGGCGTGGACGACCCGTATCTCTACACCGTGACTGCGCGGCTGGACAATGGCGAGACCGAGACCGCCCGCTTCGGCTGCCGCAAGTTTGAAATTGACCCGCAAAAGGCTTTATCCTGAACGGACGCCCTATCCCCTGCGCGGTGTCTCCCGCCATCAGGACCGCAAGGCGCGGGCGTTGCCATCACCCGCGAGATGATGGAAGAAGATATGGCGCTGATTCTGGAGATGGGCGCCAACACCATCCGCCTTGCTCACTACCAGCACGCACAGGCGTTCTATGACCTGTGCGATGAAAAGGGTCTTGTCATCTGGGCGGAGATTCCCTACATTACAATGCACATGCACAACGGGCGCGCCAACACGCTGACCCAGATGGAAGAACTTATCGTGCAGAACTATAACCACCCCTGCATTGCCGTTTGGGGACTGTCCAACGAGATCACCGCCGCATCGGCTGTCAATGAGGAGCTGCTGGAAAACCACCGCGCCCTCAATGATTTGGCGCACAAGCTCGACCCGACCCGCCTGACCACGATGGCGAATGTCTTTATGCTGGAAATCACCAGCCCGATTCTGGAAATTCCCGATGTAAACAGTTACAACCTGTATTTTGGCTGGTACTTGGGCGAGCTGGATCAGAACGATGACTTTTTTGATACCTACCACGCCAAATATCCCGACCGCTGCATCGGTTTTTCGGAGTACGGCGCGGACGCAAACCCCGCCTACCAGAGCGCCCACCCCGAAAAGGGCGACTACACCGAAACCTACCAGTGCGTCTACCACGAGCACATGGCAAAAATGATTGCCGACCGCCCGTGGCTGTGGGCGACCCATGTCTGGAATATGTTCGACTTTGCCGCGGATGGCCGAGACGAGGGCGGCAAAAACGGCGAGAACCAGAAGGGACTTGTCACCTTTGACCGCAAAATCAAGAAAGACGCCTTCTACCTGTACAAGGCCTACTGGAGCAAGCAGCCCTTTGTACACACCTGCGGCAGCCGCTATGTGGACCGCACCGAGGATGTGACCGAGGTCCGGGTTTACTCCAACCTGCCGGAGGTTTCGCTGTACAAGGACGGGCATCTGGTTGAGACGAAAAAAGGCGACAAGGTGTTTGTTTTCAATGTGCCCATCACCGGCAAGCACAGCATCGAGGCCCGCGCAGGCGCGTATTCCAGCGTGATTCTGGTCAACAAAGCTGCCGAACCAAACCCTGCCTACGCTATGTCGAACCGTCAGGTCGTGAACAACTGGTTTGACGGCGAGCTGGACGAAACCTGCTGGAGCATCAAGGACAATATGGCAGCGGCCATGGCGGATGCCAAAGTGGGCCCCGTTTTGAAAGCCATCACCGACAAGGCGGCTGCCGCCCGCGGTGATGTAGCCGCCGCCGTCAAGGACAATCCCGCGTTGGTTGCCATGATGGAGCGCGCCATGCAGCGCATGACCGTGGAGAGTATGCTCAAGCAGGCAGGCGCAGATGCCGAGAGCATCAAGCAGCTGAACCGCGTTTTGCAGGGCATCAAAAAGGATGTGTGATTTTATGGAAACCTACTGCAACCCCTTGGATTTGGGCTACCGTTACCAGCACATGAAGGAGGGTGAGCGCATCGCCGGTTTCCGCGAAGGCGCTGACCCGACACTGGTGTACTTCAAGGGCAAATATTACCTGTTTGTGTCGATGTCGGCCGGGTTCTGGCACTCGGACGATCTGCTGCACTGGGACTTCCACGCCGACCCCGATTTGCTGATTTACGACTACGCCCCCGATGTGCGTCAGGTCGGCGAGTATCTCTATTTTTCTGCCAGCCGCAAGGGCCGCAACTGCCCGATCCTGCGCACGGCTGACCCGCTGACCGAGCCGTTTACCGAGGTCAGCGCCCCGTTCGCCTTTTGGGACCCCGATATGTTTTGCGATGATGACGGGCGCGTGTATTTCTACTGGGGCTGCTCCAACACCTCGCCCATCTGGGGTGTGGAGCTTGACCCCGAAACCATGACGCCCATCGGGGAAAAGAAAGAACTGATTTTCGGGCGCGAAGAAGAATTGGGCTATGAGCGCCCCGGCAACAACGGCATTGTGGATAAAGAGAGCAGCGTACTTTACAAATCCATGAAACCGTTCTATAACGAGGCGACCGGCAAGCTGGAGCTGCCGCCCCAGATGGCGCAGATTCCGGGGCTGAACGCCGAGGCACTGACCGCCATGTTCAACGCCGTCGGCAAGCCCTACATTGAGGGCGCGTTTATGACCAAGCACGATGGTACGTACTATCTGCAGTACGCCTGCCCCGGCACCCAGTACAACACCTACGCGGACGGCGTGTACACCTCCAAGAATCCGCTGGGGCCCTTCACGCTGCAAACGTCCAATCCCTTCTCCGCCGTGCCGGGCGGCTTTATGACCGGCGCGGGCCACGGCAGCACGATTGCCGATAAATACGGCAACTACTGGCACGCCGCCACGATGCGCATTTCGGTCAACCACGACTTTGAACGCCGCGTGGGGCTGTTCCCCGCCGGGTTTGACGCGGACGGCGTGCTGTACTGCAACCAGAATTTTGCCGACTACCCACATGAGATTCCGGCAGGCAAATTTGACGCCGCCAGCCAGCAGCCAAGTGGATGCTGCTCAGCTACCGCAAGACCGTGACGGCATCCTCCACCGCAACGGGCAGCGACCCGGTGAATGCCGTGGACGAGGATTGCCGCCGCTGGTGGAGCGCGGGCAGCGACCAGCCCGGCGAATGGCTGTGCGTGGATTTGGGCAGAGACTGCGATGTGCGGGCAGTTCAGGTCAATATGGCGGACGAAGCGCTGGCGGTGGACTTTCCTGCTGACAGCTACGGCGATGACCGCAAGACGCGCCACATCGAAACCCGCCCGCAGATTTCGCATTACACCGTGGAAACCAGCCTGGACGGCGAGAACTGGACACTGCGCGAGAATGTCGCCCGCGAGTGCTCCAACGGCTACTATGAGTATGCCGACGGCATCCGCGCGCGGTATGTCCGCGTGACGGGCGGTGCACTTCCCTACGGCCAAACGCTGCGCATCAGCGGGCTGCGTGTGTTCGGCAACGGCGAGGGCGAACGCCCCGCCGCCGCAAAGGCCACCGCCGTTCGGCTGGACGCACTGGACGGCAAAATCAGCTGGCAGCACCTTGAAAACGCGCAGGGCTGCAACATCCGCTACGGCACCGCGCCCGACAAGCTCTACCACAGCTGGCTCGTCTATGACGCGGACGAGGTGACCCTCTCGACCCTGATGGCCGGGCAGACCTATTATATCTGCGTGGACAGCTTCAACGAGAACGGCATCACAACGGGTGAAATCATCAAGATGGAGGGTTGAACCATGCCCATAAAGGCAGTCCAGCAGTTTATGCTGGGAACTGTTTTAAGCAATGAAAGCGAGGCGCGCCGGGCGCTGACCGCCATGAAGGCCGCAGGCTACGACGGCATTGAGCTGTGCGGGTTTATGATCCACCCCATCGGCTTTATGGTGCGGCTGCTGACCAAGGCAGCGGGTATGCCGGTCGGCAAGGGCGGCAATCTCGACTGGCACGCTTTGGTCAAAGAAGCGGGGCTGCAGGTCGTCAGCCTGCACACCGATTTGGGCAGTCTGGAGCGCGATGCCAAGGCGGTGGCGGACGAAGCCAAGGGCTTTGGCACCAAATATGTCGTTATTACCGGAATGTACCGCTTTGATTACGGCGATGAAGCCGCGATGCACGACCTTGCCGCACGGCTGAACAAGGCGGGCGCGGCGCTGAAGGCCGAGGGCGTGGAGCTTTTATACCATAACCACAACTGTGAGCTGCGCCATGTGAACGCCGAAAAGCGTGCCTACGACATTTTGCTGGAGGAAACCGACCCGCAGTTCGTCAACTTTGAGTTTGACAGCTACTGGTTCACCGAGGGCGGCGCGACTGCCCTTGCGTGGATGCAGCGTCTGGGACCCCGCATGAAGCTGTGGCACATCAATGACCGCGGCACCCGCCTTACCGGCAGCGCCGTGACGCCGATTTTGAAAACCGACAGCATGGAGCTGGGTACCGGCAATATGGATCTCGACAGCCTGATGGCACAGGCGCTTTCCGTCGGCGTGGATGCCGTGATTTTGGAAAGCCACCGCAACTGGGTGGATAACTCCCCCATAAAGAGTTTGCAACTCAGCGCCGAATATTTGAAACAGTATACTTAAACCGCAATCCCCTGCCCGAAAGGACAGGGGATTTGTTTTTCCTGCGTTGAAATTCGGTTTTTTGTGTGATATACTTAGGGCAGAAAATCGGGAGTTTATGGTATAGCGCTATGAAAAGAATTATAGTAATAGGTTGTCCCGGAAGCGGTAAAAGCACATTTTCAAGAAAGCTGCATAAATTGACAGGCATTCCGCTTTATCATTTAGACTTGATGTATTGGAATCCGGATAGAACGATTGTGGATAAATCTGTTTTCCGCGAACGGTTAGTAAATGCAATTCAAAGTGAAGAATGGATTATTGACGGAAATTACAAATCCACATTAGAAATGAGATTGCAAGCATGTGATACTGTTGTTTTTCTGGATTACACAGTAAATGTCTGTCTTGATGGCATCAAAAAACGAAGAGGTAAACCCCGGACGGATATGCCATGGATAGAAAATGAAGAAGATGGGGAGTTTATTGAATTTGTAAAAAACTATAATTGCCAAAACAGACCAAGGGTGATGGAACTGTTAAATCAATATGCGAATAAAGACATTTACATTTTTAAGGAGCGAAAGGAAGCAAATGAATTTCTGAATCGTTTGTAACAACAACTTCCAGTTTATCAAAAACAGCGCCTGCCCTGCCGTAAACTTTACGGCAGGGCAGGCGCTTTCCTATTATACTGTTTATACTGTGTGCTTTCCGGGGCAAGGGTCAGCTTACGCCCATCGGGCAGGGTGACATCGGCGGTCAGATTGGCGGGGATTTCAAACTCATACGCTACCGCATCGCCGTCATACCGCCAGCCGCTTACAATGCGCCCGACCGGGGAATCGTAGGCAGCTTTCGCCCAGCCCAGCGATTTGTCGGGCGTCGGGGCTATCGTCAGTGTGCCGCCCGCGTAATGAATACCGCACACGCCGCCGAACAGCCAGCCGCAGATCGCGCCGTAGCTGTAATGGTTCAGGGATTCGTGCGGCTGGCCGTTTTCGTCAATGCCAGTCCATGTTTCCCAAACAGTCGTGGCGCCCTTGCCGACCTCATACAGCCAGCCGGGGGCGTCTGGCTGCAAAAGCAGCTTGTAGGCAGTGTCCGTATAGCCGTATTTTGCCAGCACATCGCACAAAAACGGCGTGGACAAAAAGCCGGTGTTCAGGTGGCAGCCGTTCTCGATGACCATTTGGTTCAGCGTTGCGGCAGCCGCTTTGCTTTCGTCCTCACCCAGCAGGGCAAAGGCAATGGCGCGGACATACTCGCACTGGCGGTCAGACTTGATAACGCCGTTCTCGGTAAACGCCGTGCGGTAGGCTTTTACCGCGTTGGCGGCGGTGCCGCGGTAGTTGGCGGCATCGTCAGACCTGCCCAGTGCATCCGCCACTTCCGCCAGCAAGCGCCCGGAGTAGGCAGATACGCCGTACCCACGCTCTTGCGCGGTTCATCATCGCCTGCATGGGGGTGATGCCCGGCTCGCACCATTCCCCGTAATCCATACCGTTTAAAACGGTGAACTTGGCGTAGTCACCGCCCTGCTGCTCATCGGTCGTCTGCTGTGCGCGTCCCAGTAAAAAGCCGTACCAGCGCTGCATCATCTCGTAGTTGTCCGCCAGAATTTTGCGGTCACCCGTGCGTTTGTACAGGGCATACGGCACCAGAATCGCCGCATCGCCCCACCCTGCCGACATGCAGAGCATCGGGGTCATATAGCCGGGGCGGGCGTTCGGCGGGGCAATGTTCGCCATGCGCCGTCCGGGTACTGGTTCAGGCGGCACTCCGCCAGCCATTTTTCCGCCACGGGGTAGCAGTCCATCAGGGTCAGGCCGGTTTCAATAAACACGCCATATCCCCTGTCCAACCTGCGCGTTCGCGGGTCGGGCAGTCGGTGGGAATATCGCAGAAGTTGCCCTTCTGGCTCCAAATGCTGTTCTTGACAAGCTGGTTTACCGCGTCATTTCCGCAGGTAAACGCGCCCGTCACCGCCATGTCAGAGTAGACGGCGTGGGCGGTAAACACGGCATCGGACAAATCGGCGTCGGTTTCGACCTTGGCGTAGCGGAAGCCCATGATGGTGAAGTGGGGCTTGAAGTGGTTTTTCCCCTCTTTGCAGACAAGCTCCAGCATCTGGCGGTGCCGCCCTCCTTGTGGCGGTTTCGATCTTGGAAGTTTTCTTGGGTAAAGTTTCCGTTTTCGTCCAGTGCTTCGCCGCAGGTCAGCTTGACCTTTTGCCCGGCGCGGGCGGTCAGCGTCATCTCCACATAACCGGCGATATTCTGCCAAAGTCCAGCACGGTCTCGCCGTTGGGCGTTTGCAGCAGCTTGCCGGGGAAGGCTTCGTGTTCCAGAATCGGCACGGTGTTCATACCGGTGATGGGCAGATCATCACGGTAAGTGCGCACACCGTGCCAGCCGGTCAGTTCGCCCTCAAGTCGTGCATCGTAGACCTCGCCCTGCTGCATATCGTTCTGACGAATAGGCCCGCACTGCGTTGCCTGCATCGTGTCATCGGAAACGCAGACCGGCTTGCCGTCCACCTCCAGCTGAAACAGCACGCCCAGCGTATCACCGAACAAATCACGGTCGCCGTCCACACCGCCCGTGCTGCGGTGCCAGCCGTCGCCAAGGGCAACCAGCAGCTCGTTTTCGCCGTCGTGCAACAGCGCGGTCACATCGTAGGTCTGCGCACCAAGATGCTTGTCCCCGGTAAAGCTGCCGGGAGCCAAAACCATATCACCAACGCGCACGCCGTTCAGCCATGCCACATACAGTCCCTTTGCCGTGATGTACAGCCGTGCCTCGCTCTTGGGCGCGGTGAAAAACTTGCGCAGGTAGGATGCCGGACGGTGGGGCTTGTACGGCTCGGCTGTGCCCTTGCCCGCGGCTTCTTTTTCTGCCTGCTTGCGCTCCCAGTTGGGGCGGGCAAAGGCGTTGATGGCATCATCTCCGGGGATGTCGATTTCTTCCGTTTCGGGGTCTACCCATTCACCCTGCCAGTCGCTTTGCGCCAAGCCCGTTTCAAAGTGCGCCTCACTCCACGCGCCGGGGACATCGTTTTCGTCCCACAGGCGAACGCGCCAGCACCCGCGCACGCGGGAGCCGCCCACCGCCGGGGCATCGGCGTGCATGGCGGCGCTCTGCACCTTGCCGCTGTGCCAAACCGTTTCGCCGTTCGCGGTCAGTTCAATTTCATAGGCAGTCTGGCGCACGCCGTCAGCACACTGCCAGGACAAGAACAGCGGCCCGGCGTCAATGCCGACAGGCGCTGTCAGATGGTTGGTTTTAAGGTTTATTGCTCGCATCGTCAAGGGACTCCTTTATATTGTATTACCTACTATTATAAAGAAATCGTGCGAAGATGCGAACACAAAAATTTCAGAACAGGGATAATTATTCACAAATCAGCACCTTATAGCAATTTTCATAATATAGTAATCACCGTATCTGGTGTATGTTAGGTTATGAGCCATGATGATACCTCCTACAATATATTTGTGGGTAGCCCCACGGCATCCAGTCGTGTTGCTATCCAGCTTGTTGCCTAAGCTGTAGAATCAAGCAGGAGCCGGTCGATAAGGCTCTGGCTGCCTACAAGGAGCCCGGCATCGAGGCCCACGGCTAGACAGCCATAGTTTTGCCAATGTCGCACGCCTTCAGAAATGGCTTCTCTGATGTCCTTTCACCTTATAAAAAAGTCCGTTTTGGCCTGAAAACCAAAACGGACTTTTTCTTTATTTTAGTGTATGTTTACAACTCAACAGCGCCGGATGGCACAAGCGATGCGTCAGACACGGGTCACAAGGGTCTGGCAATTACCCTGCACGGTGTAGCTGCACTGTTGGCAGGCAGGAAGTAGCTGTCGCCTTTCTTGACAGAAACCGCCTCACCTCCGCAGGTAAGTGTCCCCTCCCTTCGGTGATGAGCAGCGAGACAAAGCTCTTTTCGTCTACCGCATCCGCAAAGGCGCCCTTTCTGGCATCCACGGTGAAATACTCACACTGGGCCAGATGGCTGCCAAAGTCATGTTTGACGGGCGGGGTGCGCAGGGTCACATCCAGTGCCTTTGCCACATGCAATGCACGGGGCTTGCCGTCCGCACCGACACGGCCGTAGTCGTAGACGCGGTAGGTCACATTGGAATTCTGCTGCACCTCGGCAATGACGATGCCCTTGCAGATGGCGTGCAGCGTGCCGGACGGGATAAAGAAGCAGTCCCCCTTATGCACCGGCACAGCATTCAGCACCTCCGTCAGAGTGTTGTTTTTAATGCGCTCCTCAAATTCCGCTTTGGAGATCTCGTGGTCGAAGCCGTAGTAAAGATATGCGCCCGGCTCACAGTCCAGCACATACCACATCTCGGTTTTGCCGTACTGGTGTTCATTTTTCAGTGCGTAATCGTTGGACGGATGCACCTGAATGGAGAGGTTATTCTTGGCATCAATGAACTTCGTCAGGATCGGGAACTGCTCAAATTTGTCGCAGTCGGTGCCAAGGCAGCCGGGGTGGCGGCAAGATACTCCGCCAGCGTGGTACCGTCCGGCAGGTAACTCGGGCCGTCCGGGTGGCAGGAAAGCACCCACGCCTCCGCCAGTGGATCAAGGTCGCTCTTGATTCCGAAATCCGTGCGCAGGCGCTGCCGCCCCACAGATAATCCTTGCAGCTGGGAGTCAGCTTGATTATTGCCATATTCTTCACACTTTCATCATAGCCGCTGCGGCCTCGGCCAGTGCGGCGTTCACAGCATCAGCGGCGGCCTCGCTCTCGCCCACAGCGGACAGGTAGACCTTGATCTTCGGCTCGGTGCCGGAGGGGCGGACCATCAGCTTGTGGCCGCCCGGCAAGGTGGTATTCCAGCACATTGGCGCGCGGCAACCCGGTGCCGTCGGTATCGTAATCCACTGCGCTATCCACCTTATAGCCGGCGATCTCGGCCGGCGTATTGGCGCGCAGGTTCTTCATCAGGTTCTGCATCGTGTGCATACCGGATTCACCCTCAAAGGCAAAGCTGCACAGGGCGTTGCGGTAGTAGCCGAACTCCTTGTACAATGCCTCGATAGCGTCCAACAGCGTTTTACCCTGCTGGGCATACCAGGCGGCTGCCTCGCAGACGAGCAAAGTTGCGTTGACGGCGTCCTTGTCGCGGACATGCGCGCCGGACAGGTAGCCGTAGCTCTCCTCAAAGCCGAAGATATAGCGGTCAGCGCGGCCCTCGGCCTCCAGCTTGCCGATCTGCTCACCGATGAATTTGAAGCCGGTCAGAGTACGGCGCAGCTCGACGCCGTACTTTTTCGCAACCGGCGTTGCCATATCGGTGGAAACGATGGTCGTTACCGCCACGGGGTCAGCAGGCATCGTACCCTGTGCAAGGCGGGTACGGCAGATGTAGTCGAGCAGGATAATCCCCATCTCGTTACCGGTGATGAGCCGGTAGCCGCCCTTGCCGTCGGGCACGGCGGTGCCGCAGCGGTCACAGTCCGGGTCGGTGCCCAGCAGCAGATCGGGGTGGACCTTGTCGCACAGCTCCAAGCCCTTCTGCATAGCCTCGCGGATCTCGGGATTCGGGTAAGGGCAGGTCGGGAAGTCACCATCGGGCTTTTCCTGCTCGGGCACAACGGTCACATGGGTAACGCCGAGCTTTTGGAGCAGCTTGTTGACACACTCAAGGCCGGTGCCGTTCAGCGGGGTGTAGACGAGCTTGAGCGCGTCAATGCCTGCGCCGTCACCAACACGCTGGTCATAGACAGCCTGAACAAAGTCGTCCAGACACTTGTCATCAATCATGACGATGCTGCCATCAGCCAGCGCCTTGTCATAATCGGCCAGCTTGACGCCGTCAAAGCAGTCGATCCTCTCAATCGCTGCAAGGATTTTTTCGGCAGCCTCCAGCGTGATCTGGCAGCCGTCCGCGCCGTAGACCTTGTAGCCGTTGTACTTGGCAGGGTTATGGCTGGCCGTCACGCAGACCCCCGCGCCGCAGCCGAGATACCGCACCGCCCACGAAAGCGCCGGGGTCGGCTCCAGGCGGGGGTACATATAGGCTGTGATGCCGTTGGCGGCCAGCACACGGGCCGTCTCGCGGGCAAACAGCTCACCGTTATGGCGGCTGTCGTGGGCGATGGCAACCTTCTTCGGCAGGTCAGTTGCGTTGAGGTAATCCGCCAGACCCTGCGTTGCCTTGCGGATGGTATAGAGATTCATGCGGTTGGTGCCCGCACCAATGACACCGCGCAGACCACCGGTACCGAATTCCAGATCACGATAAAAACGATCCGTGATGGCCTCGTCATTCCCGGCCACGCTGACAAGCTCCGCCTTAATGGCATCGTCCAAATCCGGCTGGGCCAGCCAGCGGTCATACAGTTCCTTCGCGTTGCTCATGCTTTTCTCCTTTACATGACACATTACAGGGCGGCCACTATACGGCAGTCGCTGTGTATTCTTATTATGGATTACTTTCCCACTTTTTGCAAGTACCAAATCTTCGCCGGGACCTCACCGAAATCTCCGGGCAGTGCCAATCCCAGCGTACAGCCGAGTAAAACAGGCTGCACAATAAATATACACCCTTCTCTCCTCGTCCGCAACAGCCCCGTTGGTAAAAACGGCATTGCCACTGTACAAGCTGCGCGGCGCAAGCTGCGCAAAATTTGACTGCTTGATGTTGCAGGGAGCCCGGCGTCATGGTATACTCATGGCGTAAGGCTCCCTTTCAACATTCTGTGCGCGAAAAAGAGAGTTACCCTATGAATGGGAAACGCACACGCCGTTTCCCCTGTTATCATAAACCATACCAAATCAATCCCCAAAAATCACACAGGAGGTAAACTGCCTTGATCTACAAAAAGCAATACGGTCACCCGTTTGATACCGAGAGCGTAGTGGGTACTTTCTTACCCGTGATGGAAACGATTCCGCATCTAACCAAGGAGCCGGATGGTTTTTCCTATGTCATGGATCCGCAGGACATCCTGTATGGTCTGGGCGAGAATATTCGCGGCATTAACAAGCGCGGTTGGGTGTACGAAAGCAAATGCTCCGATGACCCCAACCATACCGAGAGTAAATCCTCGCTGTACGGTGCTTATAATTTTATGATCGTGTCCGGCAAAGACACCTTCGGCTTTTTTATCGACTACCCCGGTAAGGTCACTTTTGACTGTGGCTACACCGACCTTGACACCCTGCGGGTCACAGTGCTGAAGAAAATTACGATCTCTACATCATTGAGGGCGAAAGCCTGACCGACATTGTGCACCAGTTCCGCCAGCTGGTGGGGCGCAGCTACATTCCGCCTAAATGGGCCTTCGGCAACACCCAAAGCCGCTGGAGTTACATGAACGAGGACGAGGTTCGAGAGGTCGTGGCCAATTACCGCTCCAGCAATATGCCGCTGGATGCCGTGGTGCTGGACATTGATTACATGGAGCGCTACAAGGACTTTACGGTGGACGAGGAACGTTTCCCGCATTTTGCAGACTTTACCGCCGAGATGAAAGCTCAGGGCATCCGCCTTGTGCCCATCATTGATGCGGGCGTCAAGATCGAGGACGGGTATGATGTGTACGAGGAAGGTCTGAAAAACGGCTACTTCTGCACGAATCAGGACGGCACCCCCTTTGTAGCCGGTGTGTGGCCGGGGCGGGTACACTTCCCCGATATGCTCAACCCGGATGCCCGTGCCTGGTTTGGTGAAAAATACAAGTTCCTGCTGGATCAGGGGATCGAGGGCTTCTGGAATGACATGAACGAGCCTGCCATCTTCTACTCTGAGGAAACATTGAATAAAACTTTTGCCAAAATTGAGGAGTACAGCAGGCAAAACCTTGACATTTCCAGCTTTTTTGCCTTTACCGGCATGGTGGCAGGGCTTTCCAACAACGAAAATGACTATAAGCTGTTCTACCACAACACCAGACAGGGCCGTATGCGGCACGACAAGGTACACAATGTTTTTGGCTATAACATGACCCGCGCTGCCGGCGAGGCTTTTGAGCGGCTTGAGCCGGACAAGCGCATCCTGATGTACTCCCGTTCTGCCTGCATCGGTATGCACCGGTATGGCGGCATCTGGACCGGCGACAACCAGTCCTGGTGGAGCCACATTCTGCTTGCCCTGCACATGATGCCCTCCCTGAATATGTGCGGTTTCCTGTACGAGGGTCCCGACATCGGTGGCTTCGGCAGCAACACCACCGAAGATCTGGTGCTGCGCTGGTACGGTCTGGGCATCTTCTCTCCCCTGCTGCGCAACCACTCTGCCAACGCACCCGCAGACAGGAGCCCTATCGGTTTAAGAACAAGGCCGCCTTTGCCGGCATTTTACAACTGCGCTACCTGCTGCTGCCTTATATTTACAGCGAGTACATGAAAGCCGCTCTGCACGATGGCATGTACTGTATGCCGCTGGCTTTTGCTTTCCCTGACGATGACTTTGCCCGCCGGGTGGAGGATGAGGTGATGATTGGCGAAAGCCTGCTGATTGCGCCGGTATATGAGCAAAACGCCCGCGGCCGCTATGTCTACCTACCGGAGGAGATGCTGCAGGTACGGGTAAAGTGCAGCGAAGGCAACCGCATCGAAACCGGCGTACTGCCCGCAGGCCACCACTACATTCCGGTGGAGTTGGAGGAAGTGGTGTTCTTTGTGCGCAAGGGCACATTCTTCCCATCGCCAAGGGCGGAAAGAGCATCCGGAATGTGGCTGATGTGGATTTTGCAGACCTGCGTCTGCTTGCCTACGCCCCCCATGGTGCCTCTTATGAGTACTATACCGATGACGGCGAGACAAAAGATTACAACAAGCCGGAGCATTTTGTGCATATTACGCTGGATGCAGAAGGAAACGCAAAGTGCGATAGTGCTAAGGTCAAAGCAGAAAGATAAATCCGCAGTTATCTCCGGCAGCAACGGTGATTGCAGCAGCTCTGCCTTTTTCGACAATCGAAGAGATGTCCAACCGTTTTCGCGCGGCTGGACATTTTTTTCGCCCTGCTCTTGCCATAAGCCCGCCGCTCTTACGACATCTGCCCAAAATCGCGGCGGTAAGCGGCCGGTGTTTGCCCTATGCACTTTTTGAAATGAGCGATAAAGTTGCTGGCATCCCGAAAGCCGCAGTCCTCGGCGATTTGCTCTATGCTTTGCCGGGTGGAGCGCAGCAATACTTTTGCATGGTTGATGCGGTAAACCGTCAGATAGCTGTACGGTGTCGTACCCATGACACGCCGGAAGGTGCGGATAAAATAATATTTGGACAAAGGCAGTGCGCGCAGCATATCATCGACGGTAATCGGCTCCGCATAGTGCGCACGGATGTACTCCACCGCCGCAGCCACGGTGGCATTGTGCGCGCCATCGTTTGTATCGGCATAAACAGCGGAGGCCGCCAGCAGGTTGAACAGCCCATGGATCTGCGCAGAAAGCTCCATGCTGTCTGCCACAGTCCCGCTGCTTTCCTGTGCAAGGATTCCCTCAAGCAGCTGTGTAAAGCCTTGTGTATCCTGCACCGCAATGGCCGTTATCCTGGCCGGGTACAGTACCGACAGTATGGCACTGGCCGCCACACCCTGAAAATGTACCCAGTAGAAATTCCACGGCGCGAGCTGTGTATTATATTTATGGTAACTGCGGCAATCAATGACCGCACAGCTTCCCGGCGTCAGGGTAAGCTCCGCGTCCTGTGTGACGAGGCGGCCGCTGCCGCTTACTGTGTACAGCAACAGATGACTTTCGTGCCGCCGGCGTTCCACTAAGTAGCTTTCCATCGCATAGAAATGCCCCGCCTCTGTGATGCAGAACGGCATCGACAGCGCTGCTGCATTGGGGGTCAGCGTATGCCAGACGGATTCCGGCGCAAAATTTTCTTCCTGCTTTGGCATGGTATTTTGCCTTCCTTTCTTCAGCGGCTGCGCAATTCACACCAGCTAAAGCGATGCTGCATTCTCTGCAGTGCGCGCCTTCGATGCACCACCCCTGTTCGGTATTGCCTTTAGTAAAGCACACTGCGCAGAAAAAAGCAATAATTTTGTATTATCAGACAACTTTCCGGGATGCAATCACCAGAATTGCAAAGTATAATAAAGGCAAGCAGAAAAAATCCACATCCGGAGGTTCACTATGAAAAAGGTGCTTGTGCGTCAGGAAAAAGTCACGATTCCCACCTACCCGATCTCTGCCTATGACAAGAACCCTATGTTTTTGGAAAAGCGCGTCTATCAGGCTCCAGCGGGCGAGTCTATCCGCACCCTGTCTGCGAGGGCGTTTCCGATACCAAAATTGATCGGGAATATGATGCCATCTATCTGGAAAACGACTATCTGCTTGTGATGATCCTGCCTGAGCTGGGCGGGCGCATCCAGCGTATGTATGACAAAACCAACGGTTATGACGCAGTTATTACAACGAGGTCATCAAGCCCGCACTGGTAGGCTGGCAGGACCGTGGATCTCCGGCGGCATTGAGTTCAACTGGCCGCAGCACCACCGTCCCTCAACCTATGACCCCACTGATTGGAAAATCGAAAGCGGTGCGGACGGTTCTGTGACGGTCTGGTCGGTGAGACCGAAAAGATGTTCCACACCAAGGGTATGGCGGGCTTCACGCTCTACCCTGACCGCGCGTATCTGGAAATCCACGGGCAGGTGTATAATCCTACGGACCGTCCGCAGACCTTTTTGTGGTGGGCGAACCCTGCTGTTCCGGTCAACGATGCCACGCAGTCGATTTTCCCGCCCGATGTACACGCTGTGATGGACCACGGCAAGCGCGCTGTTTCCAAATTCCCGATTGCGGACGGTGTATACTACAAGTATGACTACGCCCCCGGCACCGATATTTCCCGCTACAAAAATATCCCTGTGCCGACCTCCTATATGGCATATCACTCGGACTATAATTTTATCGGCAATTACGACTACGACCGTAAGGCAGGGCTTTTGCATATCGCGGATCACCATGTATCCCCCGGAAAAAAGCAGTGGACATGGGGCTGCGGTGACTTCGGCAAGGCGTGGATCGCAATCTGACCGATGAAAACGGCCCCTACATCGAGCTGATGACCGGTATGTTTACCGATAACCAGCCGGATTTCACTTTCCTCAAGCCGTATGAGGAAAAATCCTTCACGCAGTATTTTATGCCCTACAAGCAGGCCGGTGCGCTGAAAAACGCCGGCACACAGGTTGCCTTCGGCGTGCAGGAGGGCGAGGGCGAGCTGTGCGTCACGCTGTACGCCCCCGCGCCGCTTGCCGATGCGGAGCTGCAGATTTTGTGCGGTGATACGGTCGTTTTCACGCAGAATATTACGCTGGACACGGCACAGGCGTGTACCGTAACGGCAGCCGTACCCGACACGAAGCACTACACCGTGCGGGTCTTACGCAGCGGCAAGACGCTACTGGACTACACCCCGTGCTATGAGCAGGAGCCGGTACCCGCCCCTGCCGAGGAAATTCCCGCGCCGGAAAAGCTGGAAACCACCGAACGGCTATTCCTCGCCGCCACCCATCTGGAGCAGTACCGCCACGCCACCCGCGATGCGGGCGACTATTACCGCGAAGGACTGCGCCGCGATGCCACCGACCTGCGCCTGAATAACGGCTACGGCAAGTACCTGTACAACAAGGGGCTCTTTGCCGAGAGCGAGGGGTATTTCCGCGCCGCCATCAAGACTGCCACATGGAAAAATCCCAACCCCTACGACTGCGAACCGTACTATAACCTTGGTCTTGCACTGCTGCGTCAAGGTAAGCAGGAGGCCGCATTTGATGCGTTCTATAAGGCTACATGGGACGGCAGTATGCAGGGGCGCGCGTTTTATCAGCTTGCCTGCCTGAGTTCTCTGCGCGGCGAGTATAGCGAGGCGCTTTCCTTTGCGGAGCGCTCGCTCGTGTTCGGGCTGCATAACCTGAAGGCCCGCACCCTAAAAACCGCACTGCTGCGCTTGCGCGGGCAAACCGAGCAGGCCCTGCAGTTTGCCGCGAAACGCAGAAAATCGACCCGCTGGATCACGGCTGCTGCTATGAGATGACCCTGCTGGGAGCCGAAAAAGAATCGGAGCTGACCCGCCTGCTGCGCGGCGATGCCCACAATTACATCGAACTGGCGCTCACTTATAGCGCCGCCGGCTTGTATGAGGATGCTGTGCATATTCTGCAGACGGCACCCAAGCCCGGCGAGCCGCTGCAGCACTATTACCTGTATCTCTTTACCGGCGACGAACAGGAACTGACGCTGGCCGAAAGCGCACCGAGCCTGTACTGTTTCCCCAACCGTCTGGAAGATATCACCGCACTGGAGTATGCGGTTTCCCACGGCGGACAGTATGCGGCCTATTATCTTGGCTGTTTGCTGCTGGATCGCTCCCGCTGGCAGGAGGCACAAGCTCTGTGGGAACGCTGTGCGGAAAATATCGCCCTGCCCACCGTATGGCGCAATCTGGCTCTGATCTACTACAATAAGCTGCACGATGCACCTCGCGCCCGCAAAGCCATGCAGACAGCCTTTGCCATGGACAAAACCGACGCCCGCGTCTTTTTCGAGCTGGATCAGCTGGACAAGACAACCAACGCCCCGTATGCCGAGCGCCTTGCGCGTATGCAGGAAAACGCCGCCCTTTTGCCGCAGCGCGATGACCTGTACACCGAGTACATTACCCTGCTGAACCTTGACGGACAGTACCAAAAAGCCTACGATTGCATTATGGGGCATACCTTCCACCCGTGGGAGGGCGGCGAGGGCAAAATCCCCGCACAGTATCGTTTGGCACTGATGGGCCTTGCCCGCGCTGCAGATGATGACACGGCCCTTGCGCTGCTGCAGCAGGCGCTCACCTACCCGCACAATCTCGGCGAGGGCAAGCTGATCGGCAATCTGGATAATGATCTGTATGAGATGATTGGTGAACTGTATGCCAAACGCGGAGACACTACCCGCGCGGAGGAAGCCTTCCGCCTGGCAGCGCGCGGCAATTTTGATCTGACCGGTGCCATGTACTATAACGACCAGCCGCCGCAGATGATGTACTATGCGGCCAAGGCGCTGGCAGCCCTTGGTGAAACCGATGAGGCCAAAAAACGCTTTGCCGCCTTTATCGACTATGCCGAAGCGCACCGTGATGATGTGATGGAGATCGAATATTTTGCAGTATCGCTGCCTGATTTCCTGATTTTCGAGGGTGACCTCAACAAGAACAACCGCGTCCACTGCTGCCTGATGGAAGCCCTGGGCGCACTGGGTCTTGGTGATAACGAACGCGCCCGGCAGGCTGCTCTGTGCGGCCTTGCCGAAAACGGCTGCCAGAGTGAACTGAACCGTATTGTGAAGGGTATCTTATGAACTACACATTTGCACCGTCCGCCCCCGCACCCCTGCTGCGCAGGCACCTGCATCTTGGCGGCAGCAACCCCAAGGGAGAGCAAATTACCGTGACGAGCCGCTATCTTGAGCGCAACGCCCGCCCTTGGCTGCCGGTCATGGGGGAATACCATTTTGTGCGCGACAACCGGGAAAACTGGTACCGCGAGCTTTGCAAGATGAAGGCCGGCGGCGTTGATTTGGTCGCCACTTACCTGTTCTGGATCTACCATGAGGAGGAGGAAGGAAAGCTGGATTTTTCCGGCGACCGCGACATCCGCGCCTTTGTGTTGGACGCAAAGCGCGCCGGGCTGGAGGTCGTTTTGCGGCTGGGCCCGTGGGCACACGGCGAATGCCGCAACGGTGGCTTCCCTGATTGGCTGCTGCAAAAGCCTTTTCCGCTGCGGCAGTCCAACCCTGAATATATGGCACTGGTACGCCATTGGTACCGCTGCATCTACCGCGAGGTCGAGGGGCTTTTCTTCCCGGACGGCGGACCGATCGTGGCCGTGCAGCTGGAAAATGAATTGACGGATGACGCGCAGCACCTGCTGGATCTGAAGCAGCTTGCGCAGAGGATCGGTTTTACCGTCCCGCTTTATACCGTGACTGGGTGGAACAGCCGCTACGGCGCCAAGATCCCGGTAGACGATGTGCTGCCGGTGTTCGGTGCCTATGTGGACGCGCCTTGGGCAGAAACCACACAGGCGCTGCCGCCCTCCCCGCATTTTGTGTTTGACGCTGCCCGCAATGATGCCGCTATCGGCATGGATCAGATCGCTGCAGCCCCACAGGATGGCTGGCTTTTGCCTATAACCGCTACCCCTTTGCCACCTGTGAGCTCGGCTGCGGTTTGCAGCCGACTCACCACCGCCGCGTCATCGTTTCCCCTCAGGACGCCTATGCGCTTTCACTGGTAAAGCTGGGCAGCGGCAACAACCTTGTAGGCTACTATATGTACCACGGCGGCATCAACAAAATCGGGCGGCATTCGACCTGAACGAGAGCCGTGCCTCCGGCTATCCCAACGACTGCCCTATCCTCTCTTATTTTGAGCACACCGCCATCTCCCCCTACGGCGAGACCGGGGATACCTACCGCCTGCTGAACCTGCTGCACCTCTTTGTCAGGGATTTCGGCAGTCTGCTGGCACCACTGCCCTATGTGCCGTCCCCCGAAAAGCCAACACCCGACAACACTGCCGCGCTGCGCTATGCCATGCGCAGTGACGGCACACGCGGTTTCGTCTTTGTAAACCAGTACCAGCGGCTGCGCTGTATGCAGCGTGTGGAGGATGTCCGATTCGACACCGGAGCAGTCTGCTTTCCGCCGTTGACCGTGCCGGGCGGGGCATCCTTTATCCTGCCGTTTGGGCTGGAGTTGTGCGGCGAAACCCTTACCTATGCCACCGCGCAGCCGATCTGCCGGGACGGAAACACCATCTTTTTTGCTGCGCTTGACGGCATAGAACCTGCTACTGCTTTGGCTCTACAGCCTACCGTCCGCTGCTCTGCCGGACACCCATCGGTTTGGTGATTTGTGCGTAGTAACACTACCGTTCGCGCAAGCACTGTATCTGCGCAAGCTGAACGGTCAGGTCGTGCTGGGGGATGGCTGTGATGTCTACACTGCCGATAACCAGATACACGCCGTACAGCCGGGCAATTTTGCATACTCCGTCTGGAACGGGACGCGATTTGTGCAGCACAGCGTACAAAAGCCCTTCTCCCCCGCCGTTCTGCAGGCGGAACCGCTGGACACGCTGCCGTTTTTGCCGCCGTATCGGCAGGAGCTGCAACTTGGCACATCCCGCAATATCACCTGTAAACGCCTTACGGTCACCACACCCGAAGCTTTGTCGAGATTCCCGATGTCTGCGATACCGCGCAAATCTATGCCGATGGTGTGTTGGTTGCCGATGAATACTACTGCGGTGTGCCGTGGCGCATACCGGCAAGGCTGCTGTACGGCCGGGATTGCTATCTTTTCCTTTCGGAATGGAAGGATGACATCTACTGTGAATTTTGAGGTGCTGTATGAAAATACTGGATCTGTGCGGAACATGGCGCTGCCGCACCGATGAAGCTGCCTGCTTTACTGCCCCTGACGGGCGCTGGAGGGCAGCCCCTTTGTGCTGCCCGGCTCTGCCTGCGAAAACGGCATCGGCACGCCGCTGCACTATACCGGCGAAACCGACCCCGACACCCTGCGCGCACCCCGCCAGCGGTACGCATACCTTGCCCCGCTTTGGCTGCAGCGCGAAGTGAATATCCCTGCTGACTTTGCCGGGCAGGCCGTCACACTGTTTCTGGAGCGCGTCAATATGGCCAGCCGCCTGTGGGTCGATGATTTGGAAATCGGGCGGCAGATTGTGGAGTTATCTGCCCCGCACATCTACGACCTGACAGGAAAACTCACCCCCGGCCGACATACTCTGACCCTGCGCCTCGACAACCGTGACCTGCTCAGCTTAGGCGATATGGCCAGCGGTTACAGCCCCGACACGCAGGACTACTGGATCGGTGCGGTGGGGCGTATCGAGCTGCAAATCTGCCCCCCATGCCATGTGGCGGATGTGCAGGTGTATCCTGCCGCCGACAGTGTGCGCGTTCGCGTTGTAACGGCCTGCAATGTCCATTCACCGGAGCGGCAGGACAGCGGCACACTGCGTTTTCAAATTGCGGACGCCGATGGAGGTATCGTGGCCGAGCAGCAAAATTCTGTAAGGCTGTTCACCTCCAAGCAGGTAAACTATTTCACCCTGCCTCTGCCCAGCGCACACCATTGGAACGAGTTTACTCCACACTGTATACACTTGCTACAGAGTTCCGCTGCGGTGATGATGTTGACTGTACCGAAACAAAATTCGGTATGCGGTGCATTGCTGTACAGGATAAGAAATTTTATCTGGACGGGCGGCAGATTTCTTTGCGCGGCACCATCGACTGTGCGCAGTTTCCGTTGACCGGCTACCCTGCCATGGACAAGGACGCATGCTGCAGCGGCTGGGCATAGCCAGGGAATACGGGTTAAACCATGTCCGGTTCCATGCGTGGTGCCCGCCGGAGGCCGCCTTTGCTGCCGCCGATGAGTTAGGGCTCTACCTCAGCGTTGAGATGCCACTTTGGCTCAACCGCGATGTACATGTGCCGGAGGTCGGTGACGACCCTGCTCACCGCAGCTATTTCCTGCAGGAAGCTCTGAACATTTCCCGCGCCTACGGCAACCACCCATCCTTTTTGTTTTTCTCCAACGGCAATGAAAACTTGGGCGATTTCTCCCTGCTGGAGGAGATCACAACCGCCGTCAAAGCCATTGACCCGCGCCGGCTGTACACCCTCACCTCCAATTTTGACCACCCGCTTCTCCCCTGTGAGGATTATCTCTGCGCGTTCCGGGCTGCCGGTCACCCGGTGCGTATCCAGCACTGTCAGGATCGCGCTGCGGAAAATACTGCACTGGACTACGCCGATGCCGTAGCCGACACACCCGTCCCTGTTATTTCTTTTGAGGTCGGCCAGTACTGCGTCTACCCCGACACGGATTGCATTGCGGACTATTCCGGCGCCATGCGGCCCATCAATTTTGAGGCAGTGCGCAAGCTGGCACAGCAAAGCGGTGTCTATGAAAGGCGGCAGGATTACATCAATGCCTCCGGGAATCTGGCCGCCAAGCTGTATAAAGAGGATATTGAGGCAGCCCTGCGCACTCGGGATTTCGGCGGATTCGAGCTGCTCTCCTGACCGACTACACCGGGCAAAAACAGCGACCGTAGGACTTTTGGATGTGTTTGGTCGCAGCAAAGGAATTTTGACAGCCGACGAATTTCGGCGTTTTGCGGGGCCTGTGGTGCCGCTGTTCAAGGCGAAACGAATCTTTACCACAACGGAGTTTCTTGATGCCGCGCTGTCGCTCTATGATTTCTGTCCCGAACCCACGCAGGATCTCTGCTATGATGTCACCATCCGCGAGGGTGAGAGGTGTTTTG
>ENA-OQLB01000175-OQLB01000175.1-human-gut-metagenome-genome-assembly--contig:-NODE-175-length-38069-cov-6.420695_pt1 | contig 38069 bp, 38 predicted proteins | sample MGYA00242656_ERZ504813 | MGnify/ENA primary metagenome ERZ504813 (study PRJEB26092, sample SAMD00036388) | human gut metagenome | host: Homo sapiens | study: EMG produced TPA metagenomics assembly of... | reverse complement strand
AGAAAAAGAAGAAAAAAGATTTTTCTCAAAGAAAGAAAAATAAAAACATTAAAATAAGTTCAGTCAAACAATTCGACTGAACTTATTTTTTTAATTCTTTTTCTTTTGTTCTTTTCTCACTGCCTCGTATTTCTTCAATTCTCTCAACGCCTGACCGCCCATCAGATACAGAATCACTGTATTGAAGATCGTCATCAGTCCGATTCCGACATCGCCAAGATCCCATACAAATGTATACGCTGCGATTCCTCCGATGAATAACATCACAAGTGCAAGCACTTTATATGCTGTCTGGGATGCCCAGTTATCACCGAACAGATACGCCACATTACTTCTTGCATAAAACAGAATTCCAAGAAATGTAGAAAAGCTGAACAGGAACAGCATCACTGCGATAAAGATCACCCCTGCTTCTCCAAGATGATATCTCATCGCTGTCTGAAGCAGTTCCATTCCTGCAAGTCCCTCAATCTGATCCTGCGGAACAAGCAACATGATCATAGCTGTACAGCTACAGATCACAATTGTGTCGATAAATACGCCCAATGCCTGAACAAGTCCTGCCTTTACCGGGAGATCACACTCTGCCGCAGCTGCTGCACATGGAGCGGATCCTGAACCGGCTTCATTTGAGAACAATCCTCTCTTCACTCCATTCATCAAAACGGCTCCAAAACCACCTGCTGCCACCTGGCGGATTCCAAATGCTTCCTCAAAAATACGTGAGAACACACCCGGTATGCTGGACAGATTCGTAAGGATCAAAAATACTGTGATCAGGAAATAACACACTGCCATGATCGGAACCATAACATCTAGAACCTTTACTGTTGCATTCTTTCGAAGCACGATCGCTGCTGCCAGAACCACCAAAATCACAGTTGTATAAAGCGGTGGGATAGAAAATGCATTTTCAAACGAAGACGTCACTGAATTACTGATCACCTGGCTAATACCACACCAACAGATTAATCCTGAAATTGCAAACAATACTGCGATCACTGAATATCTCTTTTTCTTTCCCTGATGTTCTTCCATGTAGTGATGGATATAATATGCCGGACCTCCGCGGTATCCTCCATACAACGGATCTTTTTCTTTATGAAGCTGTGCAAGTGTTGCCTCAACAAATGCTGTGGAAGAACCGATCAGTGCCGTGATCCACATCCAGAACACTGCTCCAGCTCCACCGGCTGAAATAGCTGCAACAACACCTACCAGATTCCCCATTCCCACACGGGTTGCTGTTGATACAATCAGAGTTTGAAAATTAGACAGCCCATCCTCTTTCCCTTTTTTACTATTCAACGATCTTACCATCTCCGGGAAAAGACGGATTGGAAGAAATCTCGTACAGATTGTGAAATAAATTCCTGTTGGAATCAACAGAATAATCAGAAGTGATATTCCCACACTTCCGCCGCCTGGAAGCGGTATCTGAAACAGATCGCCCCATAAAAACGAATATATTTTCTCGATCATTGTTATTACCATCATCTTATCCTCTCATTCTTATCTTTTTCATTTTTTCCGCCTGCTTATCCAAAAATGCCTCGGCGTTCTTGTAGCTTAACTAAGCACTGAAAACTTTCCACTGTCCTTGGAAACAATATTCATCCGTATCTTACAGTCTGCCATCGGTTCATGATTTACGTCCAATTCATAATCAATCTGAACCGCTATCTTATCTTCTTCAAAATCAACCTGAAGGTGTCTCGTATTCACTCCGATCAGCATCTGTCCATAAGGCGTCTTATAAAATGTCTGATTCTTTTTATTTTTCTCAAAGATCATATGAGAGTTTGAAAGACCGCTTTTCACGATCTCTACACATTCCTCTCCGTTAATCTTAATTCTGTTCTTGATCACTCCGGAAGTTCCTTCCACAACTTCCTCGTAGACAATATAATGTTTTCCATTCTTCAAATAATATGTTGCAGGTGTCACAACTTCGATTGCTTCGTTCTCATCATCTTCTACCTCCGGAGTGACCGCCACAATCTCCTCATGCATTCCGGAAATGCTTACCAGTACGTCTTTTGTCATAAATGAATTCTCCATAGAAAAGAATCAGGAAGATTTCATTCCGTCAGTCTTTCCGCAACCAACGTACAAGCACGAAATAACTTTCCTAATTCAGAATCACTAATTAATACTCTTCAATATTTACTACATTTGTTGTCGGAACATCAAAAGGCATCACAGTATTCGCAAACTTTCTGAACTTCTCAGCCGCATCGCTGACATAGAAGGAATACTCACTATGATGTTCTGTCGTCTCATCATTCGCCATCTCTTCCTCTTCCAACAGACGTTTCAGATCCATCGCTGTCTCATATGCAGGATTCACAATCTGAATCTTATCCCCCATGTATTCTCTAATCTTAGATCTGAGAAGCGGATAATGCGTACATCCAAGGATCATCGCATCAATATCTGTATTGCGCATGGATTCGAGATAATACTCAATAATCTCTCTTGTCACAATATGTTCTTTGAATCCCTCTTCCACTAACGGTACGAAAAGAGGACAGGCTTTCTCGATCACTTCAATCTTAGGATTCATTCCCTGAATCACTTTCGTATACATTCCACTCTGAACCGTTGCTTCAGTACCTACCACACCGACTTTTCCATTCGTTGTAGCTTCTACCGCTGCTCTCGCTCCCGGAATGACTACTCCAATGATCGGAAGGTCAAACTCATCCTTCACTGCATCCAATGCAAGCGCACTCGCCGTATTACATGCGATCACAATTGCTTTCACCTGTTTCGTCCTCAGGAAACGGATAATCTGTTCTGAAAAACGAATGATCGTGTTTTGTGATTTACTACCGTATGGAACACGCGCGTATCCCCAAAATAAACAATGTTCTCATACGGCAATTGTCTTGATATCTCTCTCGCTACAGTCAGTCCTCCGACTCCTGAATCAAACACCCCGATCGGTGCCATCTTTTTATTCTTCATGTCCGTCAAAGTTCTCCCTTAATCTATCCTTATCAGTTATTTTTATCTTATCGCAGATACACAATTCAGCATGTAACCTTCTTACAAAGGCTGCATGGCTGAATGTTATATTTCATTACCAGTCATCTGGTAACCATTGCTATTCTATTATAATAACTCAAAGTGATATTTGCAATGCTATTTCACATTTTTACAGAGCAAGAGTCTTCGCTACATCATACTGATATGCCGGAATTGTCTTCTTCATAGCAAGTGCTTCTTCAATGTCAAAATCAATAAACTGTCCGTTCTTGTATCCTACGACACGGTTTGTCTTTCCCTGGCAAAGAAGGTCGACTGCCATAGCTCCCATTGTAGAAGCATATACTCTGTCCTTACATGTCGGGCTTCCACCACGCTGCATGTGTCCAAGAATTGTTGCTCTTGTCTCAATTCCTGTAGCATCCTCGATTCTCTTTGCCATATTGATAGAATCTCCAACACCCTCTGCATTGATGATGATGTAGTTCTTCTTACCACGCTTCTTATTCTCAAGAATATCTTTGATCAGTGCTTTCTCATCATAGTCCTTTTCCTCTGGCATGAGAATCTTCTCTGCTCCATTGGCGATACCACACCACAGTGCAAGATATCCTGCATCACGTCCCATAACCTCGATCACACTGCATCTTTCATGAGATGTAGATGTATCACGAACCTTATCGATTGCTTCCATTGCTGTATTAACAGCTGTATCAAATCCGATTGTGTAGTCTGTACATGCGATATCAAGGTCGATTGTTCCTGGAATACCAATTGTATTTACACCAAGGTTTGCCAGTTTCTGAGCTCCTGCGAAAGAACCGTCTCCACCGATTACTACCAGTCCGTCAATTCCGTACTTCTTACAGATCGCAGCTGCCTTCTGCTGACCTTCTTCTGTACGCATTGTCTTACAACGAGCTGTCTGGAGAACTGTACCACCACGCTCAATGATATCAGACACGTCACGTGCTGACATATCAATGATCTCTTCCTTCAGAAGTCCATGATAACCTCTGCGGATTCCGCGAACCTTAAGTCCTTTTGCAAGTGCACGTCTTACTACCGCACGGATTGCTGCGTTCATTCCCGGAGCATCTCCTCCACTTGTCAGAACACCGATTGTACGGATGCTGTCTTCGATTTCATCAAGATATTTTTCTTTGTCGACTGTTTTATTTTCTGCCATGTTTTAGTCCACCCTTTCTCTGAAATGTCTGATTACTGCCAAAACCAATCATTGTCAATTTTTTATCAACTCCGCCAATATTCTACCTTATTTAGAATATGTTTTCAATAGGTTTTTCAACTACTTTTACTCGCTTCTCTCCAAAATGATTCATCAATCTGCTTAAAATTTGTTCATTTATACCGATATTCCTATTTTTCGGCAGTCTTTTCACCACACGTTCCTTTGCACAATAGATTACAACTTCATCATTTCCATCAGAATCCGCCAGATAGCCATAGACGATCTGCTCCTGATCTAAGAACGTTTCTTTGTCCGGGAACTGGATCCATAGCTCTTTCTTTGTCTGCTCAAACGGAATGATTTTTTCGCAGATCAGCTTGCTCGGCTTATCATCTTCTTCCGAAACTCTTCCGCGAACAAATACCTTACTATCTACTTCCAGATAATCTCTGTTCTTCTCATAATCTCGCGGGAACACAACAACCTCCACTGTTCCCAAAAGGTCTTCTATCGTGATAAAAGCCATCATCTGATTCGTCTTTGTGTGCTTTATGGTCTTCTCTGTGATCATTCCACCAATAATTTCTTTCGCCCCATCATGCACTTTTGTATGACCGGTCTCTTCATCCAGCTGAAAGTCCGCCGTTGTCGCAGAAATGGATTTCTTCCACTTCTCCTCATACGCCTCAAGCGGATGTCCGCTGACATAGATTCCAAGTACTTCTTTTTCAAATGCGAGAAGTGTTTCTTTGGAGTATTCTCCCACATCAGGCATCCTGATCTGAAATTCTTCTTTCTGATCTTCACTCACCAGATCAAACAATGTCATCTGTCCAACCATAGAGTTCTTTTTTTCTTGAGTTACATGATCTACGATCTGTACATAGATACTCATGAACTGCTTTCTTGTTCCACCAAGCGTATCCAGTGCCCCTGCCTTGATCAGGTTTTCTATCGTACGTTTATTTAATATGTTCTTTGCCGAAAGACGGGTAATGAAATCTTCCAGGTTCTGGAACAACCCAAGCTCTTCTCTGTCTTCCACGATTGCTTTGATCACGGGTCTTCCGATACTCTTGATCGCAGCAAGTCCATAACGGATATCCCCGCCATCTACAGAGAAGTTTGCCTCTCCTTTGTTAATATCCGGCGGCAGGATCTTAATATTCATCTGCCGACATGCATAAATATACTCAGATACCTTAGACGGATTATCAATGACTGATGTCATAAGCGCTGCCATATATTCTACCGGAAAATAATATTTCAGCCATGCAGTCTGATAAGAAACCACTGCATATGCAGCCGCATGAGACTTATTGAACGCATATTTTGCAAAATCGATCATTTCATCATAAATCTTATTTGCAGTCTGTTCATCAATTCCATTCTTTATACATCCTGGTACGCCTGTCTCCTCATCGCCATAAATAAAGATCTTACGTTCTTTCTCCATGACTGCCGCCTTTTTCTTTGACATCGCACGGCGCAGAAGATCGCTTCGTCCAGTGAATATCCGGCAAGATCTCGTACAATCTGCATAACCTGCTCCTGATAGACAATACATCCATAAGTAGGGGCAAGGATCGGCTCCAGTTGTGGGCAATCATATGTGATAGAAGAACTGTCATTCTTTCCTCGGATATACTGCGGAATGAAATCCATCGGGCCAGGACGATACAGCGAAATTCCGGCAATAACATCTTCCAGGTTATGCGGCTTCAGTTCCTTCATGAACCTTTCATTCCAGCACTCTCAAGCTGGAACACACCGTCTGTCTTACCGGTTCCGATATAATCCAGCACCTTTTGATCATTGTAATCTATCTGATTGATATTCAGTTCCGGCTGCTTTCTTCTTGCAAGCAGCACTGCATTCTGTATCACAGTCAATGTACGAAGACCCAGGAAGTCCATTTTCAGAAGTCCAAGTTCCTCAAGTGTCGTCATGATAAACTGCGTTGTGATTGTTCCGTCTGCTGCCCTTGAAAGCGGTACATACTCATCTACAGGCTTCTGACAGATCACAACACCGGCAGCATGCATGGAGCAGTGTCTTGGAAGTCCTTCCAAACGCTTCGCCATATCGATCAGATTTGTCACCGTCTCATCCGTATCATATAACTTTTTCAGATCCGGATTCATTTTCAGAGCTTTATCAATTGTGATTCCAAGCTCCTGCGGAATCATTTTGGAAATAGAATCCACATAAGCATATGGCAGATCCATTACACGTCCAACATCACGGATCACACCTCGTGCTGCCAGGGTACCGAATGTAACGATCTGAGCCACACAGTCTTTTCCATATTTTCTTGTAACGTAGTCAATAACCTCCTGACGTCTCTCATAACAGAAGTCAACATCGATATCAGGCATAGACACACGTTCCGGATTTAGGAAACGTTCAAACAGCAACTGGTAACGGATCGGGTCGATCGTAGTAATCTCAAGACAATACGATACAATACTTCCCGCAGCCGAACCACGTCCCGGCCCGACTGAAATTCCGTGATCTTTTGCGTATTTGATAAAATCCCACACGATCAGGAAATAATCTACATATCCCATCTGATGGATTGTTTCCAATTCATAAGACAAGCGCTCTTTCAGTTCCTGTGAAGGATCTCCGTAACGCTTTTCTAATCCTTCATAACAAAGTTTCTGCAGATATTCCCAGGAAGTATAACCATCCGGCACATCATATTTCGGAAGTTTTGTTACACCAAATTCAATCTCGACATGACATCGATCCGCAATCTTCTGTGTATTTTCCAACGCCTGTTTCGCATAAGGGAACAGACGCAGCATCTCTTCTTCTGACTTCACATAATACTGTCCGCCGTCATACCGCATACGATTCTCATCTGAAAGCTTCTTTCCGGTCTGAATACAAAGTAGAATATCATGTGGCTTCGCATCTTCTGCATATGTATAATGAATATCATTCGTAGCAACCAGCTCAATTCCTGTCTCTTCAGACATTTTGAATAGCTGTTGATTGACAAGTCCCTGCTCCGGTATTCCATGATCCTGCAACTCCAGGAAGAAATTCCCTTCGCCGAAGATTTCCTGATACTCTAAGGCTGTCTTCTTCGCCTCTTCATATAATCCCTTCGTCAGGAATCTTGCCACCTCACCTGCCAGGCAGGCACTTAAAGCAATGATACCTTTATGGTACTTGCGCAGAAGTTCCTTATCCACTCGCGGTTTATAGTAATACCCTTCCACAAATCCCTTCGAAACAATCTTCGTCAGATTCGCATATCCTTCCTCATTTTCTGCCAGAAGTACAAGATGATAATATCTGTCATCTCCTCCTGTGATCTCGCGATCAAAGCGAGAATTCGGAGCCACATACACTTCACATCCAAGGATTGGATTGATTCCCTGCTTCTTGGCTTCCCGATAGAAATCGATCACACCATACATAACACCGTGATCTGTAATTGCCGCACTGTTCATCCCAAGTTCTTTGACCCTGGACACGTATTCTTTTATCTTATTCGATCCATCCAGCAGACTAAATTCTGTATGGACATGCAAATGTGCAAAACTCATAGTTCACCTCAATGATCAAATTTTAACTAAGAAAAGGGAAGGCTCTGACTTGATACACAGGTCAGAATCCCTTCCCTTTATTTTACACTCTTTATGGAAATTTTAAAATGTTAAATCTTATTTATTTCCACCATCCATCATAAACTGGATCAGCTTATCTGTATCTTCTTTCTCATAAGCGATAACTTCCAGCTCCGGAATCTCTCCGTTAGAGAAGATATTAGCCATAGATACATACTGGGAAAGTTTAGACTTCAGGTTCAGTCTGTCTCCCTCACCTGTTACTAACTCTACTCTTCCTTTACAGGAATCTACTACCTTAAAGAATCCTTCAACATCTGCAATATTCTGAACTTTCATTCTAAATACCCCTTTCTTTTAACAATTTAATTATAACTTTACTTCTTAAATTCATCTGGGAATGATATTACCTATCATTTTCTCATTCCTAATGTTATTATAACGTATTTAAAGCATATTACAAGTAGGAAGAATCACTATTTTTCTTATTTTCAGCATATAGAATCTCACACTTTTTTCTATTTGAAACAACACTTCCTACAAGTCATAGTCACTTTCTCTAACTCGTAACGGTTCGTTTGCAGATTGCTTTTACAAACTATAAATACCATCCTCTTTGATCACGATTTTCTTCTGTTTTAAGAGTCTTCCAACTGCACGTTTGAACGCAGCTTTACTCATTCCCATCTCTGCTTTGATGCGCTCCGGATCTGCCTTATCTGTAAATGGAAGCTTGCCTCCGCAAGTCTCAATACACTCCAGAATCAGTTCTGCATCCTTATCCATCTGCTCCGGAATCTTGCCACGGATACTCAGATCCAGTTTTCCATCCTCTTTGACTGCTGCCACACGTGCTTCAATCTCCTGTCCCGGATACATTCTTCCATACATCTCTCTCTTCGGAATCAATGCAGAATACAGATTATCTACTGCCACGAAAGCTCCCAGATCACGATTCACCTCATAAACTGTTCCGGTTACAACATCATCCTTTTTATATGGAGAGTCTGTCTGCAGAAGGTGATAGATCTTCATTGTCGCACAAAGTCTCTCGCTCTTATCTACATAAAGACTTACCAGACAGCGGTCGCCCTTCTCTACCTTCTCTGTCTGTTCCTTAAATGGAAGGAACAGGTCCTTCTCAAGTCCCCAGTCAAGAAAAGCACCCATTCTGCCCACATCTGCTACTGTCAGGACAGCCAGCTGTCCAAGAGTGATCTTTGGCTCGTTCGTTGTTGCGATCATACGATCGGAAGAATCTTTATAGAGGAATACCTCGATCGGATCTCCCAGTTCGATTCCGTCCGGAACCTGTTTCTTTGGAAGAAGGACACGCTCCTCGTCACTTCCAAGATATACTCCAAAATCTACCAACTTTACTACCGTAAGTACCTGTTTTACTCCTAATCTCATCTTTTCTCCATTCTGCCGCTGGCTTACGCGGCCCATTTTTTAATATGTTTTCTATACCTTAAGGTATTTTCTATGCTGTTGTCAATCGAATCTCATCAATTTCTTTGATTCTTTGTTTGATATTTTTTTAACATATTCTTTCTATGAATTGATTTACCTTTCTGAATTATGTATAATTACTTCAATGTGAGAGCAATCTTTCTGCCTACAGCCTGTCTGAGGCAGTATTTTTAAGAGAGGATATTAGTATGAGTGCACAAAATCTTACTTTATTGACAGACCTGTATGAGCTTACTATGATGCAGGGATATTTTGAAACACAGGAAAATCAGACCGTTGTATTCGATGTTTTCTTCCGTGACAATCCGAACAAAGGCGGATATTCCGTCATGGCAGGACTGGATCAGGTTATTGACTATATTAAAAATCTGAATTTTTCTTATGAAGATGTTGATTATTTAAGAGGGCTCGGATTGTTCAGTGAGGATTTTCTTCATTATCTGAGCGGATTTCATTTTAGCGGAGACATTTATGCGATCCCGGAGGAAGCGTCATCTTCCCAAGAGAACCGCTTCTGAAAGTCGTAGCTCCGATCATGGAGGCTCAGCTTGTTGAGACAGCAATTCTTACGATTCTGAATCATCAGTGCCTGATCGCTACGAAAGCTTCCCGTGTTGTTTATGCGGCACAAGGAGACGGTATCATGGAATTCGGACTTCGCCGCGCCCAGGGACCGGATGCGGGACTGTACGGAGCAAGAGCTGCCGTGATCGGTGGATGCGTCGGAACTTCCAATGTACTCGCCGGCGAAATGTTTGATGTACCGATTATGGGAACGCATGCACACAGTTGGATCATGACTTTCAAAGATGAATATACTGCATTTAAAGAATATGCAAGATTGTATCCTGATGCATGTACACTGCTTGTCGATACTTATGACACATTGAAATCCGGTGTTCCGAATGCGATCCGTGTTTTTACCGAGATGCGCGATGCAGGCATCAAACCGAAGAGCTACGGTATCCGCCTTGACTCCGGTGATCTCGCTTATCTTTCTAAAAAGGCGCGTAAGATGCTGGATGACGCCGGATTCCAGGATGCTGTCATTGCCGCTTCCAACGACCTGGATGAATTTCTGATCCACGATCTCAAGATGCAGGGCGCTGCAATTTCTTCCTGGGGCGTCGGAACGAACCTTATTACATCAAAAGACTGCCCGTCCTTTGGCGGTGTTTATAAACTGGCTGCTATTCAAAACGCAGATGGAGAATTCCAGCCGAAGATCAAGATTTCTGAGAATATTGAGAAGATCACCAATCCGGGAAATAAAACCATTTATCGTATTTACGATAAAGAAACCGGTATGCTGCGCGCTGATCTCATCTGCTTTGCTGATGAGACATTTAATACAGAGGAAGAGCTTCTTCTCTTTGACCCAAATGCTACATGGAAGAAAACACTTCTTCCGGGTGGAACCTACACAATGCGTGAACTGCTTGTCCCAATCTTCCAGCATGGAGAATGTAAGTATGAGTCCCCATCTGTAAAGGAGATTGCAGAATTCTGCCGTCAGGAAAAAGAGACGCTTTGGGATGAGACAAAACGTCTCTTCAATCCACATAAGGTATATGTGGATCTTTCCCAAAAACTGTACGATACAAAAACCAAGCTGCTGAATGAAGCACATCATTAATTACTGTCACCATATGATGAAATGGAGTTTTAATTATTATGAAATACCAAGTGATTGTACTTGATCTAGACGGTACACTGACCAATTCAAAAAAAGAAATAACGCCCCCTACAAGGGACGCTCTGATTGAAATTCAACAGAATGGAAAAAAAGTAGTCCTCGCCAGCGGTCGCCCGATCAACGGTGTCGCACCTCTGGCAGAAGAATTATATCTAAAAGAATACGGCGGATTCATGCTCTCCTTTAACGGTGCGAGAATCACCCGCTGTTCTGACAATGCAATTATTTATAATAAGGTTATCCCACAGGAAGTCATCCGTCCGATTTACGAGGCGGTAAAAGAATATCCTGGATTGGATCTTATCTCTTATACGGATAAAGTAATCCTCTCCGGTATTAAAAGTAATGAATACACTGAGAAAGAAGCCGCCATCAACAGCATGGATATCTGTCCGGTTGAGGACTTCCCTGCCGCACTTGATTTCCCGGTCAATAAAATGCTTATCCCAGGTGAACCTTCCATCCTGGAAGACCTGATGCCGAAGCTGCAGAAACAATACCACGGGCTGCTCAACATCTACCGTTCTGAGCCATTCTTCTTAGAGATCATGCCTCAGAATATCGATAAGGCACACTCTCTGCAGAAGCTTCTGAACAGTATCGGTCTCACTGCCGATTCCATGATCTGCTGCGGCGACGGCTTCAATGATCTGTCCATGATCGAATATGCCGGTCTTGGTGTAGCAATGGAGAATGCCCAGCCGGTCGTCAAAGAATCTGCTGACTTTATCACAAAGTCGAATGATGAGGACGGGATTCTTCACGTTGTAAATCTCTACATGAGAGATTAGGCCTTCTCTCCGGAAGCTGCGCAAGAATCACAGCTACAAATACAAGGGCACATCCAAAAAGTTCCCTTGGAGACAATGTTTCTCCAAGAATCACCCAGCCTGCAAGTACTGAAAATACAGACTCAAGACTTAACAGCAGAGATGCAACTGTCGGGTCTGTATTTTTTTGTGCAACAATCTGCAAAGTATATCCTACTCCACAAGACATAATTCCCGCATAAGCAATTGGCTTCCATGCCTGCAATATAGAATAAATTTCCGGATGCTCAAATAAAATTGTCGGTATCATACATAAGATTCCACAAACAAAAAACTGAATACAGGACATCTTCACTCCGTCTGCCTTTGGTGAAAAATGATCGATCACAAGAATATGGAATGAAAAAGCAACAGAACCCAGTAAAATATAAAAATCTCCTTTTGCAATGGATAGTCCTGATGTCATACACAGAAAATACATTCCGATCACTGCAAGTACCACACCAATCCATACTTTAATTCCGGCCTTTTTGCCAACGGCCAGCCCCAGGATTGGAACAATCAGAATATATAATGCCGTGATAAATCCTGCTTTTCCCGCCGTTGTATATTGTATTCCAATCTGTTGCAGGGAACTTCCCAGCATAAGAAAAAATCCACAACAAACACCACCAATGATAAGTGTTTTCTTATTTTGTACAACTTCTTTTCCTTGTGATACCTCCTTCTTTTTCTTCTTATCCAATACATAAATCACCGGAATCAATACGATTCCACCAAGTATACTTCTGGCACAGTTAAATGTGAACGGACCAATATAGTCCATCCCAGCACTTTTGTGCAACAAATGCAGCTCCCCAAATGAGCGCGATTATCAGAAGTATTAAATTGTTTGCATACCTCTTTTTCAATTTTTTTACCTCTTTTACAATTTTTAGCCACTCTCTAGTATACAAAAATCTGCCGATTGGCAGATTTTTTGATTTTTTCTTATTATTTTTCTTAATAGTGCATAATTACCGGATCTCCAACCTGGATCAACTCATACAATTTCCCGGCATCCGAATAGCTCATATTGATACATCCATGAGAACCTCTGTAGGTATATACATTTCCTCCAAAACTGCTCTGCCATGTTGCATCATGAAAACCAACACCGGAATACGTTACACGCATCCAATATTTTACAGGAGTTTCATACTCTCTTGTTCCATCCGGTCTTAAATTACCGCGCAGTACTTTATTCTGCATTCGTTCCAAAATCGTATAAACTCCTGCCGGAGTACTTCTTCCGCCTTTCGGAAGTCCGGTCACTACATCTGCTGACATCAAACTTCTCCGTCTTTGACATACCACATTTTCTGATTCGTCAGATCGACTTCTGCATAAGTGGAGCCCCAATCCTGCGCACATGCGATGCCGCAGTCTTTCCTTTCACATAAACCGGCTCTCGACTTATTGTTTCTCCGCTTTCAACATTCGCAAGAAGTGTCTCATACTCTGCCTTTTCATTAATCTCCCAACCGTAAGTTCCACCGGAAACTTCGGCTGCTCTTCCATCCGGTGTAGTGAATTGTCTGGTCTTTCCTGCAGTATCATACTGCTGCGCAAACTGTGTCACCCATTCCTGTATAAGTTCCGGGTGAAATGTCACCACATAATTCTCATCTGCTGTCACCCACTGTGAAATAACGGTTTTATCAACCACAACCGGTGTATCAAGTCCCATCTCATAAGTTACACTCGCATTCAGGTATGCATTCATCGCATCGCACGCCTGCTGAACTTCCGGTGATTCTTTTGTATATAGCGGCTGTACATAACATCCTGCTTCATCAAGATCCAACTGCTCTTGCAGTCCCTCTATCGCTTGGACTACCGCTTTCTTCAATGCATCTGCATCTATTGCTGTCCCTTCCGTAATGTCTCCCGGAACAAACTTTTCTCCGTCAAACACCGGCATAGAAGATATCGGCTGCACCTGTTCTGTTGTCACAGCTGTCAGACTTGCAATCTTCGCATCTAATGCATTCCCATCATAATCCGCACTTGCCGTGATGGACAATCCTTTTCCCTCTCCCGACCATGCTGCCGGCCACAGAAAAACGGACTGCTCCTTTAATAATTTATCTATCGCTCCATTTTCTTTATATTCAACAGAGATCTCTTTTCCTGTAATGATATCAGAAAGTCCCGCATGTTCTGTAATCTTCAATTCATACTTCTTAACTTCTGATTTTAGATAATCTGCCACATCTTCTTCCTTAGCATATGAAAAATCTTTCCCGTTAACCTTTGTATTTGGAAGAAAATGACTCATAAAATACAAAGCGGTTCCTATGTACCCTAAAACCAAGATTCCTGCAACTATTCCAAGGCTGATCCATAACCATTTTTTCTTGTTGTCTCCCATCAAACACTTTCTCCTTTGTAATTCCTTCTTTCTAATCAATCAGATCATTCTGAAATCTCGACAAATGCTCATACGGCAAGATCAGTCTTCCTCGAAACAATCCACACCCGTCATTGATCAAACTGTTATTCATCGCTGCAAACATATTTACATCCAGCTTCGCCAGATCCAATCCCAACAGCTTCATTCCGCGCTCATACGCCTCATCAAAATAAATGCACTCACCTCTTGGAATCGCATTTCTTCTGACGCGCTCTTTCTCTTGTTTTTTCTCATATCCCAGATGGTTTGCCGGCCCAATCTCTGCAATATCATCCATTTGCTTTGTACGGATCTGAACCTCAATATAACTTCTTGAACAGTTATCATAGAATGTAATGTGCAGTGACTGGTATTCATCCGGCTGGCTGTCTGAAATATAATCTCTGTAATATGGTCTGACATTGTCATCCATGAGTGGGGAATGACTTTCCATCACACCATTTGCCGGCTCCGCTGTAAACCCTCTTTCCTCAAGAAAACCCGGTAGTACATTTGCTATTTCATACAAACACTCCAGCTCTGCAATCTGACGTTCTTCTTCATTTTCATAATGGCATTTCGGCATGGAGATTACGATCCGGTATGCGATCAAGTCTCGAAAGCAGCTAAGACTGCGCTTTAACTCTGCCGTTGTCGGATACTTTCCATATTCTTCGTAATAATCTGAAATATACTTGACAATATAACCATTAAATTTCTCTTCCGCACGGATCAACGACTTGATTCTTCCCTTTACTGTAAATGCAAGATATGGATATTCTTTTGTCATATATTTATAAAATTCCCGTATCTGCTGTGACTGAGTCGTGAGGAAATCATTATGCTCCAGAAGTTCTCTGATCTGGATCAGGAAATTGCAATGAATCAGGTCAATTTCATTTTTTGTCTTTCGCGCATCTTCTCTTAAATCTGTAATGTAATTCTGCAATACTCTGAAAATAGTATCACCGGAGTACAGGTAATCATTTAAAGTTATCATAAGTTATCCCTCCACGGAACTGTATATCTATATTTTTCATTGCTTATCTCTTGTCCGACCGCCAAATACGGAAGCAGACTGTAGTTCTATTATAACAATCTGCGACGGTAATCGCCAGTCATGAAGCTTCAAATGATATTTTTCTTCATTTTTAGACAAATTATATAAATTTTGTCTAAAAACCTTGAATTTTTTATAAAGAATCCTATAATGTAGATAGGTTGAAAAAACGCTAACATTTAAATCTTCTGGAGGTGTTTGTATGATTAGTTTTATTATTTGTTTAGCGTTACTTATTGGCGGATATTTTGTTTATGGAAAGGTGGTTGAGAACACATTCGCACCTGACGACAGAGAAACTCCTGCTATCAGAATCAATGACGGAGTAGATTATGTCGTTATGCCGCAATGGAAGTTATTCCTTGTGCAATTACTTAACATTGCCGGTCTTGGACCTATTTTTGGTGCCATGCAGGGTGCTTTATGGGGACCGGTCGTATTCCTTTGGATTACATTCGGTACAATTTTTGCCGGAGGTGTGCATGATTATTTCTCTGGTATGCTTTCCGAACGAAATGACGGAGCATCGATTTCTGAGGTATGTGGAATCTATCTTGGAAATGTCATGAAAAATGTTATGCGTGTATTCAGTGTAGTACTTCTTGTCATGGTTGGTACTGTATTTGCAGTAGGTCCTGCCGGCTTGATCGTCACTTTGCTTGGGAACAAAGGTATCACCGGACTTCTTGCAAATCCTGAATTCTGGCTTTGGATTATTTTGTTATATTATTTTATCGCGACATTTATTTCTATTGATAAGATTATCGGACGCATCTACCCGATTTTTGGTATCTGTCTGATCATCATGCTCTTGGTGTTATCATCGGTATCTTCACAAATCCGAATTATACAATTCCGGAAATCTGGAGCCACTTTACAAATATGCATCCTGACGGAAAACCAATCTGGAGCTTCATGTTTATCACTGTAGCATGTGGAGCTATTTCTGGTTTCCATTCTACACAGTCCCCTCTGATGGCTCGTTGTATGAAATCTGAGAAACAGGGACATTTCGTATTCTACGGCGCAATGGTAGCAGAAGGTGTGATTGCACTGATCTGGGCAGCCGCAGGATGTGCACTTTACAAAGTAACCGGTGGTCTCAACACAGGTTTAAGCGAAGTTCTTGCTAACGGTCAGTCAGCCGCTATCTACGATGTGTGTATTAAGACAATGGGAGGCATCGGTGTAGCATTGGCAATGATCGGTGTTATCGTATGTCCGATCACTTCCGGAGACACTGCATTCAGAAGTGCCCGTCTTGTACTTGCAGACTGGTTCAAGATCGATCAGAATAAATTGCAGAAACGATTGATTCTCTGTGTACCGCTTCTGGCAGTCGGTGCTTTTGTAGGACATCTTGATTATGCCATTGTATGGAGATATTTCAGCTGGACAAACCAGACTTTAGCAATGATCGTTTTGTGGACAGCAAGTATGTATCTGTTCCGCGAGAAGAAGAATTACTGGATCACAGCAGTTCCTGCAACATTTATGAGTGCCGTTTCCATGACCTATTTCTTCTGTGCAGATGAATGTCTTGGATTCTCTACAGCAGTTGCTTATCCTGTAGGAATTATCCTGGCAGCATTGTTCCTTGGAATCTTTATCTGGGCAACAAGAAAACCTGCCAGAAAACAGGCTTAAGACTATAGGACTGTGAAAAACAGACAGACATCATGTTTTTCACAGTTCTTTTAAAATATGCAAATGAAATGAGATGATATTATGTTTAAACCACAACGACTTGGAACTGTAACAATCCCGGATGCTGAATTAACCACTGACAAAAAAAACTGCAAAAAAATAGGCCCTTGCGGTGTTGGGGAAAAAGCAATTTATTTAAACAGTTTTTATTTTGACAGACGTTATTACATACCAATTTCTTCCATAGAAAGAATATTTAAAAGAATTGCCATGAGCAAAGGTGGTTTTACAGGAAAAGGAGCATTTGGAACGTTATCCTATCTCGTAGTTGTATATGAAAATGGAAAAGAAAAACAATGTAACTTCAAACATGAAGAAGATGTGGATCGTCTTTTGGCTTATATTGAAGAAAGATTTCCTCAGATTCCGCTGCACAGCATAGAAGCCGAGCGAAAACTGGAAGAAAAAAGAAAATGGCTGGAAGAAAAGCAGCGCGAGCGCATTCTTCCGGAAGAAATCAAAAAGCGGCTTACCAAGCTTGAACGCGCAGAAAATTATCTTAAAAAGCAATCCGATTACTACATGGATCTGAGCCTGTCGGCGAAGAAAAAGAGAACCTATGACAGAAGCAATCCCGCTTATAAATGGGTCGCTCTTGCTGTTGTAATATTGGGCATCGGAGCATTCCTTTATGGAATCTACTCCCTTCTGACTCATGCCGGATTCGGTATGTATTTCCTGTTATTTGGATTGGCAGCAATTTTTCTGTTCGCCGGAGCGAATGTATTGCCGACTTCTAAAAACAATAAAAAATATATCGAAAACCAACTGGAACGATCCATTCAGCAAATGGAAACATACATCCAAAAATATCCGGATTTTCCGGTTCCTGCATATTATGCACATCCGATCGTGTTAAAAAGAATGCAGGATATTATGAAAGAAGGTCGTGCAGAGACAATTCCTGAAGCTCTAAAGCTTTTAAAGGAAGATTTGAAAGCATTGAATTCTAACGTCGTAGTCGAAAAAGAAGAGTATGATGAAATCGTTACGATCAAACCAATGTTCCTGGTAATGGGTTATAAATAGTCTCATCCGATTTTTGCCCTCTCAATAAAGAATTGCTACTGTCCCTCTATTTTTAGAACAGCAGCAATTCTTTTTCACATTCATTTCATTTTACAAGAAAGTTTTTCACATTTTATTCTTTAATTGTTCCCTTTTTTATATTCTCCTGAATGATCTGATCCACAACTTCGAATATCTTTTCTGATCCCAGACTCGTCTTTCTCTGACGGCCATAAACCTGCTCAGCATACACTCCATGCTCTTTCCAATCATTTCCACCATTGCTGTTATTTAGCATCAGCGGCTGTAGATTATCCATTGCATGTGCGAACTTAGATTCCGCTGTTTCAAATGCCTCGAACTCATCAAAAAGAGAAATCAGCTCTTGTTTCTGATCTTCCGGAAGGATTGAAAAAATTCTTTCCTTCGCCGCATCTTCTCTTGCTTTCTGAGTTTTCAAACCTTCTGTATCATATGCATACGTATCACCCGCATCGATCTCCACAATATCATGGATCAGACACATCAGCATTACCTTTGCAATATCCACCGATTCGTTTGAATGCTCTCTGAAAAGATATGCCATAATCGCCATATGCCATGCATGTTCTGCATCGTTTTCCCGTCTGCCATGCTCTGAGAGATGTGTCTGTCTCAGAATATTTTTTTCCTTATCTATTTCCAATGCAAAATCAAGCTGTCGTTTCAATCTTTCATCCATTTTTCTCTGTCTCCTTGTTCTAAACTTCATTACCTTAAGATGAAAATTAATTTGCTTTTCGTATTATTTTCATTCTCAGTTTTTATTTCAGTTCATCCAGGATAGATGCTCCGATCGTTCCCTCCGGCATCTTTACGTCGAAATTATCTGCAATTGTTGCACCGATCACTGCAAATGTATCTGAATCCGGCAGTTTTCCGTATCCTTCCATAGATGGAGAATAAGCGAAAAACGGAACCATTTCTCTTGTATGATCTGTTCCTGTATGTGTCGGATCATTTCCGTGATCTGCAGTAATGATCAGAAGATCATCCTCTCTCAATCCACCAAGAAATTCTCCTAATTTCACATCAAATCGTTCAAGTTCCTCTGCGTATCCCTTTACATTTCTGCGGTGTCCCCACAATGCATCAAAATCCACAAGATTTACAAAGCACAAGCCTTTGAAATCTCTCTTTGAAATTTCAATCGTCTGCTCCATTCCGTGAACGGAGCTCTTAGATTTATTTGATTCTGTCAAACCTTCTCCATCGAAAATATCAAAGATCTTACCGACTGAGATCACATCATATCCTGCATCTTTGAGTGCATTAAGTGCTGTTCTTCCGTATGGTTTCAGCGCATAATCATGTCTGTTACTTGTACGCTTGAACTCACCTTTTTTCTTTCCAACATAAGGTCTTGCAATAACACGTCCGACTTTCCACTCATCTTTCATCGTAATATCACGTGCGATCTCACAGCAGCGGTAAAGTTCATCCAGTCCGAATGTCTCCTCATTTCCACAGATCTGCAATACAGAATCTGCAGATGTATAGACGATCATATGACCTGTTGCAATCTCTTCTTCTGCAAGTTCATCAAGAATCTCTGTTCCACTGGCACTCTTGTTTCCGATCACTTTATGTCCTGTTCTCTTTTCCAGTTCGTCAATCAATTCCTTTGGAAATCCCGTCTCTGTAAATGTCTTAAATGGCTTCGTGATATGAAGTCCCATCATCTCCCAGTGTCCGGTCATCGTATCCTTTCCGGTACTTGCTTCTTTCAGGAAAGAATAGTATCCCATCGGTCTTTCTACCGGTGCCACCTGTTTCAGTGGATGCAAATTGGCGATTCCAAGTTTCTGAAGATTCGGAATATGAAATTCATCCACGGACTCAGAAATATGTCCCATTGTGTCTGTTCCTGCATCTCCATACTCTGCAGCATCCGGCATTGCTCCTGCACCGAATGAATCAATTACAATAGTAAAAATTCGATTATATTTTTTCATAAAAATCACACCCCATTACATGTTTACAACAACTTTTGTAACAAGCTCCTTAAATGATTTTGCCACACGATCTGCTGTCTCCTGTACTTCTTTATGATTCAGTTCCACTTTTGAGATTCCTGCTGCCATATTTGTAATACAGGAAATCCCACAAATCTCCATTCCCATATGACGTGCTGCCATAGCCTCACATGCTGTGCTCATTCCGACTGCATCTCCGCCCCAGCTCTGTGCAAGTCTTATCTCTGCCGGTGTCTCATAGTTCGGTCCTGTAAACTGAACGTAAACACCTTCCTGAATCTCAACGCCACACTCCGCTGCACACTTGCGGATCACATCCTGAAGACGCTTGCTATACACTTCGCTCATATCCGGGAATCTCGTTCCAAGTTCATCTATATTCGGTCCGATCAATGGGCTTGGAACTCCTGTTGTAATATGATCTGTGATCATCATGAAATCTCCGGCTTTATAAGATGGATTGCATCCACCTGCCGCATTTGTAAGAAGAATCTTCTTCGCCCCAAGCATTCCCATCAGACGTGTCGGAAGAACAACGTCTGACATCTTATATCCCTCATAATAATGAACACGTCCCTGCATGATCACAACCGGTGTATCCTCTACATAACCAAATACAAAACGTCCTTTATGTCCCTTTACTGTAGAAACCGGAAATCCTTCAATCTCTGTATAATCGATGGTCTGCTCAATCTTGATTCCATCTGCAAAATCTCCAAGTCCGGATCCGAGAATCAGTGCTACTTTTGGTTTAAAATCGACCTTCTTTCTTACACTTTCGAGACATGTAACTAATTTCTTATACACAATTTCCACACTCCTTTTCTTTGTTTTCTGAACTTGAAAACCGGTAACATTTCGTGTAAATACTTATGCGCCATAAACTTCTCTCATTATCCGATACAATTTATCTTTTACAGAATCTGTTGCAAAAGCTACATCTGCTGCATTTTTCATCAAACACAGGATTTCATCATCTCGAATTCCGTATGTTTTCTGAATAAATTCCAGTTCCTTTGTCATGGTTGTATCACTGACGGTTCGATTATCTGTATTCACCGTTACTTTTAATCCACCATCCAAAAACTCTCTGATCGGATATTCCTCCGGCCCTGCTACTGCTTTCGTCTGCAGATTACTGATCGGACACATCTCAATTCCGATTCCTTTTCCGGCAAGTTCTTTGATCAGATCACCATGTCCTCTCATTGCGATTCCATGACCAATCCTCCCTGCACCAGCTTCCACAGAATCTATAATATTCTGAGCACTTCCACACTCCCCTGCATGGATTGTGAACGGCATCCCAATCTTGTGGGTGTTCTGGAACAGATTTTTAAACTCTGACATAGTAGATGGCTTCTGCTCCTGCAAGATCTGCTGCACACACTCCTGAGCCAAGATATTCTCTCGCTGTACGTATCATGCGCCAGTTCATTTCTTCGCTGTGATGCCGCATCGCACATACGATCAGACCAAACTCGATTCCGAAATCTTTTTTTCCTCTCTCAAGACCTTTTAAAACTGCTTCAATCACTTTATTGCAATTCATGTCTTCTGTCTCTGAAAGAAGTGGTGCAAAGCGAATCTCAGAATAAATGACATTCTCCTGTTTCATGCTTCTGAGCACATCATATCCGGCTTCCTCAAGACCCTCTTCGTCTCTTAAACATTGTCCCGGCAGATCAAACTTTTCCAGATATTCTGCAAGACTTGTACAGTCATCTGACACGCTCAGTTCTTCTTTTCCTACCGGTCTTCCAAGTCTCTTTTCCACAAATCCCTGACTCAGTGATCCGTCCAGATGACAGTGCAATTCCACCTTTGGCAATTTTATAATATCTTCCTTTGTCATTGTTAAATCCCCCGTTACTGAAAACCTATAAAAAGTTATAAACTTCCATGTTTCATTCCTACTTCAACGAGTATGCTTTTGATGATATAAATATCTATCTACTCACAAGTTCTTGTACTCTCCATAGGCGTAAATTCCGGACTAACGTATCCGTACATATTTGCATTAACGTTTCAGTGTTAGCTTGCAAATCGTTCTCCATAGGCCTTAAGATTTATAGATGCCTGGAAATCTCTGTCAATCATATTCCCACATTCACATCTATAAACCCTGTCAGATAACTTCAAATCTTTTTTGATGTTTCCACAGCAACTGCAAAGCTTTGATGATGGATAAAACCGATCAGCCACAATAAGCTGGATCCCTTTATCATTGCATTTGTATTCAAGCTGTTTTCTAAACCTAAAAAATCCTTGTTCCTGTACTGCTTTGGATAAATGTCTATTTTTCATCATTCCGCTGACATTCAGATCTTCAATACAAATAAATCTTGGCTTTCGATTCACGATCTCAGATATGGTCTGATTCAAATAGTTTTTACGGATGTTTGTTAATCTGTGATTTCGTTTTAATAAAAGTTTTTCCTTTTTGATTACATTATTTGTTTTACAGTAACTTTCCCCTTTCTTATTTTTCTCGTAAGAACGAGAGATACTACGCTGTAATCTACGTTTCTGTTTTTCTAGTTTCTTTACTTTCTGACTCTTATTGATGTTCTTATACTTAACGGCATCAGAGCAGACAGCTAAGTCTTTAATTCCTAAGTCTATGCCAACTCCATCATCATTAAGTGTTTCCTTACAGTCAGGAAATTCTACACATACACTGATCCACCAGTTCAATCCATCAAAGGATATTCTCGGATTCATATATTTAACATCTGTTGGAATACGTCCATGTTCTGCAAGTCTTACCCAATTCTTTTTTTGCTTATTTGCTTTCCTGCTGGAAGAAAAACCTTCAAGCTTAACGTGGGTATTACTGAATTGTATCTTAACGTTGTCCTGATAGAACTTCGGCATTGATCTCTTTCTGGACTTGAATCTTGGGAATTTTTGCAAATCCTTGAAAAAGTTCTTATACGCAGTACAGGCATCTTTGATTGCCTGTTTGGTTACATTATTTGAAATATTTAATAACCATGCGTATTCATCAGAATGTCTAAGCTTTGTAAATTCTTTTCTGAGTTCTGAATCTGAAATGAATTTGCCACCTTTTTCGTAGCTTTCTTTTTCCCTGGCCAAAGCCCAGTTATAAGCAAATCTTGAAGCTCCTGCGTACTGAAACATCTTAGTTTTCTGTACGTTGTTTGGTATCAACATTACTTTTATGGCTTTTACCATCTGTTTCCTCCTGTATCAATTCTCGGATAAGTCTCTTAGCTTTGTTCGCTCGTTTTCCTTGTAATTTACAACTGAATACTGTGATTATTTGAACTAGATCTTCAACAAGTTCCTGCTGTTCAGATTTTTCAGTATTGTCAATAATCTCAATCTCACAATTATAAAGTGAAGCGATATATTCTATCAACTCAAAACCAAATCGCAATAGCCTATCTTTATATAAAACAACAACCTTTTCAACCTGATTTTGAGAGATTCGTCTGATCAATGCCTGAAGCCCTTTTTTCTTATAATCAATCCCAGAACCGATATCACTTATTATCTCAAACGGCTGCCCTTTTGCCAGAAGATATGTCTTGACATTATCAATCTGTCGTTCCAAATCTTCTTTTTGTTTATGGCTGAAAACGCGACAATATCCAATTGTAATGCGATTTTTAGGCTTTACATTTATTACTTGGTTGAGTTGCTCATCGGAATAATATCTATAGCCACTTACTGTAGTATGATGCGGATGAAGTTTTCCATTGGCATCCCAATTTCGTAATGTCTGAGCAGATACGCCTATAATTTTTGAAAATTCATGTATAGAATAATATTTACTCAAAGTATCAACTCCTTTCAATAATATTCCACTCTAATATCTTATAAAACTCAATACCGACTTATATGATTTTATAATTTATATCTAACTATTAATAACCTTCCTTTGTCAGCTTTTAATTCGTATAATATATCCTTTTCTTCACATTATACCAAATTTAATGGTCCAAACCCAAGAGGCATCAGCTCTTCTAAAGTATAAATTTCATATCGTTCTTTATCCACTGCAAGAATGATCTGAAAGGTCTTCGGATCACAAAATTCCATCATAACCTGACGACACACACCGCAAGGTGCAGTGTATTCTGTCAGTTTTCCATCTTTACCTCCCACAATGCAGATTGCCCGGAACTCTCTGACTCCCTCGCTCACTGCCTTGAAAAAAGCAGTCCGCTCTGCACAGTTAGTCGGTGTATAGGATGCATTTTCTATATTGCATCCTGTAAAAATCTCTCCGTTTTTCGCAAGAAGTGCCGCTCCAACTTTGAAATTCGAATAAGGTGTATAGGAAAACTTAAGTTGCTCAATCGCTGTATCGATCAATTTCTCAATCATAACCTGTTCCATCACATCCTCCTCTTTTCTTTCATATGCTACTACCTGTTTTCTTATTCGTTTTCCTGGTCTGCTTTGATCAATTTGCGAATTGCTTCAACGGCTACCTGGATTGCCATATCTGTATTATGAGCAACTGGATTCTCAAGACCAAGTTTCTCTCTTTCCTGATTTGCAACAACAAGAAAACAAGAACCTGCTCTTGCTCTTAATTTAGATGCACAGATAAACATTGCTGCTGATTCCATCTCAGATGCAAGGCATCCCATCATCTTCCATGCTTCCCATTTATTGATAAGTTCATATCCTACCGGCATTTTCTCTGGCTCATGCTGTCCGTAAAATGCGTCTTTAGACTGAACAACACCTGTATAATGTGTGAAGTTTTTCTCTTTCGCTGCTGCAACCAATGCATTTGTAACATCAAGATCTGCTACTGCAGGATACTCGATCGGTGCGTATTCTTTGGATGTTCCTTCCATACGGATCGCACCTGTTGCGATTACAACATCACCACTTTTAATCTCTGTCTGCATTCCGCCACATGTTCCAATTCTTACAAAAGTATCTGCTCCACATTTATACAGCTCTTCCATAGCGATTGATGCTGACGGACCACCGATACCTGTAGATGTAACGCTTACCTTTACTCCGTCCAATGTTCCTGTATAAGTAATATACTCCCTGTTATCTGCTACCAAAACCGGATCATCAAAATGCTGTGCGATCTTAACACAGCGCTTCGGATCTCCCGGCATGATCACATAACGTCCAACTTCTCCTTTTGCTACCTGAATATGATATTGTCTGCTCGGATCTTCTGAATAATTTTTCATAATTTTTCCACCTCTCTACCACTTCATATCTTATGCCATTGAGGGCACAGCTACCTTGAACAGTGACTGTAAAAATTCTTGACTTCTTTTAATATTACTTTACTCTAATATCTTATAAAACTCAAGCCACCTATTTATTGCATGAAATGCTTGAAGTAAAACTCAGCAAACTTTTAATAATTTCATTTGAAAGTCTCTTTTATTAAAAAAAGGGGTAGTCTCCCAACAAGAAACTCGTTATAATAGGGGGCAGAAAATGGATGGAGGAATTCAAAATGAATAATGTAATTGAGATGAAGCACCCACTGATTCAGCATAAGATTTCCCGATTAAGAGACAAAAATACAGGAACTGCTGAATTCCGTGCGCTGGTAGAAGAAATTGCTATGTTAATGGGATATGAGGCTTTAAAAGACCTTCCATTAGAAGATGTGGAAGTCGAAACACCGATTGAAAAATGTATGACACCACAGATTGCAGGCAAGAACTTTGCTATTGTACCAATCTTACGTGCCGGTCTTGGAATGGTAAGCGGTCTTCAGGCTTTAGTCCCGACTGCAAAGATTGGTCATATTGGTCTGTATCGTGATGAGGAGACACATGAGCCACACGAATACTACTGCAAACTGCCAAGCCCAATCTCTGAACGTCTGATCGTTGTTACAGATCCTATGCTTGCTACAGGTGGTTCTGCTGTTGCTGCTGTTGATTTTATCAAACAACATGGCGGAAAGAAGATCAAATTCATGGCTATCATTGCTGCTCCGGAGGGCGTAGAACGTCTGATGGAAGCACATCCGGATATTCAGCTGTACGTAGGACATATTGACAGAGAACTGAACAAAGATGCTTACATCTGTCCGGGACTTGGGGATGCCGGGGATCGTATTTTCGGAACAAAATAAATAGATTTTGCAAAACAAAAAGATATCGAAACACACTTACATTTTTCGTGTGCTCCGATATCTTTTTTATCTGTCCCTGGCCGAACAGATCATTTGGCTTATATTTTATGGTATATTTTTACATGGCAGTAAAATTGGTTTAAATTCTTATTTAATAAAACTTACATGTTTGCAGATCTCTTCGATCGCTTTTTCTTTTCTCTCATTGAAGACTACTTTGTTCTCTTCAAACAGGTTACGTCCCTCTGTATCAATAGATACGATCAGTGGTCCGAACTCTTTTACGCGGCAGTGCCACAGTGTCTCAGGCATTCCAAGGTCTCTCCACTGAGCATCAACGATTTCCTCAACTTCTGTTGCTGCAACAACAGCATTTCCTGCCGGGAATACGCAGTGGATTGCTCCGAATTCTTTACATGCACGCTCTGTGTTTTCTTTCATTCCACCTTTTCCGATGATCACACGAACTCCGGACTCTTTTACAAATTCATACTCAAATTTTTCCATACGCATACTTGTTGTCGGTCCTACAGAAACCATTTCAAATTTGTCATTCTCAAGCGGTCTGATAATTGGGCCTGCGTGGAAGATTGCTGCATCTTTTACATCAACCGGAAGCTCACGTCCTTCTTCAACGAGTCTTCTGTGTGCAACGTCACGGCAAGTTGTCATGCTTCCGTTCAGATAAATGATATCTCCTGCATGAATATCTTTGAGATCCTCAGCTGAGACTGGTGTTGTTAAAATCTTTTTTCCATCTTTTATTTCCAGCATTATAATGTCACCCCCGAATGTGTTGTGATTGTGTAGTTAAGGTCCTTATCAAATACAATGTGTCCACGTCTGTGTGACCAGCATCCAACATTAACAGCAACTCCAATTGTAGATGGATGTCTTGCTGTATTCTCAATGTGAACTCCCATAACAGAATACTTTCCGCCCATTCCCTGAGGTCCAAGTCCAATTGCGTTAATTCCGTCCTCAAGCAGTTTCTCCATAGATGCTGCACGTTCATTTTCATTGTGGCTTCCAAGCGGTCTCATAAGGGCTTTCTTGGAAAGTAATGCAGCTGTCTCAACAGATGTAGCAACACCGACACCAACAAGCAGTGGAGGACATGCATTCAGTCCGTAAGATGTCATAACATCAAGAACAAATTTTGTAACTCCTTCGTATCCTTCGCCCGGCATGAGAACCATAGCTTTTCCTGGCAGTGTACATCCGCCACCTGCCATGTATGTATAGATTTCGCACTGATCACTGTCCGGTACGATATCCCAGAATACTGTCGGTGTTCCTTTTCCTACGTTCTTTCCTGTGTTGTACTCATCAAATGTCTCAACACTATTATGACGAAGCGGAGCTTCAAATGTAGCTTTCACAACTGCTTCTTTTAAAAGTCCTTCCAGTTCTCCAATAAGTGGGAAGTTTGTTCCACATTTTACCCAGAACTGTAATACTCCTGTGTCCTGACAACTTGGTCTGTTCAGCTCTTTTGCAAGAACCTGGTTTTTCTGCATTGTCTGATAAATAACCTTTGAAAGCGGGCTGTCTTCTTTCTCTGCAAGCTCGTCAATCTTTGCTTTGATGTCATCCGGCAGTACTTTACCAATATAGGAAACAAAGTTCGCCATATAAGTAGTAAGCTGCTCTACCTGTGCTTTTTTATCCATTTTTAGGTCTCCTTTCATTACTGCTGCAATTTCCAGTAACTTTGATGATTAGGTTAGTTCATGTTTTATAGTTTCTTTTATATCTCACTCCAACAACATGTCTTCTTACGGGAAGAATGGAAATGCGATTGGAAGGATAATCATACTTACAACTGTTGCAATGATAATCAATGGGAATCCTGCTTTTACATAGTCCATAAACTTATATCCACCGGCTCCGACTACCATTGTGTTCGCAGGCATTCCGATTGGTGTTGCATATGCGCAGGAACCACCGATTACACATGCCATCAGTACCGCTCTTGGATCCGCTCCCATCCCCTGTGCAATTGAGAGACAGATTGGAACCATCAGTGCTGTTGTTGCTGTATTTGACATGAAGTTTGTCATGATACAACACAGCAGGAATACAACAAGTGTCAGGATATATGGAGATGGGTTCGCACCCAACGCTCCGATTACTTTATTAGCGATCACTTCTCCGGCTCCTGTCTCCTGAAGAGCAGATGCGAGGGAAAGTGTACCACCGAACAGGAAGATTGTCTTAAGATCGATTGACTTAAGCGCATCCTTCTCTGAGATAACTCCTGTGAGGATCAGAAGCAGTGCTCCGATTCCACCGGAGATACAAAGCTTGATACCGATTTTATCTTCAAAGATCATCGCCAGCAATGTAAATACCAGGATGATCAGTGATAACCACTGTTTCCATTTCGGCACATTATCGAAATTCTTTGTTGTATCAAAAGCTCCGTCGTCTTTCACATCGTGACTTGGAAGCAGTCTGTAACCAATTGTCGCATAGAAAAGAATTCCTACAATCAGAATCGGCATACCGACAACTGCATACTCAAAAAATCCAAATTTTAATCCAATCTCACTGAGTGCACTCTGTGCGATCAGGTTTCCAGGTGCACCGATCAGGGAAAGATTTCCTCCCATAGCTGCTGCAAATACAAGCGGCATCAGAAGTCTGGATCTTTTGTATCCTGATTTTGCTGCAATTCCGATAACTACCGGAATCAGAACTGCTGCAGTTCCTGTGTTTGACAGGATTCCACTCATCAATCCTACGATCACCATGATCGCAATGATCAGCATTTTTTCTGTCTTGGCGAACTTCGTAACAATTCCTCCGATTTTATTCGCCATTCCTGTTTCAAACAGCGCACCTCCTACGATAAACATTGCTACAAAAAGGATTACGTTACTGTCAATGAACCCTGCAAAGGCTGTTTTCACGTCTAAAACCCCAGTCACTACAAGACCAATACAGACAATCATGGATGTTACTCCAAGCGGTATCTTTTCTAATACAAACATGATTACCGCAAACAGGAGAAACAGAAGAGTTATTGTTGATGGACTCATATGTTTTCCTCCATTCCTTTGTTTCTGTTTTTCTTTTACTTCTTAACTTTTTCAAATCTTTTTCAGCTATTATTTTAGCTTCGCTTTAAGTAATTTCCGGCCGTTTCGATTACCTCTCTGCTATGGTTGTATTATAGAAAATACAATCGAAAATGTACATTCTGAAAAAAATATGGTACTATAAGAAAAAACTATGGAAACCTTTAATACGCAATAATTTAGATATAGGAGGTTTTTACAAATGAAACTGACACAACTCGAATATTTCTGTGTTGCTGCAAGATACCACAATATCACACGCGCATCCAAAGAGCTTTTTGTCACCCAGCCTTCGGTATCCAATGCGATCAAAGCTTTGGAGGAAGAATTTGGTATTAATCTCTTTTACAGAAATAATAATAAACTGACACTGACACCGGAAGGAGAAAAATTTTATCAAAGTGCTGAGGAGCTTTTAGCCCATGCAGATGCAGTCAGATCTGAACTTCATGAACTCCGGAAGCAGATCACTCCTATCCGTATTGGAATCCCTCCCATGCTTGGAACCATTTATCTGCCGGATATGTATCTTTCTTTGAAGGAAGAATTCCCTGACGTGGATTTGCGACTATATGAATATGGATCGATCAAAGCCTGTGAACTTGTTCTGGAAGAGAAACTTGACCTCGCGATTGTCAATGCAGAACAGTCTGCGATTGATAAATGCAACCTCCATGTTATTGATAATGAAGAGCTGCTCTTCTGCGTATCAAAGGAGCATCCACTTGCAGAACAATCCACGCTTCTTCTAAATATGTTGACTGACGAGCCATTAGTTCTTTTTAACACCGATTCTGTCCAGGTTATGACACTGACCCGTCAGTTCAAGGCCGCAGGAGTAAATCCCCATGTGGTACTAAACACCAGCCAGATCACAACACTGATCAACATGGTAAAGGCCGATAAGATTGGCTGCTTTTTATATAAATCTATGGTAGATATGTACCCAGATCTTGTCGGAATACCTGTCTTTCCGGCAATCGAGCAGCGCATTGGTGTTATCTGGAGAAAAGGAAAGTATCAGAATGCGGTAACTGAGAAAGTTATTAAATATTTGAAGAATTATTAATCATTATGCCAATTATTTTGCTTGACAACTCATTATTTTTAAGAGGCGGATACATTGAACTATACCCGCCTCTTATAGATTCTAATTCTCTTTTTCAAAATTGCTTTTACCATGATTCAAAACTTCTAATACTATTTCCTCACTGCATCCTGTAAGAACTGAAATTTCTTCAGCTGATTTTCCCAGCTGATGCATATTAAGGATAATTCTCTCTTCACAACTCTTCTCTCCAAGTTTTATTCCTATTTTTTCTCCAATTTCCTTTCCAATTGCCTCACCGCGTCTTCTGGCACTAGACATCTGTGAATTATAATCCCTGAGAGCCTTTTCTCTTGCCTCATACTCCAGTCTTTTCTTCTCATCCGCACTCATTCTCTCTAATTCTTCATATGCTTTCTCAATATATGGATCTTTTTCTGCCATTTTCTTTAAGTCCTCCTTGCATTTCCCACTGAGAAACCGCATCCAGCGAATAATACCTGACTCATTTCTATCTTCTGTCGGAAGCTTGCCAAGCTCTAGAACATAAATCTCCATCAGGTCTGTATAAACCTCTCCTGTCTCTACATCACAAAATGTAATCTTACGGAAACATCTATCATCCTTTGGGAAATGAAGAAAATCAAGAATGCTGACATGAATACATTTCTTTAATTTCTCGTAAGGCTCTCCTCTTTTAATCTGTCCCGTATACATTTTTCCTAAATAGAACAGTACTCTGTTGGGCCAAAAGTCAAACTGTACTACCTGCATCTCCAAATCCGTTTGTGTCCCGTCTGCAAACAGAACCCTTACATCCAGAATTCCAAGTTTCTCATCCTGATATTCTGGTTGAAGAATTGTTGGAAGTAACTCTGTATCTTCTAATTCTTCCGGATTTTTTCCCAACAATGCAGATAAAATACCTTTTCTTACTTCTTTATTTTGCATCAGTTCTTTGAAGCAGAAGTCTACAGTGGGTAACATGATAAAATTGTCATTTTGCTCAGATAACTGACGTTTTTCTATTGTCATTCATTCTCCTCCTATATGAAAACAAATCGAAGATTAAATTGTACTGGATCTTCTCTCAACATTACATAGATGGAAATGTATTTGGCAGTTATCTGATTTTCTACTTAAAAGAATAACATATTTTCTCATCATGTGAAACATTAAATTTCTATTATTCTTCTTCAATAACAGTAACCATTACATAGCAAATCCTGTACGTGATATCTTATATAAAAGCTGTTCCTCCATTTGTTTTCAATATTTTTTATTTGTCTTAATGGAAATATTACTTATCTTGATATATGATTCTTGAAACTTTTTGATTATCAGACACAAAGACTCAATCCGTGACTTATAACATCTTTTGAACTTTCGAAAGTTAGATATAGGATATCTGATTAATTTATAAAATACAATGTTTTTTTTGTTGATATCTTAACTTTTTTGTTGGTAAATTGTGGATAACTTTTTTCAGGAGATAATATACTTGCAAGACTTTTATTAGAAAAGGAAACTGCAAATGAAAAAGTGAGTAGAGACGTGCTACTCACTTTTTTCTATCTTCTATTCATATAAGAAATCGATGACAACGTCTGCAGGTGCGCCGGACAGATATCTCTGCATGCCAGTGATTTCGAACATTGCTTCGCAAAATGTTCTTCATACTGTTTCTCCAATGCCCGCTTTCGATTCAGACTGGAAGAATGCAGAAGATACGCGTTATTTGCAAACTCTGCACCATAGAAATCATCTTTTGCCCCAAGATAATTCGGACATACTTCCAGACAAAGTCCACATTTCAGACACTTTGCTGCCGAATACTGATGATCATGCTCTTTCGGATCTGGATGTTTCCGAATTCCAAGGTACATCCGTGCTTCCTTCTGGCGTTCCCATATTACAGATCTGTCAACAATCAGATCTTCCACAACCGGAAATTTTGTAAGCGGTTCCAGCCTTAAAATCTCTGTATCATCTGTATTAATGAACACTCCACATGCCAACGCCGGATGCCCGTTGATCACCATTGCACAACTTCCGCACATTTTCTGCATACAACCACATTCCCAACGGATTTTTCTACATTGTTTTCCTTTGATATCTTCCAGCTGGTCACGTTCATTTAACTTCTCAAGAATCGCAGCTACTGTAATTCTTCCCTCTCCTCTGAAATGAAAAACTTGCCAATACGGCGCTGATCTTCGGTCATCCTGTCTTTTGATTCTTACTTTCATCTCACAGCGCCTCCCTTTTCTCCTGACTCCTGTTCAAAATAAATCCTGATTTTTTCGTCTTTAAACTCTGCAACGGAACATTTCATGAATTCTGATTTTTCACCTGGAAAAATCTTTTCGGAAATGAGCTCCTCTTGATTCACGTCTTTCTACGGCACTCATAAGTGTCGCTTTTCCAAGAACAGCCATCGGATATAGTCTGTAATTTTCATAAACAGATACCATTGGATCAATCGGAAATGTCCTCAGCTCATTCAAGCTGGAATCCAATGCGTAAATACTATCCTGAAGAACTTCTCCATCACGGATCAAATCCATACCATAACTCATGATCTTCATTAATTTACGCAGTGTTGCTGTCGCTGAATACTTGCCCCGATACTCTGACATCTGTTCCATACGATCAATTTTCTCCTGCTCATGCTCAATATAAGGAACAAACAATTCTTCACATATCGGCTGCCCCTGTCCCTCATGCACCGCATGCGCTGCTGTTCTTCCCGAATGAACTGCTGTCATCAATGAATTTCCACCAAGCAATTTGCACCATGATATTTTGACGCAGCTTCTCCCACAGCATACAATCCTGCAATATTCGTCTGATGCATTCCGTCCACTTTAATACCACCCATAAAGAAATGGATTGCTGGCGTTACAGGGATCGATTCTTTTGCTGTCTCCAGATAAACCTGTCCGGGACACATTGCAATTTCTCTTGCGACAAGAGCTCTTGACATCAGATTGCCTTCCGTACCATACTTTTCTTCCATGAAATAAACACTGTGACTTCTATTCTTATAATAAAGTCTCCCACCTTCACTTCTGACAGATTCCGAGATTATAACCCTCTTATTTCCTCGCTGAACCGTAATCGGATAATACTGGATAAATTCGAGATTTCTCAGCTGCACTCCCTGTAAAAAAAGCTTTCCTGTCACATAACCATCATTTAATTCAGATCCAGTGGTTTTTCCATATAGCTTGTTCATTCCACCGGTAGCACAGATTACTGCATCCGCATAAACCGGAATCAACATTCTAGATTCTGGATTATAAAATAACGCTCCATAACACTTTTCATCCCGAATAAGAGCAGAATAAAAATACAATCCAATTTTCTTTTCTATTTTACCTTTAATCTCATACTCCAGGCATTTCTGTGTCATTGCCGTAACAATCTGTTTTCCAATGGAATTACCTGAATAAACAGTCCTTTTTCTACTCTGTCCTCCGGAAGCTTTCACTTTCCATGTATTATCTTCCTTTCGATCAAAAAGAACTCCCATCTCATCCAGCCATTTCAGATGTTCCGGTGCTTTCTCACAGAGATTTCTCACATCCTCTTCTTTTTCAAGAAAACACCCACTCTCCAGCGTATCATTCGCATGCCACACTACAGAATCCTCCTCTGCGGTATCAACTACTGCATTGATTCCTTCTGCTGCCATAACTGACTGTGTACGTTCTGACTGAACCGGTGATACAAGAATCACCTCATCTTCAAGTTCTGCTGCTTCTATTGCAGCAGACATCCCGGCAATTCCATTTCCTATAATCAATACCTTCATTTGTCATCTTCTCTTTCCTAAAAATCTCACCTGTTCCTACAATCTTATCCTCGCAGCCACCGTAAGAACCATTAATAATCCACAGATGATCCATGTTACATAATCCACAAGCTTCTCCATCCTATCGTTCTTCAACAAACCAAGCGTCAGCATAGAACGGCTGAACGATACACTCAGATGCAGAAATGCCGCACCTGCAAAGAGAATCTCCGTCACTAATACAAGAAACTTTGCTCCACCAGAAAATGATGCTCCACTTATTATAAGATGAAGTACTCTCATGTGTGGATACAATAAAATCAGTATAACAATTCCACTGATTCTCTGCGTAATTAATCTCCAATTCTCTTTCCTGTATCTGTGAAAATTAAGTATTCCACGTCTTGGATAATAACTTACAATACAAAGAACTACATGAATCAAAACTGTCGCCACAATCCCTCCTGCGAGTATCTGACAATCAGAATAATCCTGTCCACCTGTCAACATAGGAATGGACATGGTAAGCATATGTCCAAGTAAGAATAACGTAAGCATCCAGGAACATACTGCGTTCCATTTCTTTATCATTAATCAGCACCCCTTCTGTATCTTATTCTCTCTACTTTTAATCTTCCACATAAACAGCGCGGGTACGCTCTCCATCTTCGATCAATTCTACCTTTGAAAAACTTTGTATATACTGCTTAAATTGTGAGTATCCATAATCACGTACTTTAAAATCACCAAACTGAATACGAATTCGATTCCCCAGTGTTCCAAGAGAGATCCCCTGATCCCCTGTCATCTGAATCTGTCGGATAATATACTCTTCAAGCATATCTTTCTTACTCTTATCTTCATACAGAGTAACTGAAACTTCGTTCCTTCCTGGATCAGTTTTAATTTCGGTAAAGTTTCAAGGAACTTAGATAACAGGCTGTAACCATAACGTCGAACATCAAAGTCCGGATATACTTTGACCAGCCGGCTTCCAACTTCACCAAGCCCGGTTTCCCTGTCGTTATTCTGGTTTTCCGTAATGATCTTAACTACAATTTCTTCTATTTTTTCCTTTGATACCTTTTCAATCTTTTCTTTTGAACCTTTTCCATTCAACGATGATAATGAAACACCGGAAATTTTCTTCTGTCCCCTTCCAAACACATGCGGATGATAAGACTTTCCTTCGCTCTCTTCCTTCTCTATCGTGTTGTCTTCCAGAAGCACCTCTAATACGGTGAAGATATCACAGGCTTTACGGAACGGAAGCGGTGTCTTGTCCTCGCCCATTCCGATTACCATCTTTCCACTTTCACGAAGCCGGCTTGCAAGCTTTGTAAAATCACTGTCACTTGATACCAGACAGAACCCCTCCAATTCACTTGTATAGAGCATGTCCATTGCGTCAATGATCATGGCAGAATCTGTAGAATTCTTTCCCTGTGTATAACTGAACTGCTGAATCGGCGTAATAGAATTCTGAAGAAGTTCTTCCTTCCAGCTCGCACTGTTTGACTTTGTCCAGTCTCCGTAAATTCGTTTGTAAGTCACGTTTCCATATTTAGATAATTCATCCAGGATTGGCTTAATATATTTTGCAGATACATTATCCGCATCGATTAAGAGTGCGAAACGGTCTTCCATGTCTGATACTCCTCTCCTGCAAGATTCTTCCATGTAAATACACCGTTTTCATAAATCATATAACTGTGCTCGGATCCTTCCTTCGGAATCGAAACAGAACCTGGATTTAAGTACTGATATTTTCCACCGTTCATATCAAGGATTTCCTCACATGCCGGAATATGCGTATGTCCGTTCAAAAGAATATCTCCGTCTTTCAGCATCGGAAGCTTATGTGGATTATACACATGTCCGTGTGTTGCAAATATTGTAACATCACTGTTCTTTTCTTCCGGATCTCCTGGCAGATTCAGATAACAGTAATCTGCCAGAATTGGGAACTCCAATACCATCTGATCCACTTCTGTATCACAATTTCCTCTCACACAAAGAAGTTCTTTCTTCATTGGATTAAGCATTGCGATCACTGCCTTCGGTGCATATCCTTCCGGCAGATCATTTCTCGGTCCATGATAAAGAATATCCCCTAATAATAATAATTTGTCTGCGCCTTCTCTTTTATAAGCCTCAAGCATCTGTTCACAATAAAATGCTGAGCCATGGATGTCAGATGCAATCATTAATTTCATTTTTCACGTCCTCCTGTCTTTCTAAATAGTTTCTCTATAATAAATGAAAAAAGCAGTGACTCCTTTCTTGAGACACCGCCTCTTATTATTTTGTGTCTGTGGATATTATAACACAGAATGAATCACAGAGAAAAATATTTTCCTACAATTTCAAAAGGCGCCGGACCCACACTCAGCACAGCTTTATGGAATTCTTTCTGGGATTGATTTCCAGATTTTATCCATTCCTTTTTCAGCTCCAAAAATTTTATATATCCGATATAATATTTCAAATAATTTCCCGGCGATCCCAGAATCAGATTATAGATTTTATCAACCGTTTCAGCATCTTTAATCCCATATTTTGCATAAAATTCTACTGTATCCATTCTGCTCCATCCTTCGTAATGGATTCCCATATCTGCCAATGCATAAAGTGCAAGAATCACTGAACTGTTCTTCTGAAGAATTGCTGCCTGAGTCTTAGATAACGGCATCAGATAATAGCTGCACATTTCCGCATAAGTTGCCCAGCCTTCTACATATCCGCCAAAATTTAAAATACTCCTGACGGGATCAGGATTCGTGCTTTCAAAAAATATTGTCTGGTACAGATGTCCCGGATACCCCTCATGTGCCAACGTTGTAAACAGTGCCAAATCATCTCGCATCTGTGTTTGGTTTACATAAATTACATTTTCTTCTGTATAGTCAATTGCCGGTATCATATAAAATGCGGGACTTAAATGTTCCTGCATTTCCTCCGGTACATATTTTATCTGCAGAGAAGTTTTTGGAATCTCAGGAAATGCAGTCCCTATCCCTTTTTTTAACTTTTCTAAAATTCTTTCTGCTTTCCCATCTTCCAATATTGCTGCTGCCTGCTTCGCTTCATTGACTGCTTCTTCCATACCGGTAATATCTTCTGAAATTTGTCTGCGTGTTAGTTGCTCAAGCTCTTGAATCGTGTCTGTCACTCCTACATTCTGCTGTATATACCATTCGTAGTATTTTCTCCCTTCCGGAAAATAACACAATCCCTTTTCATTCGTTCCCTTCCCTTTCAATTCCTTAACCGCCTGTATCAAATCCTCATACGCCGGATAAACCTGCTCTTCCATCTGCCTGGCGTTCTGCTGAATATAATCACTCTTTTCTTTTTCAGACAGCTCCTGTAATTCACCAATTCTGGACACAAATGTCGAGTACAGATAATTTCCATTTCCCATTGCAAGAAATGCATTACATTGTTCTAACACCTGATCCGCCATTTCATCTGACAAAAACAATCCTTTATCTGCTTTTTCTCTTTCAAATGCAATGATCTGTTGAAAATAATCCCTTGTCTCACTTAAAACATCCAGATACGCCTCCACATCTGTCCTGTCATAAAACTGATATTCAGATAATACAATTGGAATCTGCGTCTGTACTCCATTGACTGTATTTAACGGTTCTTCATAATACAGATAATCCGCTTCTTCTCTCAAACTTCTCAGATATTGCTTTAACAGATCGTATGTAATTTTATTCTTTACATTCAGTTTTTCATAAGAAAATGCATACAATGCCTGCTGTATATTCTCCGCTGCTGTCTTAATCTGAGTACTGTCTGTCTGTATCGTTCCATATGCTGTATCCGCTTTATCAATCCCATACGCTTCTGGCTCTTTTAATGTATAGTGCAGACTGATCTGGCTTGCAGCCACCTCTTTGCAAAACAATTTTTCTGTAAACGATTTAAATCTTTCATTCTCCACCTCTTTACTGCTCTTTTTTTCTTCTAAAATGTTGCTTCACAACCGTTTAAAAAGAAAATAGAACTGAAAAGAATACTGAATACTACATACAATACTTACACACTGCTTCTTCCGCCTTTCCAAATTGATCAAACATAGCAGACTCCGAACATGTTATTCTCTT
>ENA-OQLB01000174-OQLB01000174.1-human-gut-metagenome-genome-assembly--contig:-NODE-174-length-38188-cov-3.972859_pt1 | contig 38188 bp, 40 predicted proteins | sample MGYA00242656_ERZ504813 | MGnify/ENA primary metagenome ERZ504813 (study PRJEB26092, sample SAMD00036388) | human gut metagenome | host: Homo sapiens | study: EMG produced TPA metagenomics assembly of... | reverse complement strand
CAAATAAGGTGTTTCGTTCGACTTGCATGTGTTAAGCACGCCGCCAGCGTTCATCCTGAGCCAGGATCAAACTCTCATGTTCAATGTTGATCCAAGTTCAAGAAGCACTAGCTTCTTTATCCTTGTTGATTACTGTTCTCTATAAAGAACGTTCGTTGATTTTTACTAAAATCATCTGAAAAATTCATTAGAATTTTCAAGGTTGTCTTATTGTTCAGTTGTCAAAGATCTTTTTATGATCCGCTTCTTGTGTGCAAGAAGCTTTATTATTTTATCACAGTTCTTTTTGTTTGTCAAGAACTTTTTTAATTTATTTTGTTATTCTGAGCTCTTCTGCTCTGCAACAACTTTTATATCATATCATTTCTGATCTCACCTATCAAGAACTTTTTAACTTTTCTTTCAGATCTGATCTCTATTGTTCTGATCGTTCTCCGTCAGCAACTTTTATAGATTATCATATCTGATCACTTGTGTCAAGAAGTTTTTTTATTCTTTTCAGAAGCCAGATCAGCTCCGATGTTATATTTTCCTGCCGCTCTTTCAGCGACGTTGATTATCTTACCATAGCTGTATACAGTATGTCAACAGCTTTTTGTCTTTTTTTCATTTTTATTAAAACTAATTTTATTCCATAGATTTTCTTGTATTTTCACGCTATAATATGATATGAAAATTTAAGATGATTCTAAATCGCATAATAGTGAACGATTTCAAAATCATCCCTATAGTGATAACACATTTTATATAAGAAAGGAAATCCATCATGGAAAAAATAGCAAGTTTTACAATTAATCATTTAAAACTGTTACCCGGTGTTTATGTTTCTCGTAAAGATGCCGTTGGTTCTGAGACTTTAACAACATTTGATCTTCGTATGACAGCCCCAAATCGTGAGCCTGTTATGAATACCGCAGAGATGCATGCGATCGAGCATCTTGCCGCTACTTATTTAAGAAATAACAAAGAATGGCAGGATAAGATCATCTATTTTGGCCCAATGGGCTGTCGTACTGGATTCTATCTTATTTTAGCTGGCGATCTTACTTCAAAGGATATATTACCTCTTATTATAAGTACTTTTGAATTTATTCGTGATTTTAAAGGTGATGTTCCTGGAGCCAGTGCTAAGGATTGTGGTAACTATCTTGATATGAATCTTCCGATGGCAAATTATCTTGCAGATCACTATCTTAAAAACGCTTTATACGTTGCAGATGATAAAAATCTGAATTATCCTGAGTAAATCTGTACATAATATAAAGGTATCAATTGTCGTACTCACAGAATTCTTTCCAAGTGATTCTGTGAGTACTTATTATAAGGAGGCTTTTATATTATGGAAAACCAGAATAAAGTGTATCAGGAAGTTGCTGAAGAATGCAGTCAGTACTGTCCTTGTGGCTGTGACCATTCCGTAAAGAACGTCAGTACCGGAGATGACACAAAAGCACCTAGCTGTTTAAACTGTAAACACTTTTCTGTGTCTGAGCAGCACTGTCAGCTTGATCTGTACGATCAGATTGTTACAAATTTATAATCACACCTATATCATATTTATATAAGATGTGAAATTTTTCTAAAAAAGAAGTCGTTTTCTACGACTTCTTTTTTCATTTTATACTTGCAATATTTGAAAAGAGGTCTATTATAATAATGAGTTTATTTTTAGGAGGAAATTGTTATGTCATTACAACAAATCATAGCGATCATCATCTTTTTATGTACGATGGGCGCTATCATCACAGGGAAGGTCCACAACACGGTTGCCTCATTAACCGGTGCTGCCTGTCTGGTCCTCACCCACATTCTTTCGATTGAAGATTGTATTGACGCAGTCGATGTTGAAACAATCTGTATTCTAGTCGGAATGATGCTTTTGGTTGCTGTTATCAAGAATTCTGGTATTTTCGAATACATAGCGATCAAAGCTGCAAAAATCGCAAAAGGTCGTCCATGGCCAATCATGGTGATCTTTATTTTGATCACCGCCGTATGTTCTGGAATGCTTGATAACGTTACCACAGTCTTGCTAGTAGGACCAATGACTCTGGCAATCACAAATATCTTGAAAGTTGATCCCGTACCATATATCATCACACAGATCATGGCTTCCAATATCGGTGGTACCGCTACATTGATCGGTGACCCACCTAACATTATGATCGGTAGTGCGGCCAAATTAAGTTTCGTAGATTTTATTTTAAATACAGGGGTGGCCACTGTATTTGTTATCATTGTTGGTCTGATCTGTATGTATTTTATATACGGAAGAAAGTTATTTGTTACAGACGAATCAATTGCAAAGGTTATGCAGTTAGATGAAAACAAAGCGATCAAGGACCGAAAACTTATGCATGAAAGTGTTATCGTTATCATCCTAGTCGCATTATGCTTTATTTTCCATGACCAGTTAGGCGTACAGTCTTGTACTGTTGCTATTGCTGCAGCATGTATCATGCTTTTAATCGGCGGTCAGGAACCTGAAGAAATCATTGCAGACGTTGAATGGCCTACCATTCTTTTCTTTATTGGATTATTTATTGTTGTCGGTGGGATGAAAAAAGTAGGTGTCATCACAATGCTTGCAAATGGATTGATTTCTATCACTCATGGTAATATGGTGGTTACAATGATGGTAATCTTATGGGTTTCCGCTATTGTATCTTCTTTCCTCGACAACATCCCATTTGTTGCAACATTAATCCCTATGATTCTTACGATGCAGTCCGAGGGAATGGATGTCGCTCCAATCTGGTGGGCATTGTCACTCGGTGCTTGTTTAGGTGGAAATGGAACACTGATCGGTGCTTCTGCAAACGTTGTTTTGTCTGGTATCAGTAAAAATAACGGACATCCAATTACATTCGGTCAATATTTTAAGATCGGATTCCCAATGATGATCTTATCGATCATCGTATGTTCCGTATTTCTTTTGATTCGATTTGCTTAATAAAAAATTATGGATTATAATATTTAGGAGAGGAGCGTGATCTTATGAATCAAAATACCGTAACCGGAGATTATATTAATATCAATCTGCGTCAGTTAGGCGCTACTTCTATCAAGGAGTTTAACAGCATCATGCACATTGCTGAATTCGATCTTGGTGATGGATTAATTGTTTCTTATGTTTTTAATATTACACGACATAATAAATACTTTTTACAACGTATGCAGCCATATGCAATGGTCCATGGTAAATTCGCCAGTGATCAGGAAATTATCGATTTTATTACAGCAGACTTAAAGCGTTTTGAAAATGCAAAGAATAGTCACAATTTTAATACTTTCCTTTTAATTTCCCATCTTGGTCATCATATTACAGAAAATATCGAACAGCTGTTTTTAAATTATAACGTTGATGCAGATAAATTAGAGTCCATTGAGGATTCTCTGGAAGAATCTCTTGTTGAAATTCAATCCTTATTTGAGAAATCTGATAAACTTGATCTGCCAGAAGATTAATATTTATAAAAATTGCCCTTGAAATGAAATGGTTTCAAGGGCTTTCTTACTTTCTCGAATTTATACATAACAAAAAGCCCACAGTTTTATACATCTTCTGTACACTTTCCTGTGAGCTTTTAATCTTCTATTGAATATCAACGACAATCTTCTTGTCACCTTTGTCAACCGAAGCCTTGACAACAGTTCTGATCGCCTTTGCAATCCTTCCCTGTTTTCCAATTACTTTCCCCATATCACCTTCGGCAACATGAAGTTCTAATACGACTGCATCGGCAGTTTCTTTCTCTGTAACTGTCACTTTATCTGGCTGATCAACGAGGCTTTTGCAATCACTTCTAATAAATGTTTCATGCACTGCCTCCTGTCTTAAATCTGACTATTTTTCGATTCCTGCAGCTTTTAATAATTTAGCTACTGTATCTGTAGGCTGAGCACCTGTTGCTAACCATTTCTTAGCAGCTTCTTCGTCAAATTTGATCACGCTAGGATCCTGATTTGGATCATATGTTCCGATTTCTTCAATAAATCTACCATCTCTAGGGGATCTAGCATCTGCTACTACTACTCTATAAAAAGGTGCTTTCTTCTGTCCCATTCTTTTTAATCTCATTTTTACTGCCATTTTGTTTTTACCTCCAAAAATCTTTCTTTGTAATTTAAATTAATTATTATTTTCTATAACTAAGGCCTAAAAAGGTAATTTAAATCCACCTCTTTTACCACCTTTGCCACCAAACATACCTGACATCTGCTTCATCATCTGTTTCTGATTCTGAACCTGTTTGCATAAGCGGTTAACTTCCGCGATTGGAACTCCTGCTCCTGCTGCGATTCTTCTCTTTCTTGAAGCATTGATGATCTTAGGATTAGCACGTTCTTCTTTAGTCATGGAATAAATGATCGCCGCTGTCTTATCCATCATACCATCATCAATATCAAGTCCCTGCATCTTGTTTCCGACACCAGGATCATAGATAACAGATGGATAATCCACCCATCTTCTTCATCTGATCCATCTGATCAAGAAAATCGTTAAAATCAAACTCAGCCTTCTTCATCTTCTCAGTCATACGAAGTGCGTCTTCCTCATTGATCGTCTGCTCTGCTTTCTCGATCAGTGACAATACATCTCCCATACCAAGGATTCGGCTTGTCATTCGGTCTGGATAGAACTGCTGAAGATCTTCCAGTTTTTCTCCCATACCTACATATAAAATCGGCTTTCCTGTTACAGAACGAATAGAAAGTGCTGCACCACCTCGGGTGTCACCATCCATCTTCGTGATGATAATTCCATCGACGCCGACTTTCTCATTAAATTCTTTTGCCACATTGACAGCATCCTGTCCTGTCATGGCATCAACGACGAGAATACTCTGGAATACATCCACATTCTCTTTGATCTCAACCAGCTCTGTCATCATATTCTCATCAATATGAAGACGTCCTGCTGTATCTAGGATCACGATATTGTTTCCATTCTTCTGTGCGTGTTCTACGGAAGCCTTTGCAATATCCACTGGATTCTGCTTATCTCCCATTGTAAATACTGGTACTCCGACCTTCTCTCCATTGACCTGAAGCTGTTTGATCGCCGCTGGGCGATATACATCACAGGCTACCAATAATGGTCGTTTTCCTTTCTTCTTATACTGTCCGGCAAGTTTTGCACATGTTGTTGTCTTACCAGCACCTTGAAGACCTGCCATCAAAATAATCGTAATTTCATTACCTGGACGAAGCTGAATCTCTGTCATCGTTGATCCCATTAATGCTTCCATCTCTTCTTTTACGATCTTGATCACCATCTGTCCCGGATTCAAACCATTCAGAACATCTTGTCCTACAGCTCTTTCCTGTACAGATTTGATAAATGTCTTTACAACTTTGAAGTTAACATCAGCTTCAAGTAAAGCTCTTTTAACTTCTCTCATTGCCGCTTTTACATCATCTTCTGTTAAACGGCCCTTACTTCTTAAGTTCTTAAATACACCCTGAAGTTTCTCGGATAAACTTTCAAATGCCATTGATTCACCTCATCTAAGTTATAAATCTTCTAAAACCTGATTACATACAGATTCTATTTGTCTGATATCTTCTTCCATCTGCTCTTTATCTTCTTTAAGAAGCCTTCTGGATAAGGTATGGATCTCTTTGATCTTCTCCTTGGCCGTCAAAAACTTCGCTACCAGATGAAGTCTTGCTTCATAATCTGCCAAGATCTTATCACATCTTCGGATCATATCATGCACCGCCTGTCTGGTAATTCCAAACTCAGCTGCGATCTCTGTGGCTGTCATATCATTCAAAATATGTTCACCATATATCTCTTTCTGATGTGCTGTCAGCAATTCGCCGTAAAAATCATATAATAAATTCTGTTCTACGATTCGTTCCATCTGATACTCCTGTAAAGCAATTTTCCTTTACCAGATGTTAGTTTAGCGAATTTCACTGCCTTTGTCAAGTATTTTTACTTGCACAATGCAAATTTTACTTGAAAAACTCTAGCTTTTCTGTAAAATGAAAAGAGCATTCTATTTAATTATAAATCAAAAAGAAAGGTTATACAATGATTCAGGCAAATAATGTAACTTTACGTTTAGGAAAACGTGCTTTATTCGAAGATGTAAATATTAAATTCACAGAAGGTAACTGCTATGGACTGATCGGTGCCAATGGAGCAGGTAAATCCACTTTCTTAAAAATTCTTTCCGGAGAGATCGAACCTTCAAAAGGAGATGTATCCATTACTTCTGGACAGCGTCTTTCTGTTTTGAAACAGGATCACTACCAGTATGATGATCATATCGTCCTTGATACGGTTATGATGGGTAATCAAAGATTATACGAGATCATGAAAGAAAAAGAAGCTTTATATGCGAAGGAAGACTTCACAGACGAAGACGGCATCCGTGCTAGTGAATTAGAAGGCGAATTTGCTGATATGAATGGATGGGAAGCAGAATCTGATGCTGCTACCTTATTAAATGGTCTTGGAATTCCTAGCGATATCCATTATACAAAGATGGCTGACTTAAACGGTTCTCAGAAAGTCAAAGTCTTACTTGCACAGGCTTTATTCGGAAATCCAGATATCCTGCTGCTTGACGAACCTACCAACCACTTAGACTTAGACGCTATTTACTGGTTAGAAGAATTCCTGATCAACTTTGACAACACGGTCATCGTTGTATCCCATGACCGTTATTTCTTAAATAAGGTATGTACTCATATCGCAGATATCGATTATGCGAAAATTCAGTTATTCTCTGGAAACTATGATTTCTGGTATGAATCCAGCCAGCTTCTTACAAAACAGATGAAGGAAGCCAACAAGAAAAAAGAAGAAAAGATGAAGGAATTACAGGACTTTATCGCAAGATTCAGTGCCAATGCTTCCAAATCCAAACAGGCTACTTCAAGAAAGAAAGCTTTAGATAAGATCCAGCTAGATGAGTTAAAACCATCCAGCCGTAAATACCCATATATCAACTTCAAGCCAAACCGCGAAATCGGAAATGATGCTTTAGTTGTTGAAAATCTTACAAAGACGATCGATGGCGTAAAAGTCTTAGATAATATTTCTTTCTTAATGAAACCAACGGATAAGATTGCTTTCGTAGGTCCTAATACATTGGCTGCTACAACATTATTTAAGATCTTATCCGGAGAAATGGAACCTGATTCTGGTTCTTACAAATGGGGAGTGACTACAACGCAGTCTTATTTCCCAAAAGATAATACAAAAGATTTCAGTCAGGATGAAACGATCGTTGAATGGCTGACTCAGTATTCTGAAGATAAAGATGCAACATTTGTCCGTGGATTCCTTGGACGTATGTTATTCTCTGGAGAAGACGCATTAAAGAAAGTTGGTGTTTTATCTGGAGGAGAGAAAGTTCGTTGTATGCTATCTAAATTAATGATCAGCGGAGCCAACATCTTACTTCTTGATGAGCCTACCAACCACTTAGATATGGAATCTATCACTGCTTTAAATGAAGCATTAAAAGATTTCACTGGTGCATTATTGTTTACTTCTCAGGATCATCAGTTTGTACAGACAACAGCTAATCGTATCATGGAAATCACTCCGAATGGTCTGATTGATAAAGAATGTACTTACGACGAATATCTGGAAAATGACGAAGCTGCCAGAAAACGTCAGATTGTTGAGATTGAAGAAGACGACGAATAATTTCATAGTTCTAAACAAAACACAGAGATTTTATCACCAATCTCTGTGTTTTTATTCTTATTTAATTTTACTGATCGTAAGTATCTAAGAACGAATGTTTTACTCCATCTTTCTTATATGCAATGATCGTCTTTAAATTGACATTTTCTACACTCTTGAAAATATTGGACTCTACATACGGATTGATCTCTTTCATCTTCGCGATCAACTGTTTTGTCTCCATTCTCTTGGATTTCGTAACACCGTCTGGATTACATGTTGTACAAGTATCTGTAAACTTACATGCACACTGGATAAAATGTAATCCATTGTAATCTCTCCAATGCTTGATATCATCCTCTCGGATCAGATACATTGGACGGATTAGTTCCATTCCTTCAAAGTTTGTACTGTGAAGTTTTGGCATCATCGTCTGTACCTGTGCTCCATAAAGCATTCCCATAAGGATCGTCTCAATGACATCATCATAGTGATGTCCCAACGCAATCTTATTGCATCCAAGCTCTTTAGCCTTGCTGTATAAATATCCACGACGCATTCTTGCACACAGATAACATGGCGATTTCTCAATCTCATAAACAGCATCAAAAATATCAGATTCAAAGACTGTGATCGGAATATCTAATAATTTGGCATTATTCTCTATGATCTGTCGATTCATTTCATTATATCCTGGATCCATGACTAAAAATACAAGATCAAAATGGAATTTGTTATGGCGTTTTAATTCCTGAAATAATTTCGCCATCAACATGGAATCTTTTCCCCCAGAGATACAGATAGCGATCTTATCATTCTCCTGCACTAGATCATATGTCTTGATTGCTTTTACAAACTTGGAGAATATCTGTTTGTGAAACTTTTTACGGATACTCTTTTCAATCTCCTGTGTTCTTGTCAGTTCTTTTTTCTTGCCTTTTCCTTCGGCTTCTTTGTTATTTTGTTCTGTTTTCTGATCGTTTTCCTGTTCTTCTTTCATCAAGGATAACAACCATCCTGTGTATCCGCCTTCCAAACTAAGGACATCGATCCCCTTCTTCCGCTAACTTCTCTGCTGCCTCTTTGCTGAAAATTCCCTTGGTACAATATAAAATAACTTTCTTACCCTGATCAATATATTCCTTTGCCTGTGTTCCAAGCTCATCTTCACCTGCTGCCACAACAGCTCCAGGATCATTCCATAAGATGTGTTTGATTCATCTCTCATATCAAGAAGCTGATAACTCCCTTTTTCTAACTGTTTTAATTCTTTATATGAAATATTAATATTGCTCATGCTTTCAACCTTTCTTTCGTATCCTACTATATTTGTAGGGTTCCGTTTATTTATTATAGAGAGAAAGCTTTCAAAATACAAGAGCAAATCTTTATTTTGCATCAGTTGTTGTATACATTGTTGATCATAAATCCATAACCACTCCATTCGATTGGAATGTATGTCTGTTTTTTATTTTGTATCGCATAAATACCTATCTGCCCGAAATCTGAGAATAAGATCCCTTTGCTGACTTTGCTTTTTGGTATTGTTCTGTTACATTGACATTGCCCATCAAACGCTTCTTCAAATTATACTCTGACTGTTTCAGATTCAGATAAGACAAAAATCCAGCCGGAATATCTTCCAAATGATCTGCGATATCTTTCCAATCTTTTGTGTAATCATAAGAGTACACATCAATCGCTAAAATCTGATCCGTATACGCATCCATAATAAGATTCACTATTTCATCCTCCGACGATTCTGGTGATAATGTAATATACCATACCAGAAGATTTTTGACATTCGAAATATTAGATACGGAACCTTCATCGATCATATCATCCTTTTTCTTGATATAAGTGTATAATTTTTTATATGTAATCTTCCAGTCTTCATCTACCCGATAAGCGATTTTCATTTTTTTTAATAATAGATTCGTCTGTTTTTTTGCAGTTTTTTCTACATCTCTTCCATCCACAGTTCTTGATGAAGGTCTTACTGCTACACTCAAAATATGATTATTGATGATCTTTAATTTTTCCAGAGTTGTCTGAGTAGCCTCTACCGAAATCTCTACTGGATTTAAGGATAGATCCTCACTCTGCCCAAACGTTTTTTTGTCCACCAGAGCTGCCTGAATATTTGGTAAAAAGTAAAACAAGACCACAAGTAATAAAGCCGCCACAACAAGAAGAGCATTCCTAATTTGTTTTTTCATAAGCTCCTCCTCCAATTGTTATGATCACAGTTGTTCCTTTTCCTTGCTGACTGATAAATCGCATCTCTCCTTGATGGATCCTCACGATTTCTTTACATATAGCAAGCCCTAAACCTACTCCACCTTGTTTTCTTGACCTTGACTTGTCTATCCGGTAAAACGCTTCCGTGATCTTACTTATCTCATCCTTTGGCATTCCGCATCCAGTATCCGAAATATAAATCTTGGCTCCTTCTTGTGTTGCTCGATCCTCAACTGTTAATATTCCACCCGAATTCATTGATTTTAATGCATTATCGATCAAATTTAATATTAATGATTTCAATAAATCCGGCTCTATCTTACAAATTGCTTTTTTTAAATTTAAATTCACAAGAATATCTTGTTCTTTTAAACGATACTGCATGGATGTAACTGCTTCTTGAATCATTGGCTCTAAATCTTGTTTTTTCATCTGAAACTGTTGATTTTTCAAAACAAGAAGTTTCATTAATTTTAATGATAAATTCTGTAATCGTTTTCCTTCTGAATAAATATACCCACATGCTTCTTTTTTGCTCTTCTTTCGAAAGAGCTTCCATCCGCATCAGATCTGCATACCCTATGATCGATGTAAGTGGTGTCTTCATTTCATGAGCAAAACTTCCCATAAATTCTTCCTGGTTTTTTAACAATTGATCCAATTTCATTAACTTTTCTATCAATTGTTCTGTCATATAATTAAAACTGACTGAAAGTTCTCCAATTTCATCTTCTGTATGCACTGGAACCCTGACAGAATAATCACCGTCTGCAATCTGCTTCGAAATCTGCGACAATTTCTGTAATGGTCTTGTAAGGATCATTGCCAGAAAATAGGATACTACAATCTCAATTCCTATTACTAATACAAAAATCTTACGAAAACTTACCAACTGCTGATGCCTTGTCGCATATACTTCTGAAATATCATATGCTCCCTGAAAAACCATAGTTTCCTTTCCATAAGAAATCTTACTAGTAATCTGATAATATACTTTATTTTTATTTTGGAATACTACCGCTTTTCCCTGTTTCGTTGAAAAACCATTGCTTCTCCTAAAATTATCATTTTTACGATTGTAATAAAGTGGCTGCTTCCATTGAACCTCTCCATGTTGTTCCTTTAATAATCGAACTGAGCTGTCTCTTAGCAAGCCCTGCCAGTTTAATCGTTTCAATACACTCGCAAATGTTTGATTCTGATACGTATCATCCATCTCATTAATTTCTTTTAACATTCTTAAGATCATTTCGTAAGAATTCCTTGCTGCTCTTTTTTCTTGTTTGATAGATGTTTGATATGAATATTGAATCAGCAACATTCCTCCAAATCCAAATGAAAATGAAACGATCAACATTGTTATGATCATTAATTTCCAACGAAATTTCATCTTGGTACCTCCAGACGGTATCCCATCTTGCACAGTGATCAAAAAATCTTCCCAGCCAACTTTCTTTCGAACTCTCTGCACATGAAGATCTACCGTCCTGCTTCCCGCAATGTAATCTCCACCCCAAACACGTTCATAAATTATTTCCCTGAATAATACATTCCCAGGATTCCTTGCAAACAGCAATAATGTATCATATTCCTTCTTGGTCAAGTTAATTTCTTTTCCTTCTTTTTTTACGCACATTGCATCTGTGTCGATTTCTAAACCTAATATATTGATGATACGATCTAATTTGTGATATCGTCTTAATACAACCTCAATCCTTGCCAATAATTCCATAATCTCAAATGGTTTTACAATATAGTCTTCTGCTCCATATCGCAGACCATTTACTCTGTCATTAAGATCTCCTTTTGCTGTCAGGAAAATGACTGGTATCTCTAATGGTTTTACGTATTCTAAAATTTCAAACCCATCAGCCCCGGGCAGCATGATATCTAGTAAGATCAAATCTGGATAATTCTTTTCCAGCATATCAATTGCTTCTAACCCATCATAAGCACATTCACTATGATAGCCGGCTTTCTTTAAACTTAGTGCGATCAGATTTGAAATTGGCTTTTCATCTTCTACGACCATGATGTTCACCATAATTGTTCTCCTTATTGTTTTATTGATTTTCCTTATTGTTTTTGTATGCTGCCCAAAACCTTTTCTATTTTACGAATTCTTTGCATCATACTTGCATCATATTTTTATCATTTTTTACAAACTGATTTCAATAAAAAGAGCAAAAACAAATCATCTCTGTCTGTCTTTGCCCTTTTTCTTTATTATTTTATCTTCAATTCCTTGTCCTATACATACTGAATATTCATCACACTTGTACCAACTGCATAACTTACCATATTCATTACACTCTTCACAACGGTTGTACATGCATGTACGATATATCTGATATCTTCTTCTACTGTATGTGCAAGCTTCATATAAGAATTATGAATACTTCTAATATATGATGTCAATTCTTCCACAGAATCATATGCCGCAACATGCTCCTTGATCTGTGCTGCTTCTTCTGTCTGAAGAAATGCTCTCATTCCAAACTTCAGATCACGTTCATAATAGCAATGATCCTTTACATTGCCTGGATAATGATCATTATGTGGGAATGTAAATAATCTGCAATGTAATGAATGATCACACCAAGACCTGCACAACGTCGCATATTCATTCCCTTATCTTTATCGTAATTGGCAATAAATTTTGAAATCTTACGTTCAATATCATCAAATGTAATATCAAACTTATGAGGTGTCGTCACAAATGATGGTCTGCAGTCTGGCCAGATACTTCCTACATAAAACGGTAATCTATAATCGAATACATTGTCAAGTTCCATAGAATCCATAATCTGCCCTGCTAATGAAATATGTGATTTCTTTCTCATATAAATGATACTCCTTATAATTGGAACCATATCCGGATCATATATTCCTTCCAGATATCGTCGTCATCTGCTTTGTTACACCCTTTGACTCAAATTATATAATTTTATCTGTCAATATGCAACCAAATGATGAATTCTTTATATTTTTTTAATATTTAGCCTGTAATTTATTTAATCTTCCATGTATTTCCGTAATAAATCTAATATTTTGCCGCTATTAAATCCTTTTCTCGCAAAATATCCGTAATATTTCTGAAAATTCTCCTTAGTGACGGAACCCTTTTGCCGAATCCTCTTCTTAACCTGTTCTTCCAAGATATCATCTTCTTCGTATTCATATTCCTCAAAGACCCTCTCTAATGTCTCCGCAGTGATTCCTTCTTCCGAAGGTCCATCTTAATCTGAATCTTACTCTTACTTCCTGACTTGTATTCCATGTAGCGGCGTACATATTCTTCATCATTGATATATCCAAATGACTCCACATACGCAACTGCCCCTTCCGTAATAAATTCTGGAAATTCTGCTCTCATAAGACGTTCTTTTAATTCCTTTTTTGTACGATCCTGATATTTTAACAATGACATAGCTTTTAACTTCGCCCGATGCAACAGTAATTTGTTTAATTCTTCAAATTCTTCCTGTCCGATCTCGTCTTGTTCATGGAATCCCAATCGTCTTATCTCATTATAGTAAAGCAGGCAGTACTTTTCTTCATCGAAGAAAAGCCTGACCTGCTTTGTTCCTACTTTATCTAGTTTCGTAATGATCATTATTCTTCAGAAACCTGAGTCTCTGCCTTAGGATCGTTGTTGCATTCTCAGCATCTTCCTCTAACAGTCCATAGTGGACACGGATTGCATGTTCCACTGTCTCTGCGATATCCGGGTGATCTTCTAAGTACTTCTTGCTGTTCTCTCTACCCTGTCCGATCTTCTCTCCGTTGTATGCATACCATGCACCACTCTTATGAATGATATCTGCATCTGCTGCAAGATCTAAAATATCTCCATACTTGGAAATTCCTTTTCCAAACATAATATCAAATTCTGCTTGTTTAAACGGAGGAGCCACCTTATTCTTCACTACTTTGATCCTCGTTCTGTTACCAATCATCTCTCCTGCCTGTTTTAATGTCTCTGTTCTTCTGACATCTAAACGGATAGATGAATAGAACTTAAGTGCACGTCCACCAGTTGTTGTCTCTGGGTTTCCAAACATGACTCCAACTTTCTCACGCAACTGATTGATAAAGATAACTGTGCAGTTAAACTTACTTACAACACCTGTTAACTTACGAAGTGCCTGTGACATCAATCTTGCCTGAAGACCTACGTGAGAATCTCCCATATCTCCATCAATCTCTGCCTTCGGTACTAATGCAGCTACAGAATCGACGATAATGATGTCGATCGCTCCAGATCTTACCATTGTCTCTGTGATTTCAAGTCCCTGCTCTCCTGTATCTGGCTGAGAGATATAAAGGTTATCAATGTCAACCCCGATATTCTTTGCATAGACCGGATCAAGGGCATGCTCTGCATCAATGAATCCTGCAATCCCGCCTCTCTTCTGGACTTCAGCTACCATATGAAGTGCTACTGTTGTCTTACCACTAGATTCAGGTCCATAAATCTCGATGATACGTCCCTTAGGTACTCCACCTACTCCTAATGCGATGTCAAGACTGATAGAACCTGTTGGTGTTACTTCGATCGTACGGTCTGCCTGGTACTCTCCAAGTTTCATGACAGATCCCTTACCATAGTCTTTCTCAATCTTAACCAATGCGGCATCCAATGCCTTTAATTTTTCTTCCTGTTTCATATATGTTTACTCCTTTTAATTTCAAATATTTATCTTATATTCTTCTATCTTTTAATTTCCTGTTTAGAGTATAGCATATCCTTACACTAAAAAACAAGTGTTCGAGCGAATATTTGTTCGATTTTTATTCGTGATCCTTTTTCTTATGATGATTCTCATAGAAACTCTTCAACCAATGCATGTCTTACCATAGTTAACGCTCTGCATACAGCTGTTTCTCTGACTTTCTGTCTGTTACCGTTTAACTGGTATTTGTTTACTTTCGTCTTTCCATTAACACTGACACCGATGTAAACAAGTCCTGCCTTCTTCTCAGGTGTTTCACCGCCCGGTCCAGCAAGACCTGTGATTCCAACACCGACATTTGAACCAGCCTGTCGTGCAACACCTTCCGCCATCTGTCTGGCCGTATCTTCTGAAACTGCTCCAACGGTATTTAGAGTTTCTTCTTTTACTCCAAGATATTTCATCTTAGCTTCATTTGCATATGTAATAAAACTTTCATTTAAGACATCCGATGCTCCTGCAACATTAACTAACCTTGCTGTAAACATTCCTGCTGTACAGGATTCTGCTGCTGCGATCGTATAATGATGTTTACTTAACATATCAACCACAACATCTTCTAATGTTTCATCTTCTTTTGTCGTAAAAATCTTATGGCCAAATCTTCTGTATAATTCTTCTGTTATTGGTGTAACAAGCTTCTTTGCTTCATCTTCACTTACCGCTTTTGCTGTCACTCGAAGATGAACTTCTCCTAATTTGGCATATGGGGCAACTGTAGGATTCGTCTGCTTTTCGATCAAATCTTCAATCTCTGCTGCAACGCGGCTTTCTCCCATACAATCAATCTTCACAACATCGGAGTATAATACCTCTGAACTTAATTCTTTTATGATCGGTTCTACCTGATCATGGAACATTGGAAGCAGTTCATTTGGAGGTCCTGGGAGTAAAACTACTTTCTTCCCTTCTTTTGCATGAATGACCATTCCCGGTGCTGTTCCATTTTCGTTATATAAAACAGTACAATCTTCTGGCACTAATGCCTGTTTTAAATTATTCTCTGTCATGTTACGATGACTTCTCGCAAAATATTCTTTCAAGCGTCTTAGTGCTTCTTCATCTTCTACAAGCTCCTGTCCACATGCTTTCGTTGCAATTTCCTTTGTAAGATCGTCTTTCGTTGGTCCAAGTCCACCAGATAAGATCAAAATATCAGATCTTTCAAGTCCCTGTCTGATCACATTTTCTAATCTTTCTGGATTGTCGCCTACTGTCGTCTCAAAAAAAACGCTTATCCCCAATGAGGCTAAGCGTTCTGATAAGTAGGCAGCATTGGTATTCACGATGTTTCCTAATAAAATCTCTGTTCCTACGCAAATAATTTCTGCTGTCATAATTGTTGTTCCTTTCTGGATCTAATTTCCTTCAGATAATACCTGTTTATTCTTCACCAAATAATCAACTAAAGAAATGATTGTCAGAGCTGTTGCAATGACGATCAAAATATTCTCGATCATCACAGCTGTGCTTGTTCCAAGATCAATGATCAGCATAATGATCATAAACATCTGAAGTTTGTCTTAAATTTTCCCCAGTAGCTGGCTGCGATAACGATTCCATTATCAGAGGCGATCAGGCGGAATCCACTAATGATAAATTCTCTTGCAATAATAATGATCGCTACGATAGATGATAAACGGTGCATTCCAACTAATGCGATCATTGCAGAACAAACTAATAATTTGTCTGCCAATGGATCCATAAATTTTCCGAAGTTTGTTACCAGATTGTATTTCCTTGCAATATGTCCATCTAAAAAGTCTGTAAGACTCGCTAGAATAAATACAACAACTGCGATCCACTTGCTATAATCCCCTGCACAATCTGTCAGCAAGAAAAATAAGAATACCGGGATCATAAGTGTTCTTAAAATTGTTAACTTATTTGGTAAATTCATAATCTACTTCTCCTATCACATCATATTCTCTACCCTGGGTAATTTTAACATAAACAAAGTCTCCTGTCATCAATTCTTCTGGAGAATTTATAAAAACACATCCATCTACCTTTGGTGCATCCATATAAGAACGTCCAACGTAGATATCATCTTCAAATAAATATCCTTCTACCATGACTTTAATCGTTTTACCGACTAACTGCTGGGTATGTTCATAGGAAATCTCCTGCTGAAGACTCATCAGTTCATCTCTTCGTTCTTCTTTGACTTCTTCGTCGATCTGATTCTCAAATGTTGCTGCCAGTGTATCTTCTTCCGGTGAATAAGTAAAGACTCCTAAACGATCAAATTGACATTCTTCTACAAAGTTCATTAATCCTTCATGATCTTCTTGGCTTTCTCCTGGAAATCCAGTGATCAGTGTTGTACGGATCGTGATATCAGGAATCTCTTTACGAAGTTTCTTGATCACTGCTACAAGATCTTCTCTTGATGTTCTTCTTCCCATTCTCTGTAAGATACGATTCTCACTATGCTGAATCGGCATATCAATGTAATTGCAGACTTTCTCTTCTGTCTTGATCACTTCGATCAACTCATCTGTGATCTCTTCTGGGTAGCAGTATAACAAACGGATCCATTCAATCCCTTCGATCTTGCAAAGTTCATGAAGTAATAACGGAAGCTGTTTTTTACCTGTCAGGTCTTTGCCATACAGTGTTGTTTCCTGAGCTACCAGTACTAATTCTTTCACTCCCTCAGATGCTAAACGCTTTGCCTCATTCAACAGTTCTTCCATTGGAACACTTCTAAAATGTCCACGGATCTTCGGAATGATACAGTAGCTGCATCGCTTGTCACAACCTTCAGCAATTTTTAAATATGCCATGTGATTTCCTGTTGTTACAACACGCTCTACATTTGAGTTGTCTGGAAGATAATCAATACTTTCGTAATGTTCAAAATGTTCTCCAGCATTTTCTTCTAATGCGGTATTCACTGCTTCTACGATAGAATCATAACTAGTTGTTCCAAGAACTGCATCAATCTCTGGGATTTCTTTTAAGATCTCGTCTTTATAGCGTTCTGCGAGGCATCCAGCCACAACCAATGCCTTCAGATTCTGTTCTTTGTACTGTGCCATCTCTAAGATCGTATTGATACTTTCTTCTTTGGCATCATGGATGAAACAGCATGTATTAATTACAATAACATCTGCCTGTGTCTCATCATCTGTCAAAGTGTAGCCATGCTTGGTCAAAAGTCCAAGCATAACTTCACTGTCTACTAAGTTTTTATCACATCCAAGCGAAATAAATAATATCTTCATTTCTCTTACTCTCCAAACAATTTCTTAGATTCTACACAGTTTTTCATTAACATTGCGATCGTCATTGGTCCAACTCCACCTGGAACTGGTGTGATCGCAGATGTCTTTGGTGCAACTTTGTCATAATCTACGTCACCACAAAGTTTGTTATTTTCATTTCTGTGGATTCCAACATCAATGACAACTGCTCCATCTTTTACATAAGAATCATCAATAAATTTTGGTTTACCAATTGCTACAACCAAGATATCTGCACGTTTGCAGACTTCTTTTAAATCTTTTGTATGAGAATGGCAGACAGTCACTGTTCCGTTTTCACGTAATAATAACATTGCCATAGGTTTTCCTACAATGTTACTCCTTCCGACTACCACACATTCTTTCCCATCAATTTCAACACCAGAACGTTTTAATAACTGGATCACTCCGGCTGGTGTACATGGTAAGAATCCTTTTTCTCCAATCACCATGTTTCCAACACTGACTGGATGGAATCCGTCAACATCTTTCTTAGGATCGATTGCTAATAATACTTCATCTTCATCCAAATGTTTTGGAAGTGGAAGCTGTACTAAGATTCCGTTGATCTTAGGATCTTTATTGCATTTGTCTACGATTGCCATTAATTCTTCCTGTGTTGTCTCTTCTGGAAGTTCATAGCTTACAGACTCGATTCCTACATATTCGCAGGCACGTTTTTTGTTACGCACATAAACACTTGATGCAGGATCTGCTCCTACCTGAATAACAGCAAGCGCAATATCTTTTCCCTCTGCTTTCAGCTGTGCTACTTCTTCTTTTACTTCATCTTTGATTTCCTGAGAAATCTTCTTTCCATCAATAATCTGCATTATATTTCCTCGTCATTTCTTTTAAGTATATATTGGCTTTATTTTTGTTGATCAGAATAATCCTGTGATAACTCCATCGTCATTTACATCGATTCCTTCTGCTGCTGGTTTCTTTGGAAGTCCAGGCATTGTCATAACGTCACCTGTTAAAGCTACTAGGAATCCTGCACCTGCATTGACATAGATCTCACGGATCGTAATATCAAATCCTTCTGGACGTCCAAGCTTCTTAGGATCATCAGATAAAGAATACTGATTCTTCGCCATACAGATTGGAAGATTTCCATATCCAAGTTCCGTCAGTCTCTTCTTCTGACGTGCTGCAGCTGCTGTGTATACAACTTTATCTGCTCCATAAATCTTAGTTGCGATCGTTTCGATCTTTTCTTCGATCGTTGTATCATCATATGTATATAATGGTTTGTAATGACTTTCTTTATTGTCTAATGTACGAAGGATTGCTTTGGCAAGTTCAATTCCACCTTCTCCACCTTTTTCCCATACCTGAGATAATGCAAAATCACAATCTCTTTCTTCACAGAAATTCTTGATAAATGTAAGTTCTGCCTCTGTATCTGTTGCAAACTGGTTTAATGTTACAACAACAGGAACTCCAAACAATTTTAAGTTCTCGATATGTTTTTCAAGATTTACGATACCTTTGCTTAACGCATCAATATTTTCTTCTGCCAGATTGTCTTTTGGAACTCCACCATTGTATTTTAAAGCACGTACAGTTGCTACTAATACAACTGCATCTGGGTGAAGATCAGCCATCTGACACTTAATATCCATAAATTTCTCTGCACCAAGGTCAGCACCGAATCCTGCTTCTGTGATTGCGATATCTGCTAATTTTAACGCTAATTTTGTGGCCTGTACGCTATTACATCCATGTGCGATATTTGCAAATGGTCCACCATGTACGAATGCTGGTGTATGCTCTAATGTCTGGATCATATTTGGTTTAATAGCATCTTTTAATAATGCCGCCATAGCTCCGACTGCATTCAAGTCTTTGGCTGTGACTGGTTCACGGTCCATGTTGTATGCAACGATGATCTTTCCTAAACGCTCTTTTAAATCTGCCATATCATTTGCAAGACAAAGGATCGCCATGATCTCAGATGCTACTGTGATGACAAAATGATCCTCACGGACAACACCATCCACACGACGTCCAAGTCCGATGACTGTATTTCTTAATGCACGGTCATTCATATCAATACATCTCTTCCATACAACATCTCTTGTATCGATATTTAATTTGTTTCCTTGCTGAATGTGATTATCAAGCATTGCTGCTAATAAGTTGTTTGCAGATGTGATCGCATGAAAATCCCCTGTAAAATGAAGGTTTAAATCCTCCATTGGTACAACCTGTGCATATCCACCACCGGCTGCTCCACCTTTGATACCAAAACATGGTCCAAGAGATGGTTCACGAAGAGCACAGATTGTTTTCTTTCCAAGTTTGTTTAATGCCTGGGATACTCCGACACTTGTTGTTGTCTTTCCTTCACCTGCTGGAGTTGGATTGATCGCTGTCACAAGAACAAGTTTCCCATCTTCGTTATTCTTAACTTCATCCATGAAATGAGAATCAAATTTGGCCTTGTATTTTCCATATAATTCAAGGTCGTCTTCTTTGATTCCGATATTCGCTGCAACTTCTTTGATCGGTAATAATGTGGCTTCCTGTGCAATTTCAATATCTGTTTTCATAATAGTTTCCTTTCTATAGATAATCTTCTTTGTATTGTTCAAATTGTTCTTCGCTCATAAGAACTTTCCTTGGCTTGGTTCCTTCTTCTTCTCCGACGATTCCCGCTTCGCATAACTGATCCATTAGTCTTGCTGCACGGTTAAATCCAATCTTAAAGACTCTTTGAAGACTTGCGATCGAAGCCTTGTCTTTGTCAATAATAAACTCAGCTGCTTTTTCAAAATATTCATCCCTTTCCTGCGATGTTGCTGCTTTGACCGCAGCTGTCTGAATCTTTTCCTGAATGTCTGCACCATAGCTGTCTTCGGCATTATTTTCTTCCTTTAAGAATTCTACAACCTTGCTGACTTCTTCATCACTGACAAATGCACCTTGTACACGGATTGGTTTCTGATATCCAGATGGATAGAACAGCATATCACCTTTTCCTAATAACTTTTCTGCACCATTCATATCGATAATTGTTCTTGAATCGACTCCTGATGATACTGAAAATGCAATTCTTGAAGGTACATTCGCTTTGATCAGCCTGTAATGACGTTAACAGATGGTCTCTGTGTTGCGATCACCAGATGAATTCCTGCTGCCCTGGCAAGCTGTGACAGGCGCACGATCGCATCTTCTACTTCACCCGGTGCAACCATCATAAGGTCCGCAAGCTCATCTACAATGATAACGATCTGCGGAAGTTTCTTAAAATCTTCCCCTTCCATACCATTCTTGATCGATTCCTCGACCTTCTCATTATATCCAGTTAAGTTTCTTACATTCACTTCTGCAAACTTCTTATATCGCTCTCCCATCTCCATCACAGCCCAGTTTAACGCACTGGATGCCTGCTTCGGATCTGTAACGACCGGAATCAGCAAGTGTGGAATTCCCTGATATGCACTTAATTCTACGACCTTGGGATCGATCATGATCAGTTTCACTTCATCTGGCGTTGCCTTGTATAAAATACTCATGATCAATGTATTAATACAAACTGACTTACCAGAACCTGTTGCTCCTGCGATCAAAAGATGCGGCATCTTGGCAATATCTGACACGATCACCTGTCCAGCAAGGTTCTTTCCTACTGCAAATGCAATCTTTGATCTTGCCTGTGCAAATTCCTGATTCTCGATCAGTTCCCTGAACATTACCATCTGGTTTGTCTTATTCGGAACTTCGATTCCAATTGCTGATTTACCTGGAATCGGTGCTTCAATTCGAATATCTGCTGCTGCAAGGTTTAACTTAATATCATCCGCAAGATTTACGATCTTGCTGACTTTCACACCTTGTTCTGGATGTAATTCAAACTGTGTAACGGATGGTCCACAGCTAATATTGGTAATTGTAACATGAACTCCGAAATCTTCCAATGTTTTTTGCAGTTTTTGTGCAGTCTGACGAAGTTCTTCTTTGTTATTTCCCGCTGTTTTCTTTCCTTTCTCCAATAAAGATACTGGTGGAAACTTATAATCTCCTTCTTTAGTCCGAACCTGCGGAAGAGTCTCCACTGGTTTCGATGGTGTATTCTTATCCTTATTCACAAAAGATTTCTTCGATGCATTCGGCTGTACTGGTTCAAATATTTCTTTTGGTTCTTTGTCTGTTTCTTCTTGAACGATCAGATCATCAAAATCCTTCTGTATCGGTGTTTGTTTTGTTTTCTCTTCTGGTTCCATAGGAGGCATTGGAGATGCCTGTGATGGTTTCGGTCTTCCAGATCGCAAATCCGGAATATTCATCGATCGTTTCTTTCTCGGTGCTGTTTCTTTATCCTCTTTGGACACCTCTTTTGCTTTTCGTTTCTTCTTCGCTAGTCGTTCTTCTATATCCTCTTCATATCCTTCTACTGTAAAGAAATCAACTGCTTTCTTAAGGAAAGAAAGTAAAGATCTCTCTGTTACAAGGATCAATGAGATTACAGAAATCAATAAAACAACCAAAACACTTCCTGCCCCTCCCAGTTCCTTATAAAGAATTGAACAGATCAATGCACCCAGATACCCGCCTCCTCTGTGGGTTCTTCCACTAAATACAAAGGCTGAATAAGCATCTCTTACTTCTATATTATATATCATCTGAAAAAATTGTGGATACCATACATAACAGCAGGATTGCAAAACATGTCTTCTTCACTGCAAGACTGCTGTAATCATTGGAGATCAATAAAATTGCCAGAATAAAGCTTACCGCCGGAATGATGTAATGAGTCGTTCCAAACGCTCCAAAGAAAAATGTACTGATGCTGTTTCCTATGTATCCGCATATTCCAAAATTACTTAAAAATAAAAAAATGAAAAGAGCAAAAACAACTAATACTGCAATCTCTTTATAAAACGGTGCAAAATCTTTTTGTCTTGTGCGTGTCCGTTTCTTTGCAGAAGATGTCTTCCTCTTTCTTGTCTTCTTTGCTGCCATAGAAATTGTTACCTCTCTTTGTATACATTTTGTATACATAATCTGCGTATTTTCTTATTTTACAATTAATTATCAAAATACGCAAGTCCCACCATAGAAAAAAGGGAAATGTATTTATCTCCCTTACATTTCCCTTTTCTTTTAACCTCTTAATATTGTGCAGTTTCTGGAGGTACAAAATCTTCCGCTTCTTTTACAAATTTCTTAACCTGAATTTGCGCTTTCACGACAGGTATATTAGTTCCGGCTCCTGCAACACATCCACCTGGACATCCCATTCCTTCGATCAGATAGCCCTTTTTCTTTCCTGCTTTCGCCTGTAGAAGCATCTTCTTACACTCCGCAAGGCCTTCCACATGATCGATCTTTACTTCTGTTCCAGGATAGTATTCATCAATACATGCCTTGATCGCTCCGGCTACTCCACTTGCAACTGCATACCCACGTCCTGCTCCAAAGGCATCATTTAACTCTTCTTCTTTTTCATATGTGTTAAAATCAATTTCTTTCGCATCAAACATTCCAGCCAGTTCTTCAAATGTGATCACAAAATCGACCTCACTTCGCACTGTCCGTCTGGATGCTTCTAACTTTTTGGCAACACATGGCCCTACAAAAACAATTTTTGCATTTGGAGATGTAATCCTTGCCGCTCTTGCCGTTGCTACCATTGGTGTTAGTGCATTAGAAATTTCATCGATCACCTCTGGAAAATATTTCTTTCCAAGCATAGACCATGATGGGCAGCATGATGTCAGCAAGAATGGTAGTTTCCCTGTAGCTACACTTTGAACATAATGCTTTGCCTCTTCTAGTGCCCCTGCGTCTGCTCCAACTGCAACTTCCCACACATCTGCAAACCCAATATCAAGAAGTGCAGCTTTAATCTTATTTGGCGTCGCTTTTGGTCCAAATTGTCCGACAAATGCAGGTGCTAAGATCGCGATCACTTCCGCACCTTCATTCATTGCCTTGATCAACTGGTAAATCTGGGATTTATCTGCAATTGCTCCAAACGGACAATTTACCATACACATACCACAAGAAACACATTTATCTGGATTGATCTTAGCTCTTCCTGCATAATCTGTTTCAATCGCTCCAACCCCACAGGCATTTGCACAAGGACGTTTTCTTTCATAAATCGCACCATATGGACAAACCTTTTTACATTGTCCACATTTGATACATTTTTCCTGATCGATATAAGAATATCCATCCTTAAAACTAATTGCCTTCTTCGGACAAACTTCCATACACGGATGTGCCATGCATCCCTGGCACTGCTCTCCTACAATAAATGCCTTCTCCTTACATTCATTGCATGCAGATGGAATTACCTGAAGAAGTGGCGGCTCATAATACTTCTCTGAAATATTGCTCTCATCAATTCCTTTCGTAATTCTTGTTGGTTTATCCGCTGGATTTAATGACATTCCCATGGCAAGCCTTAATCTCTCACCTACGATCGCTCGTTCTCTGTAAATGCTATCTCGATATTTTGCAACTTCTCCAGGTATGATCTCATATGGAAGATCTTCAAGATCCTGTAAGTTTCTTTGTTCGTAACCAAACTTTGCGATCTCTTTGAAAATTCTTCTTCTCACATTCCGAACTGGTGTCTGTATTCCTCTCATAATATTCCCTCCTCTAATAATACCTTAAGATGGTTTGTGTTTTTTTTAACATACTTGTTATTCTTATCATATACCAAAACAGGAATATTATAAAGGTATTATCTGTTTTTTATTCGAATTTTCTATTTATTTTCAGACCGATTAATTATTTCAATCAATCTGTCTGTTGCTTCTTTTATTCCACCCATCTCATCGATCAATCCTTCTTTTACTGCTTTCTCACCTGAAAGGATCATACCAACATCTTTTACCTGCTGTCCAATATGAAGCATCAATTCTTCAACTCTTTCTTTTTTCATTTTAGAATGATCACTAATAAATGTCGTAATCCGATCTTGAATCTTTTCAATATTACGATAACTTTGAATAACTCCGATAAATGTTCCAGAACTCCTCACTGGATGGATCATCATTGTTGCACTTTTCACAATAAAAGAATGATCTGCTGCCACAGCAAGCGGTACTCCGATCGAATGACTTCCTCCAAGAACAAGCGATACGGTTGGTTTACTTAGAGATGCGATAAGCTCTGCGATCGCAAGTCCACATTCCACATCTCCACCGATCGTATTGATCAAAATTAAGATTCCTTTTATACTTTCATCCTGCTCAACCTTTGCTAAAGCCGGTATCATATGTTCATATTTTGTTGTCTTTGCATTTTGTGCAGATAACTGATGCCCTTCGATCTCACCAATGATAGTCATCGTAAAAATCCCATTTTCCTGCAACTGTCCAAATTTTTCTATTTCTTGTCTCTCATTATCTTTCATACCAAAATCTTACCTTCCTGTATCATATTTTTTATCTTTATTATTTAGAACGATGCTCTGCAATTTGCACTAAAAAAGAAGGAAGCATCTTCTTACTTCCTTCTTTAGTATGAAATCTAATTCAATTTCTATTCATCAATTTCAAAAGAGATTAACAGATCTTCCTGATTTACCTGTTCTCCTTCTTTGACATAGATCTTATCAACCTTACCATTAACCGTAGAAACAACAGTTGTCTCCATCTTCATAGCTTCAACTGTCATCAGCGGCATATTCACTGTGACCTCATCACCTTCATTGACAAGAACTTTACCAACTGTTCCTGGAATTGTGGATCCAAGATGTGCAGGATTAGATTTATCTGCTTTAACTCTTCGTCTGTCTTAACCTCTAAATTCTTATCAAGAACTTTGATCTCACGGATAGATCCATTTACTTCAAAGTCTAACAGTCGGTATCCATCTTCATCAGGCTCTGTCATATCGATAAATTTGATGATCAGATATTTACCTTCATCTAATTTCAGTGTTGTCTCTTCACCTTTTCTTAATCCATAGAAATATACGTGACTTTCAAGTCCTGTTACATCATTGTAAGCCTCAAAATGTCTACAGTAATCTTCATATACTTTTGGATATAACGCATAGCTTAATGTCTTCTGGCTTAAGATATCTGGATCTTCCATATTCTCTGTATAGAAGTTTTCTTTTAATCCCTTTGCGATATAATCAAAATCTTCATCTGGTAATAAACTTCCTGGACGCACATCGATCGGTTTCTTATCTTTTAATACGATCTTCTGTAATTCTTCTGGGAATCCACCTTCTGGCTGTCCGATCATACCTTCAAAATATTCTACAACAGAATCTGGATAAGATAAATCTTTACCAACTTCTAAGATATTCTCTTTTGTTAATCCATTCTTGAACATAAAGATCGCAAAGTCTCCAACAACTTTAGATGATGGTGTTACTTTAACGATATTTCCAAGCAGCTGGTTCGCATCTTTATATAAACCTTTGATCTCTTCAAAGTCTTCCGCTGCACCCATTTCTTTTACCTGTGCTAACAGATTAGAGTACTGTCCACCTGGAATCTCATATTTGTAAATCTCTGTATTTGGTGCATCCATTCCGCTCTCAAACTGTTTGTAGATTGGGCGGATTCTTGCATAGTACTGACTTAATTCTGTTAATTCATCTGGATTAAGTCCTGTATCTCGCTCTGTTCCTTTTAATGCTTCTACTAATGAATTCATACATGGGTTACTTGTCATAGAACTCATAGAACCGATCGCACAGTCAGCAATATCTAGTCCTGCTTCAGATGCCATTAATAATGTGCTGACACCATTTCCAGTAGAATCATGTGTATGAAGATTAACTGGAATATTTAATTCTTCTTTTAATGCACTAATAAGTTTCTTCGCTGCATATGGTTTTACAAGACCTGCCATATCTTTGATCGTAAAGATATGAACACCTAAGCTTTCTAATTCTTTGGCTTTCTTTACATAGTAATCTAATGTATATTTTGTCTCGTTTGGATCTGTGATATCTCCTGTGTAGCAGATCGTTCCTTCTACGATCTTACCTGTCTTTAATGCTGTCTCGATCGGCATCTTCATATTCTCAACCCAGTTTAAGCTGTCAAAAATACGGAACACATCTACACCTTTTTGTGATGCTTCTTCGATGAATTTCTTAACAACATTATCTGGATAGTTGCTGTATCCTACAGCATTGGATGCTCGAAGTAACATCTGGATCAATGTATTTGGCATATGTTGTCTTAATAATTTTAATCTCTTCCATGGAGACTCTTTTAAGAAACGATAAGCTGTATCATAAGTAGCCCCGCCCCATGCCTCTACAGAGAATGCATTCTCCATAAATGCGTTTGTCGCATCAGATGCTCCGATCAAATCTTTTGTTCTCATACGTGTTGCCATTAAAGACTGCTGTGCATCACGCATTGTTGTATCTGTGATCAGTAATCTCTTCTCATTTAACAGGCTCTGTGTGAAGTCTTTAGCTCCCATCTCTAAGAACTTGTCTCTGGAACCATAAATCTTCTTCTCCGTATCATACTTTGGAAGAGTTCTTGCTTCAAAATCTGGTTTGTCAAGAACGGCTTTCTGCACATTCACCATCTTATTTCCTAAAAATTCAAGGATCTTTGTTGCTCTGTCCTGACTTTCTGGAAGTAAGAATAATTCTGGCGTTTCTTCAATAAATGTTGTATAGCATCTTCCCTCACGGAATGTCTCATTATTTAATACATTGATCAAGAATGGGATATTTGTCTTAACTCCACGAATACGGATCTCTTTTAATACACGGATAGATTTGTCAACCGCTCTTCCAAATGTACGATCATGAGAGATCGCTTTTACCAATAAGCTGTCATAGTATGGTGTAATCTCTGCTCCTGCATATGCGTTACCACCATCTAATCGAATACCGTTACCAGCTCCAGAACGATATACCGTGATCTTACCTGTGTCTGGCAGGAAGTTATTCATTGGATCTTCTGTTGTGATACGTGTCTGAATAGAGTATCCATTACATGTCACTTCCTCCTGAGATCCAATACCGATCTCTTCAGAATCTAAAGAATATCCTTCTGCTACAAGAACCTGTGTCTGTACGATATCGATTCCTGTTACCATCTCTGTGATCGTATGTTCTACCTGTACACGAGGGTTCATCTCGATAAAGTATGCATTATTATCTGCATCTACCAGAAACTCTAATGTCCCAGCATTCTTATATCCTACATGTTTTGCAAGACGGATAGATGCTTCAAAAATCTGCTGTCTTACTTCTTCTGGCACGCTGAATGCTGGTGCATATTCTACAACCTTCTGATGTCTTCTCTGTACAGAGCAGTCACGGTCATATAAATGAACAACATGTCCATACTGATCACCAATGATCTGAACCTCGATATGTTTTGGACTCTTTAAGTATTTTTCAACGAAAATCTGATCGTCTCCAAATGCTTTCTTGGATTCATCTCTTGCTTCTGCATATTCTTTTGGCATCTCTTCGGCTGAATGAACGATACGCATTCCACGTCCTCCACCACCATTGGAAGCCTTTAACATTACAGGATATCCAACTTGGTTCGCAATCTTAGTCACTTCTTCCAGTCCGTGAACCGCATGGTCTACACCAGGAATGATTGGAACATCAGCTTCAATTGCCATCTGTTTGGAAGAAATCTTATCTCCATCTTACGCATTAAGCTTGAGGATGGTCCGATAAATGTGATTCCATTCTTCTCACAGGCATCTACAAAGTCAGGATTCTCTGATAAAATCCATAACCTGGATGAATTGCATCTACGTTCTTCTCTTTTGCAATACGAATGATCGTATTGATGTCAAGATAGGCATCGATTGGTCCTTTGTCCGGATTCAACTGATAAGATTCATTCAGCTTTAGAACGGAATAAGGCATAACGGTTCTTCTTTTGAAAAGACACCAACCGTTGTAATTCCAAGTTCATTTAAAGCTCGGAAAACTCGGATCGCAATCTCACCACGGTTTGCAACCAATACTTTTTTAAACTTCTTTAATTCCATGGTCATAACTCCTTTTCGAGGTTTATCATTTTAAAAAAATGTATTTTTAAAACTGATTATATCGCAAAACTTGTTTTTTTACAATACTTGTACGAAAAAAGAATCCTGATTTATAAAAATCAGGATTCTTTGATAAAGATCTTATTCTTCTGTTTTTTCTTCTTCGTTAGCTAATGCTTTCATACTTAAGCTGATCTTCTTGTCGTCTTTCTTGAAGTCAACTACTTTAGCTTCGATTTCCTGTCCAACGCTTAATACGTCAGATGGTTTGTCGATATGTTCTTTTGCGATCTGAGAAACGTGAAGAAGTGCATCGATTCCTGATTCTAACTCAACGAATGCTCCGAAATCTGTCATACGTGCAACTTTACCTGTTACAACACTTCCTACTTTGTATTTCTCTTCTGCTTTTAACCATGGATTCTCTTCTGGGAATTTTAAGCTTAATGCAATCTTTTCTCCCTGAATATCCTTGATCAGAACTGTTACTTTATCTCCAATATTGAAGACCTTCTTAGGGTTTTCAACACGTCCCCAAGACATTTCAGAAATGTGAAGAAGTCCGTCTGCTCCACCTAAATCGATGAATGCACCGAAGTCTGTTACATTCTTAACAACTCCTTCTACTTTCATTCCTGCTTCGATCTTCTCGAATAATTCTTTCTGTTTTTCTTTCTTAGCAGCTACTAATAACTGTTTGCGGTCTCCGATGACTCTTCTCTTACGAGGGTTGAACTCGCTGATAACGAATTCGATTTCCTGTCCTTCGTATTTCTTTAAGTCTCTTTCATAAGAATCAGAAACTAAGCTTGCAGGGATGAATACACGTGCTTCTTCGATCAGTACGCTTAATCCACCATCTAAAACCTGAGCTACAGGTGCTTTTAAGACTTCTTTATTCTCGAAAGCTTCTTCTAAACGTTTGTTTCCTTTTTCAGCTGCTAATCTCTTATAAGTAAGAAGAACCTGTCCTTCTCCATCATTCACTTTTAATACCTTAGTCTCCATAGTATCACCAACTTTAGCAACAGTTGTTAAATCTACGTTGCTGAATCATTAGAGTATTCACTTCTTGTTAAGATACCATCTGCTTTGTATCCGATGTTTAAGATGATCTCATCTGGTTTCACATCGATAACTGTACCTTTCACTACCTCTCCGTTGTGAATTGTCACAAAACTTTCCTCTAATAATTCTTCAAAACTCTTTTCTGTCATGCTAGCATGAACCTCCTTGATAATTTTCTGTGGGGTTGAGGCCCCCGCTGTAATACCTACCTTACCAGTCGATTCAAAAAGTTTCAAATCCAGGTCTCTAAGTGTCTGCACAAAAAAGGTGTTCTCACACTCTTTCTTACTAATCTCATATAACTTCTGGCTGTTGGAGCTTTGCTTATCTCCGATCACAACCATTGCATCTACACCCTTAGCGATAGACTTTGCTTCCAGTTGACGCTCTTCCGTGGCATTACATATTGTATTACATACTCCTATATCATAACCCTTTTTATTCAGAATTTCAACTAAATCTTGAAATTTCTTGTAATTAAATGTCGTTTGTGATACAAGAGTCGTCGGCTTGTTAAGATCGATCCCTTCAAACTGCTCTGCATCTGAGATAATATGCACTTCTCCAGTACACCATCCTTTGATTCCCTGAACTTCTGGGTGCTGCTCACTTCCAACGATGATCACCTGATCACCATCGTTGCCCGCTTTCTCTACGATCTTGTGGATCTTTCTGACAAATGGACATGTTGCATCAACTAATTCCAATCCTTTTTCATGGATCAGATCATAAATTTCTCTCGCAACTCCATGGGAACGTATGATAACCGTTCCTTCTTCCAAAGCTTCTAATTCTTCTCTGGAATTGATCACTTTCACGCCCTTTTTCTTCAGATCATTAACAACCTCTGAATTGTGAATGATCGGCCCATATGTGTATACATTTTTCTTTCCTGCTTCTTTATATACAGTGTCAACAGCACGCTTCACGCCAAAACAAAACCCTGCTGTTTTTGCTAAAATAACTTCCATCTTTATCCTCACTGCTTGCAAATAAACTTTTTATTATTTTACTTTTTCAAATTCTGCAACGATCGCATCAACAACTTCTTCGATCGTCATATCAGAAGAATCAACCAGCACTGCATCTTCTGCCTGTTTTAGCGGTGCGATCTCACGTTCCATATCCTGACGGTCACGGATAATGATATCTTCCTCAATCTTATCGAAATCAGCCTCTACACCTTTTTCTACCAATCTTTGTAGCGGCGCTCGGCTCTTACTTTAGATGATGCAGTTAAATAAATCTTTAAATCGGCATTTGGCAGTACGTTTGTTCCGATATCTCTTCCATCCATTAAGATATTAGCCGTCTTGGCAAGATCTCTCTGAAGATCTAATAGTGTTGCTCTTACCATTTTATATGCAGATGTCTTCGAAGCCATATTTCCAACTTCCTCGGTACGGATCAGTCCATTTACATTTTCCCCGTTTAATAACACCTGCTGCACTCCATCTTCATAGTTGATACTTACATGAATATCTGGACATGCTTTGTTGATCGCCTCTTCATCCTTTGGATCGATCTCATGTCTGATGAAATAAAGAGCCATCGCACGGTACATTGCTCCTGTATCCACATAAATAAATTCTAATTTCTTTGCAATTGTTTTTGCAATCGTGCTTTTTCCTGCTCCTGCTGGTCCATCAATCGCAATACTATACATTATCTTTTCCTCCTGATCTGCTTCCTAATATATTAATTCATTCCTGCAAGATATCCTGTTGACCATGCGATCTGAAGGTTAAACCCACCTGTGACCGCATCAAGATCTAATACTTCCCCTGCAAAATATAATCCTTTGATCTTCTTTGATCCATCGTCCCCGGATCGATCTCTTTGACGTTAACTCCGCCTTGTGTAATGATCGCTTCTTTAAATCCACGCACTCCTGTAATTGTAAGTTCTAAATGCTTTAATAAAGAAACAAATCGTTCTCTTTCCTTCTTTGTGATCTCGTTAACCTTCTTATGCTCTGGAATTCCTGATAACTCTATCATAACAGGAATCAGCTTCTTCGGCAAAAGATGATCTAAGGAATTTACAAAATCTTTGTTTAATGTCTTATTAAAATCCTTTAATACTCTGTGATCTAACTGTTCTTTGTTAAGTGCTGGTTTCAGATCAATGATAAATTTTAATTCTTTGCCCTGATATTTTCCAATATAACTACTTGCACTTAAAACGACTGGTCCACTGATTCCAAAGTGTGTAAAGAGCATTTCTCCAAAATCATCGTAAATCTTCTTGCCATCTGCAGTCATTGTCACTGCGACATTTCTTAAAGATAATCCCATCAACTGTTTACAATAATCTTCTTTGATCTCAAACGGAACAAGTGCAGGCGTAAGTTTTGTCACTTTATGTCCTGCTTTTCTTGCAAAATCATATCCATCTCCAGTCGATCCGGTTGCCTGATAGGACATACCTCCTGTTGCAACAACGACTTTATCTGCCTTCACTGTGTCTCCAGATGCCAGTCTTACTCCTGTTACAATTCCATCTTCGATCAGAATCTTTTTGACAGTTGTATTGAAATATATGTCAACATTCTCTTTTCTAAGACCTCTTTGTAATGCTGCGATAACATCTGAAGAATGATCAGATACAGGGAATACTCGATTTCCTCGTTCCACTTTCAGAGGGCATCCAAGTTCTTCCAAGAATTCCATCATTGCATCATTGGTAAAAGAATAGAAACCACTGTATAAAAATTCCTTGTTGGTCACAACATGATCTAACAGCTCTTCGATCTCACAGGCATTTGTCACATTACAGCGTCCTTTTCCTGTGATAAAAATCTTCTTTCCTAATTTTTCATTTTTTTCATATAAGGAAACATCGTTTCCACATTTTGCTGCCTGATATGCAGCCATCATGCCGGCAGCTCCGCCACCGATAATGATCACTTTCATAGATTACTTCCTTCTATTTAATTCTAAAATTCAATTCCAGCTTTCTTTCGTGCTGTCTCAAGTACTTTCACAACCGCAACTGTCTCATCCAAAAATTCTTTTGCCGTCTCATAATCTTTTTCATCAATGACTCTTGCAAAATCTGTAAATTCCTGTGTCATGCGGTGGTGATGCTCTGGAGCCTTATAATCTTCTGTGATCGTTGCACGAACCATCGCTCCTGCTGCATCTTTTACTTTTTCTTTGATATTTTCATCTGCATAAACCGTCTTTAATTCAGAAGCAATGTTTGGTTTAGAATCTACTTTCATAAAACCTTTTTCACCCTGAACACAGACGTATCCTGGACTGTCTGAATCTTTACTTCCTGTACAAACCGCACTAAATCCATCATATTCCATCACAAGTGTTCCTGATGTATCAATTCCATTTGGTCCGATATTTGGATAATATGTCGCATCTTTTGGCTCTCCAAATAATCCTACACAATAATGAATATTATAGACGTTGATATCATATAATGAACCTCCATAATATGCAGGATCAAAAGAATGTGTGATATCTCCTTCTAAATATGCATCGTAACGGCTGGAGTACTGAGAATAATTACAAAGTGCCATACGGATATTCCCCAGTTTATTCAGGTTCTTTTTCATCTCATAAAACACTTCGTTGTGAAGTACTGTGATCGCTTCAAAATAAATAATTTCTTGTCATTTGCAATCTTCTCTAAATCCTTTGTTTCTTCATAAAATCCAGTAAATGGCTTCTCAAGGATGACATTCTTTCCTGCCAATAATGCCTGTTTTGCATATGGATAATGAGCACTGTTGATCAGTCCTATGTAAACAGTATCTGCTTCTGTCTTTTCAAGTAATTCTTCATAGTCTGTGTAAACTTCTTTGATCGCATACTGTTTTGCAAATTTTTCTGCCTTATCCCTGCTATGTGGTCTTGCAAAAATCGCTGTTCTCTCAATTGTTTCTACTGGTTCCATTGCAAACAATGCATCTTCAATAATCTTTCCTGTTCCAATAAGTGCAAGTTTCATAAGTTTTCCTCCATTTCATATCTTATAATAATGTTTCTATATCTTTTTCATTTGAACAATATCTGCCTCTTCCAAAAATACGCCCAATGCCTTGGCATTATCTTCAACCTGCTCTGGTTTCCTTGATTGCTTTTCCCACCGATCGCCCATGTTCCCATTCCTAAGAATGTACTTTTATTCCACTTTTCCTATTTCGATCAAATTTACCATTGTGACTCCTTTCTAAGATATCCTTTTATAGTAAATTCTTCTTATGGATGAATGAACATCGCATCCCCGAAAGAAAAGAATCTGTATCTTTCTTTTACTGCGATATTATAAGCATTTAAAATATGTTCTCTTCCTGCGAGTGCAGAAACTAACATTAATAATGTAGATTCTGGCAGATGGAAGTTTGTGATCAGTCCATCGATCACTTTAAATTTGTATCCTGGATAAATGAAGATGTCTGTCCATCCGCTCTTTGCATGCAGAGTTCCATCTTCTTCTGCAACAGATTCCAAAGTTCTTGTACTTGTTGTTCCAACAGAAATAACTCTTCCACCGTTTTTCTTTGTCTCATTGATAAGTTCTGCATCTTCCTCTTCAATTCTATAAAATTCAGAATGCATATGATGCTCTAAAACATCATCAACTTTTACTGGACGGAATGTTCCAAGTCCAACATGAAGTGTTACATATGCGATATTAACTCCCATGTCTTTGATCTGTTGTAATAATTCCTTTGTAAAATGAAGTCCAGCAGTTGGTGCTGCGGCTGAACCATCATATTTGGCGTAAACTGTCTGATAACGATTCTTGTCTTTTAATTGATGTGTGATATATGGTGGTAATGGCATCTGTCCAAGTTCGTCTAACACTTCCTCAAAAATGCCTTCATATTCAAACTTCACCAAACGATTTCCTTCATCAACAACATCAATGACTTCTCCAACTAATTTTCCATCTCCAAAAGAAATCCTTGCTCCCGGACGTGCTTTTTTTCCTGGCTTTACAAGAGTTTCCCATACATTGTCCTGTTTTCTCTTGAGAAGTAAAACTTCAACTTTACCGCCAGTTTCTTCTTTGGCTCCGATCAGTCTTGCAGGAATTACTTTTGTGTTATTCAACACAAGACAGTCTCCCGGTTTTAAATAATTTACAATATTATGGAAGACATCATGTCCGATCTCTCCTGTATTTTTATCTAATGTTAATAATCTGGAACTTGATCTGTCCTCAAGTGGATCCTGAGCGATCAATTCTTCTGGTAAATCAAATGTAAAATCTGATACTTTCATTTTATTTGTATCCCTTCTATATTATTTCTTGATCATTCAAATACATTTCAGTATAACACGAACCGTCATCATCCGCAACGAACATCAGATCACCTGATGAGTAAGCCATTTTCTATTTTTAAATCGTATTGTATAAATAATTCCACGAATCGTCCAGTCTGTAAACATTCCAATCCACACTGCGATCGGTCCCATATGAAAAACTCTCGCAAGTACCATGGCAAGCACGACTCTGCAAAACCACATACACAGCATGGAGGTCGTCATTGTAAATCTAACATCCCCTGCTGCCCTGAATCCATATGGTGGAATAAATGCCATGATCCACACGATTGGTTTTACGATTGTGATACATGTTACCATGAATATACAAAGTTTTGCACTCTCTGGTTCCATGCCTCCAAAATATGTGATCGGATAAGTAAGCCCAAACATCAAAAGACATGTAGCGATCAATACAACTTCTGCTGCAATGGAAATCTTCTTTATATAATAGACTGCTTCTTCTTTTTCTCCTGCTCCAAGACATTCTCCAACGACTGTCATCAATCCGATCCCCATTCCGATCGACATGATCCCATTCAAGTTCTCGATGATATTGGTCATTCCCTGTGCTGCGATCGCCGCCGTTCCCATCAAAGATACCGTTGACTGGATCGCAAGCTTTCCAAACTGGAACATTCCATTTTCAATTCCTGAGGGTACTCCGATATGTAAGATTCTTTTGATTTCTTCCCATTCTGGACGAATCGAAGAATAATCTCTAAGCTGTATCTTCATCTTCGGATTTCTCAATTTATAAAGCACCGCAACCATTGCAAATGCTCTGGCGATCATCGTCGCTGCAGAAGAACCTGCTACACCCAAATGCAATACCCATACAAATATCAGATTCAATGCAACATTAATGCCATTTGCAACAAAAGAAATCTGCATCGGAAGTTTGCTGTTCTCCTGTGCTCTTAAAATGCAGGCTCCATCATCGTACAATGCGATAAATGGATAAGACATGGCCGAAAAGAAGAAGTACTTCTTCGCATTGTCCATAACCGCTGGTTCCACCTGTCCAAAGATCACTCCAAGAAGCTGGTTGCTGAATAAATGACACGCGATTGCAATGACCAGTGACATTGCGAATGTAATAAACACTAACTGCCTGGCTGCATTCGTTGCTCTCTCTTTCTTCTCACATCCAAGATAATGAGAGCAAACAACCGTACCACTGAAGCCAGTGCAAAAAATGCCTGAACTACCAGAATATTAATGGAATCTACCAGACTGACAGCAGAAATCGCTGCTGATCCTAAATTGCTGACTACAAGGGTATCTACCGTACCCATAAACGAATTTAAAAGCTGATCAACTGCCAGTGGTAACATGAGGGCGATCAGCTTTTTGTTTGTAAATCGTCTTTGTTTCATCTTTTTCTTTTTACATCTCTTTTCTATCTTTATTTTCCTAACCAAAATATACCTTTTTACATTCTATAAACATGATGTTCTTCTGTCAATATAGGAAATATAATTTTTTATTTTCATGTCTGGTATATCAAAAAAGGAAGAGCGCACAAGAATGATTCTGCATGAATCTTCCTTTTACGCTCTTTCCATATAAATACTGTATTGATAATTTTTCTAGCTATCCTATGATACGTCTTGCACAGATTGGTGTTCTATAATTTACGTTTGAAATCTTAATTCCTCCTCGCGGATATGGTGCGGAATTACTTGCATGTACTACCTGACCACCGCCGATATAAAGTGCCACATGATCAATGCTTCCACCATCTCCATAGAATACCAGATCACCGGCTCTTAAATTGCTCGTAGATACTGCTCTTCCATCACCAGACTGGGAACTGCTCGTACGACTGATACTGTATCCAAACTTCGCCATAATCTGCTGCGTAAATCCAGAACAATCAATTCCGTTGGTTAAGCTGTTTCCACCATATCGGTATGGATTTCCAACAAACTGCTGTGCATAACTTGCGATCCTGCTTCCTGTTGCTGATGAACCACTAGATGACACGGATACGGAAGCTTTCTTTGTTGTCTGTGCGGAACCTGTTGTACTTCCAGATGTTGTTCCATCATCAGAAGTATGACCGCTTGATGTTGTGGATACTGATTCATTTTCAGACTTACTTCTGGCTGCTTCTTCTGCTCTTTTCTTCGCCTCTTTCGCTTCTTGCTCTGCCTGAATCTGCTTCATGGATTTCGCTTTTCCAAAAGAGTATGTTACTTTTGCATAATCTTTTTGACACATATCCTGTCTGACCATCGACCTTAACTTTTGCCCAGTCATCCGTCTGTTTCTTTACTTTTAATTTGTCATCTTCAGATACCAATGTAACAATCTTTGAATCCGTAGATGCTTTCTTACGAACTCTTAATGTTTCCGTCTGAACTTTCGCCACTTTTTTCACATTTTGTTTCGCAAAGTTCTTAATCTCATCGCCAAATACAAGATACTGATTTTTTACATATCCTGTAACATTTCCTGATCTTACTTTTGACCATTCAGATCCTTTCTTCAGCACAGTTGCAATATTACCCTTTTTCATTTTTCCTACAATCTTTGCATTTATACTACCATTTTTTCGGATATTTAATGTTGTTGTAGAATAAATATCTGCAACTGCTTTATTCGCATATTTACTTTCCGTTGCTGTATTTGTTTCTTTTGTTGTATCTTTCTCATCTGCTTTTATATTTCCTGTCGTCAACACACTCGCAGCAATCGTAAGCATCGCCATCGACAGTCTCATTTTCCTCGTTATCATAATGTCCCTCCTGTAAATGTTACAATTTTGTTAACTCGAGTATGTGTGTATTATAGCATTTATATGTAGTATGTCAATACTTCGATTATTATTTTGTAATATTTTTGTAATATTTAGTCTATTTTTGTAATATTATGTCGAGGATTGTTTTTTTCTTGATACTTATACTCCGACAGAACCGATAACATTCAACATACACACTCACTTAAATTGTCCAATCTTGTAATTGTCCACACTCCAGAC
>ENA-OQLB01000173-OQLB01000173.1-human-gut-metagenome-genome-assembly--contig:-NODE-173-length-38342-cov-4.415805_pt1 | contig 38342 bp, 28 predicted proteins | sample MGYA00242656_ERZ504813 | MGnify/ENA primary metagenome ERZ504813 (study PRJEB26092, sample SAMD00036388) | human gut metagenome | host: Homo sapiens | study: EMG produced TPA metagenomics assembly of... | reverse complement strand
GCTTTTTCCTCAGTTATTTCCGGCGTATTCACATATACCCTGAAGAAGCATAGTGAGTAGTAGAAATATGAATAGGAGAAACAGAAATCAGAGAGACATCAACGATAAATTCCACCAAAAAAAGTGAAATCAGCAGAAAGAGGTGGAATTTCAGGATCGTACGAATTATCGACGCACACAACCAACTGATTTTCTCCTTCTCTTATATAAGGAGTAATATCAAAACAGAAGAAAGTATATCCTCCGATATGTTCACCAACCTATGGCGATTAACAAAAAGTTTAGTACGCTGATTTGCCCCCTCAAAGAAAAGATACAAAGATCTGCTCAACATAACACTATCCACTTGTATATTCTTACGATACCATCCTGTACCACGATAAAAACCTGAAAAATCATCGACACAATCTTCTGCATTCCAAGTATGTGGAATTGAAACCATACTCCAGCCATCCTCACCAATATCAGAAGTACCTAGCCGAAATTGCCAAGAATCATTAATACTATATGTTATGCGAGGGTTGTTTTCTGTAGAATACGCTTGGAATATTCCCCAAAAGATAAGAATTAATAAGATGCAAAGTTTTTTCATACAATAGACATTATAATAAATTAAATAATAAAGTGGCCTTTATATTTAGTATAAACTCTAAGACTCTTTTCTTACATTTATTTTTCACCATACCTATCACGAAGATTATGTAACAGTGTTAGTTTTGCCGGAATGTTAAATTTCCCATGTGATTTGTCTCCAGCGTACCAATCGGTAAATATATCATGCTGAGTAGAATAAAGCGCTTCTTGTGCTGTTTCTAAATACTCTATGGATAAGTCCAGATGCTCAGTCCTCTTCTCCGTATATTTATAGGCTCGCAAAAAATGATAAAGTGAATGACTTAATGCTGCCATATAATGACAAGGAGCACTTAAATTATCATGAAAAAAACAACGATATTGTTCGGGCAACCGAGGCATAAGTCGGCACAACGTTGAACTACTTTATCAAACCTGCCGAAAGTACGTTCCATGCCAGACAGCAACGAATCCACCTGATTGCTCCCTTCTATACGAAACGAGCGTCCTGATACACGTTCACGTATAATTTCTTTTAAAGGATTAGGAGAGAAATGCTCAAAATGTTCACTAATCTGTTTGAACACTCGTGCATAACGTAAATCATGGAATATAAACTGGCGCTCCAATCCCGGGAATTCAGCGCTCTTTTGCTCCCAATACGCATGGTAATAATCACGATAAAGTTGCATTACTTCTTTTGCATGCTTTTTCCCAAAATAACGAACACAAAAATCATAAAGGAACTCATCCGTATCATAAGTAACCATATCCCACATCATAGATGCATTGGCAGATAATTCCATTACAAATTCACGAAGATTTCCGGCATTAACTACTGATAAAGCTAACGAACGACGACTGTTAACATAGCGAAAATTAAACTCCATTTTCCAAGGTCCTTCTGCCGCAGCTAAATGGGCTCCGGTAGAAGTAAACTGAAAATTCATATAATAACCTAATTTAACCCGAGTTGCAGTATCAAAAGATACAATGTCATCATTAGGATAATGGTCACGGCGGGCAGCAACAAAAGTCCACAAAATATTATCACCTACGGGCGGCCTCAAATAACCTTTAGCCAAGAGATCCGACAGTTCATCATAAAAAGTGACACGCACAAAAGGATTAGGATTGCCCGTTCTTTCTTTTATCATATCAAGTTGAATACGCAACATCCGATTGATAACTTCCGCACGTTCCTTCTCACCCACAGGAGCGTCTTCAAAAGCTGCCCAATAAGGTTGATCGCCTATACCTCTGAAAGCAATAGTCCAAAGATTTTCCTGTCCACAACGGCATACTGTCTCAATACTATATTGCCAAAATTCCCGTAGAGACTTTTCGTCAGAAAGTAACAATTTTGGAGGAGTAATTCCACGTACCTTGCACCAATACTCCTTCCAAGTTACTAAATTATTATTGCAAGCAGTATGGTGAGTTGAAGAAAGTATCAAACCATATTTATGGAGCAGGGACACCGATTCCGCCAATTTATAATCCGGGTAAGTGACTGTCTGCTCCATTTCCACTGTATTCAATTTCAAACGTAACATAGTCTCTAACCACACTTCGTTATTTTGTAATGTACGTTGCCGCCACGGCGTAAAAAGTTCTGTATCATTAGGGAACCAAGCTCTGTAACGTACTTGTGGAGATTTATAAAAATAATCAAGATTACAAGGGATCTCAATCTGTTCTTTTTTTTGAGGTCTCCATGAAGAAAAGAACCACAAAGGAGGAACATCCAGAAATTTCTCACTAAAAGTATATATAGCATAGATCGCTCCACGCATATCTTTTCCTGTCAAATAAATCCGTTTAGTCGAAGCGTCTGCATATAGACGATGAGACTCAAAGCCATCTAAAGAACGAAGTTCCGATTTATCCACGTTAGGATTAACAGTGGATTCATTAACTATAATTAGTTCGATACTTCCCGCTTCTCTATCAGTCGGAACAGAAACAATAGAAGGACGAAAGCCCATTACGCTCTTAAAATCACGCTGTAACGTCGCAACTGCCAATTTTATCGGTGGCAATTCTCCGTTAGAAACAACTATACGAAAATTACCTTCACTCAAAACGAGAGAATTCATGCAAGCAAATATCCATACAGACCGAATGATAAACAATAGTAAGAAAATAAAGCGTTTATTTTTCATAATCCAATATACGTAAAAAACGAATCTATCCAAAAATTCCCGACCTGTACTGTATTCTTTCAGGCCGGGAATTCTTCATCTAATTAGGAAATATTTATGTAAATAATCTCTTGATATTTTATCAATTATCAAAAAATCAACAAGATTGTATACATTGTAATTTACCTCTTGCATAAACTTGGCCAAATAAGGATACATCTTATAATAATTATCATAAACCCCCTTATTAGCAGGTTTTCCACCATTGTCACTCCCATCATCATCTTGGTATTTAAACCAATGCCAGCCCACACAGTTCTTAGCTTCCAATAATCCTAATGTAAAGTGCTGATAAGCATAAGCCCGATCCTCTTGTCTGGGTACCGAAAAACCAGCTCCTGAAAGATTATTTAAATCAGAATCCTCTGTTCCTTTGGTATAAAACTCTGTTACAAGGAAAGGTTTTCCTGCCCACGTATCCCAATCTTTCACATAAGTATCCAATTCCGGACTCCAACGACTATAATAGTTAATGGATATAATGTCACAATATTTGCCACAAGCTTCTACTACATTTTTCATGTACTTAGGTGTGCCATGCAAACGAGTTCCTAAATACATCATACCAGAGTCAAATGCGTCAATAGCTTCCCTCACTCCCTTATAATAAATTTCTGCTAAACGACCGGCAAACTCAGTATTCAATGCTGCTGTAACTTTTTCAGCTCCCTTTTCTTTCATAAAAGCGTCAGCCGCTTTACGGGCAAGATCATTCTCATCTGCAATTTTCAAGAACTGATCTAATATATTGCTACCCCCTGTAGAGAAGTTTATCTCATTATCGGAAAAAAAGCCCAGAACATTAGGGTCTCCCTTATAAGGAGCCAACGCCTCTTCTACATAGTTCTTACAGAATGTCATCCAAGCTTCTTCATTTAACACCAACCCCAGTAAATTTTCCGATTTACCTCCCGGATACGCATATCCATTCGTCGATTTAAACTTACTAAGAAAGCCAAATGAAGGTGCAAGCGTCATCGGCGTATCAGGATGTGCCATATTATGGGCCTGTATCTTTTCATAAGTATCCGTACAGAAAGCTCCCGTACCGTGAAAGCCGATAGATGCCAACTCTGCTTGTGAAGTAGCCAACCAATTCTCATCCGAACCAAAACGTTCCATCCATGCCGCACGATTACGTTCAGAGCTACCATAACGTACCGAAGTAACACTTCTTTCATAACGGGGATAGCCTTCCGGATCAACAATCCACCAACGGCCATCAGCCCTTTAGTAACATGAAAACGGCCCGTCGCTTCAAATTTAATCCCGGTAGTAAGACTACCATATTTATTAGTAATAGCTTTATAATCTTCTTCCGTCAAGACTTGAGGCTCATAATCAGCCATATAAGCTACGATCCGCGTATCTCCAGGCGTCCAACGGCTTACAGGCTTAAATTCACTAGAGTAATTTACCGTTATTGGGCGATAAGGTTTACCTATCAATGAAGGCTTGTATGCCTGCATTTTTCCAGGTTCAGGTAACCCTTCAATTATCTCATTATACTTAGGATCCTCATTGAGAACCACATCAGGTGGCATAAAATTTGGATCTTTTACTTCATAATCAGTGCAATGAAACAAAAAATGCTCCACTTGTAAAAAGTGCTACTATATAGAAGGATTTCATCGTCATGGTTATTCTTTTTAATGATATTTTTATTTAGATACTTTACGGATTAAACGCATATAACGAGTTGGCTTTTTCATTATTTTAGCTCCTGGCTTTTCAGGCTCCCATTTGCCAAAACGTACAAAGAAAATTTTTGTGACATCTGCAGATTCCGAACTTGTCATATACTCATCACCAGCTCCCTCTTTAATATTCATCGCATCCCCCGAATGAGTGGTTAGAATCTGCTCCCAATTAGCACGAGCAGCTTGTTCTTCTGGTGTTATTACAGTATTATCTACTTCTACTCCACCATTATAAGCTTTAAACACTTCATCCATCTCGTTAACTGCTGGAAGATACCAACCATCCTGACAATATTGTAAGACAGAAATTTTATCGGAAAAACTACACTCACGCATCTTTTGAGTATTTTTTTCACCATTATCCTTATCTAGACCTAAAGCTATACTTGCAAGCGCCGCATCTGCATCTGACGATAACCAGCTCACTGGCTCAATACGTTTCAATGCAAGTATCTTAGCTTCATTACCCTCAGCCCAGAAAACAATACCACCTTCAGCCAGCTGTACCCCTTTATCCATATCTACATATTCACCAATAGTAAATGCTGATGTAATCGGCATTTTTTCCTGCGTAACAATTACTTCCACCGTAGCTTGATTATCTTCAGAACCTGTAGTAAAAGTAACAGTAACAGAACGTTCTTTATCACTTGTATTAGCAGAAAGTGCAGTAAAAGTCACGATATCGCCATTCTGTTCTGCTTTAATCCAAGCGACATCTTCACCTTCAACAATATAAGTATATGTATCTTTGTTAGTAGTCACAGTCACTTCCTTTGAGGCTCCTTCTTCGCTTGTCAAATCAACCTTAGAAGGGGACACTTTCAAAGTAGCCGGTTCTTCAGGGAATTTATAGTTACCTACTAACTTCATAGCACGAGCATAACGAGTTGAGCCTTCTTTAGAGCCACCTTGTGACAAATATTTCCCAAAACGTACATAAATAGCATTCTTTCCATCAACAACAGTAGAGACTTCTGTACTAGACCAGTAACTCTCACCTGCTCCCGCAGCAGCCGAATTAATTGGATCACCGCCCAAATCAGCCAACATTTTCTCAAATTTAGCACGAGCCGTTTTTTCTGTATCTGTAATAGCTTCTGTATTATTAGCTACAAATGCCGGATCATCATGAGCAATGCCATTATAAGCATCAAATAAATCAGCAAGTTCCTCAGATGCAGGCATATACCACCCATCTCCAATACTTGTACAGAATACCACTGCATCATTGGGTGAAGGATTGGCAAAGAGAGCTGTGTTTTCTATACCATTTACAGTGGAGAAAGCCCCGTTCATCTTGTAAGGTAATTCACATGCACCTACCCGGCGTTGTAAAGAAATAGCTTACCGACCTCAGGATTTTCAGGATCCACCCAAAATATCATACCCAAACCATCTTCCGTCAAATCACCCACTTTCAATAATTTGATTTCCGATTCTTCCAACTCGCGCTGCGTAACAGTTATCTCTTGCATCCATTCACCAGAAACCAACTTCACAACAGCTGTACGTGGTTCTCCAGTCTCATTGACAGCCGTAATAGTATAAATCACACGACGCTTATTTACGTCCACCGAAAGCCAATCGGCATCATATTCAGCAGTTATATCATCTGCTGTTGTATTTATTACTACAGTAGCTTGAGAACCAATATTTTTATATAATGTAACTTCTGTCTCACTATTATTAAACTCCGGCATAATTCTCACTTCATTATACTCTTTACAGGAAACGAGAATCAAGCACAGAAGGAATGAAACCCATATAAGTTTTTTCATATTATAGTTTCTTTTCTTAGATTTATAAATAAAATAGGTCACAAATTATTTCCATGGATCACTCTGAGGGAAAACATCCGCTCCCATCAAATCCACCTGATTCTGCGGAATAGGCCATGTTTCATGTTTACCATCCACAAAGTTTCGACGACACTCGGCATAGTCTTTATCCAAATATGGATCTTCTGATTTCAAATCACCACCATGCAGACGAACACGTTCGCCCAAAATACCCAAACGCTTCAACAACGGCCAACGCACTCCTTCAAAATGAAGTTCGCGAGCATATTCATCCAAAAGCATATCAAGTGTCAAAGGACCGTCTTCATGATCATTACCTGCACGTTCCCAAGTCTCATTGTAATATTCAATAGCCTTCGGACTACTACCTCCATCACGATGGAAATAGGCTTCAGCACACATCAGATAGTTTCAGCCAAACGGTATACTATCAAATCGCGGAAACTTGTAGTACGGTCAGGTTGGTCGGCATTAGTCCATTGATCAAAATGTTTTTTTGACATAGGATGTAGTTTTTCCATATAGCCGGCAGATGTTCCATACAAATTTTTTGGAATCTCTTGACCGAATTTTGCAGATTTAGGATCATTATAATAGAACGTATGAATGAAAAGGTCCTTATAACGATTATCTTTAGCTTGATCGTAAAGACTGAATAAATAAGTATTGGGATATACACGTCCCCAACCATATCCGCCATTCTTAGCTTCAAAAGTACAATCGGCATTAGACTGATAACGAGTAGTCGTAATAATTGCTGCACGATGTCCCATCAACGGTGTACCACTTCCACCACCACCTAAGTTTGTTGAAAACTGGTATGCCCACAATACCTCTTTTGAACGAAAGTCCGGACCATTAAACACATCACCGGTTTTATTTTCCATAGAGTATGTACCATCCTCAAAGATATCTTCACACTCTTCGATGGCTTTGTCATAATCTTTATCCCACATAGCCACCTGTGCACGCACATGCTTAGCAGTAGCTTTTGTTATACGACCATAATCTCCGTCCTGTGCTTTCCAGTCAAGCATCTCAATAGCAGTATCCAGGTCACCACGAATCACAGTAAATATATCCTCTTTACTGGCTGGAGTAAAATCACGTTCCAAATTGCTTACGGTAGTAGGCTCAGTATTTAAGTACAGACGTTCAAAACGTTTCCATAATTCAAAATATGCTCGTCCACGAAAGAATTTGGCTTCTCCATAAGCGCGACGTGTCAAAGGATCTGGATCTTCTACTCCCAAAGCTTCTGCTCCTGCTATTACCTCATTAGCTTTACCAATAATAAAATAATGCTGCTGCCAAAAAGCCTCTACATCACCATTATTCGGCATGAAATTTTCAAGTTTAGCAATGGCAGTACTGGTTCCGGCACGAAAAGCCATAAGATCAGTAGTATAATCACACATACTCACAACATACAAATTACCGCTTCCACCATTATCGGCACCTTTGGCAATTTCTCTATCTAGCGCATACAAACCTATTGCTGCACGATTCAAACCATCAGGAGAATTAGTCAGGTAATCAATTGTTATATTCGTTTTTGACTCAGGATTCAGAAAATCTTCACAAGAAGACAACAGTACGGTAGATGATACTGCCAAAGCCGCTATATATAATATCTTTTTCATGTTTTACACGTATTGATTAGAATGAAACATTAATTCCAAATACATACTGTCTTGATTCAGGATAAGCTCCCGGTGTCAACTCAGACTATAAGACTTAAAGTCCGTAAATGTCAATAAGTTAGTTGCTGTAGCATAAACCCTCAGACGTGACAGAGAAATATGTTTTATCCACTCTGCCGGGAAAGTATATCCTAACTGTAATGTACGTAAACGGATATAGGAAGCATCCTGAATAGCCAATGCACCATGATAAGGTACATTCGTATTATGGCTGGGGCGCGGGAATTCATTCGATGGATTAAATGGAGTCCAATAGTTCACTTTGATACCATTTAATTTACCCTGCAAAGAACCACCACTATTAGATTCATTCAAATAGGCATTCTGAATCTTACGGCCGGACACACCATACCAATCCATATAAAAGTCAAAACCTTTCCATTTTAGAGATGTATTCAAAGATAATGTAAAATCAGGATCTTTAGATATCGGAGTACGGTCATCCGCATTAATTTTACCATCACCATTTATATCTTTAATCTTCACAGAACCAGGTTTTACATTGTCTTCCCGCGAAAGTGCTTTATCCGCAATACCATCCCCATCCGTATCAATAGTAGGTTTCAGAGTGTACTCCAATTCATTATAAGGATTACGCTTAATATCAAAATCTTCATACTGATAAATGCCATCTGGTATATAATTATAATAAACATTGATAGGTTCACCAACAAACCATTTATTTCCGGGCTGACTCAATGGCTTACCATTTTCATCAACTTGATCATCAATCTTTACAATTTCATTAGCATAATGACTAAAATTAGCACCTAAACTCCAAGTCAGATCTTTTGTACGGATAACATCACCACTAATATTTATATCCACACCATGGGACTTGGTTTCCCCCAAATTATCAAGCATATTTTCATAGCCTAAAACCGAATTGATCTCACGTTTTACAAGTAAGTCCGTTGTTCTAGTCTGATAATATTCTATTGTTCCGGATAATCTATTTTTGAAAAAAGCAAAGTCAACTCCCACATTCGTAGTACGAGATTGCTCCCACTTCAAATTAGGGTTAGACAATTCCTTTCCTGGAAGATACCCCATATACATATTATCGCCAAATTCATAACGATATTCATTAGCCAAACCAAGAGTTGTATAGTTTCCAATACCATTTTGATTACCTACAATGCCATAGCTCAAACGCAATTTCAGATTATCAATCCAAGATACATTGCGAAGAAACTCCTCCTGATTTATGCGCCATGCTAAAGCTATAGAGGGGAATGTACCCCATTTATTATTTTTACCAAAACGACTTGAACCATCTCGTTCTGACCGCTATGTTCATAATATACTTATCCATAAGCGTATACGAGGCACGTCCCATAAATGACACCAAATTATTCTCAGAGAATGTTCTGACCGGTTTTCCGCTAAACTCACCGTTTGCGATAAAATCCCAACCCATATCCACTGGTAGTGAAGCCGTAGAATATCCTAACTCTTTGGATTGAGTATGATCTACAGACTGTACAGCAGTCAAAACTAATTTATGATTCTTGTCTCTGAAAGGGACATCATACGTAAATATGTTTTCTATCAAATAACTTCTTTTTTCATTATTTGCTAATTTTGCAGTAGCACCTCCACCGGGATAATCTGTTTTTTTTGCTTCCCCATCTTCTTGTTGTCTGTTATAAAAAGATGTATTCAAACGATAATTAAATCCTTTAAATGGTTTCAGTTCCAAGAATAAATTAACACGATAACTGTTGTTTGTTATTTCACGATTATAATTTTGCGCCCTATAAAGAGGGTTGACATCATTAGCTGAATTAATATACTTAGTATAAGTTCCATCCTCCTCATACACCTTAGCTAACGGTGTACGGGTAATAAATTCTGTAAAATTCCCATCTTCACGTTCGCTCTTCGTTAAAGCATAAGAAGTATTTACACCAAAATTAATCCATTTATTAACCTTATAGTCTACATTCAGACGAAAAGCAGCCTTTTGATAGCCGGAACCAGTAGTTACCATACCGTCCTGATCAAAATAATTAAGTCCTGCAGAAACACGAAGTTTGTCGTTTCCACCACGTACAGTTATATCATGGTTTTGATATAAGGCATTCTTCAACATTAGGTCTTCCCAATCAACAAATTGCCCGCTTGCCCATACTTCTTTCATCACATCATCACTAAGTGCTTCTGAAATAGACATCTCGCGAGCATCAATAATGCCTTTATCATTTGCCATAGCCTCACGTCTCAACATCACGTACTCTTCAGGAGAATAAAAATCAAAATTACGCCACAAGGATTGAATACCTACATATCCGTTATAATTTACTTCCATCTTACCCTGTGCCCCACGTTTAGTAGTCACCAAAATGACACCATCGCTAGCACGTGCACCATAGATAGCCTGTGAAGCTGCATCTTTCAGAATCTCAATAGACTCAATACTTTCAGCACTCAATGTGCTAAATTCTTCTCCATCTGATACAGAACCATCAATTACATATAAAGGAGTATTCTGTGCACTAATAGACCGATTCCCACGAATAGTAATACTTGGTGTAGAACCCGGTCTGCCCGAAGCACTCGTTACATTGACACCTGCTACACGTCCACGAAGCATATCACCAACATTACCTGCCGGAAAACTCTTCATCTCATCGGTCTTGACAGAAGCTACAGAGGTTGCTACATCACTCTTTCGCTGGTAGCCATAACCTACCACTACCACCTCATCCAATAATTCGGAATCTTCAACTAAAGTTACATTAATAACTCGTTTATTACCAACTTTGAGTTCCTGTTCTACATAACCTATATAAGAGAATACAAGTGTAGCACTAGCAGGTATCTCAATAGAATATTTACCGTTTATATCGGTAATCACACCGGTGGTTCCCCCTTTCACATGAACATTCACTCCAATCAATGAACCTTGTGCATCAGATACAACACCTGTCACTCGTACATTTTGTGCATGTATGCCCACCATGATCAATAGAAACATGGCCGACACAATTAGTTTTAGACGACTGTTTTTCATTTATACATTAAGATTAAAATTATTTAAATATTACAGGACAAAAGTCACAAAAAAGATAAAGTTATCATAAAAGGATTGTACGAAAAGAAAGCACTATCATACACATCCCCACTTCATACTACCAAATAGCCAATTTTGGCCCATTTTTAGATTCTTTCGTACCAAAGAACAACTTTTGCCATTATCAGAATCATCACCCAATTGTCTGACCTCCCTTATTAATACAAAAGTTATTTCTTGTTCCCTACAATTACGGAGTAATTCTGTAACATCCAGTTGGTGATAAGCAGCTGTTTTATCCACTACTATTTCACCTGCTACATGCGCAGTACCCCCAACGTCCGTTATACGAACCTGCTTCCCTTCCAAATTAGGAGCATTTCTCCAGTTTAAAGAATTCTCATCCCAATTATTATTATCCAAAGCGTAAACGTGGAAACGATAAGGATGTCCGGCAATGGAATTACCATATATCTGAAATATGGCAGCATTTATTTTCTGTCTATCCACTCCCGACAAATCAAACTTAACATAGCTTACCTGATTCCCATTTACCCGGGAAGCATTCATCTCCACATTCATCATTTTAGCCTTACCGAAGTTCTTTTTATCATCCTACCGGCTTTTACTACCGCATCATCTACAGCGACTAATGTATTTTGCGCATTCATGCAAACAGGAATAGTAAGAAGCATCACGCTTTGACCCGGAAGCTCAAAGGAAGTTGTCCATTCTCCGAGATTTCTTTCGACCAAACCACCTCACCATAAGCATTTGCACTTACTTCTTCGGCAATTACTCTGGTTCCGGTGGGTAAGTCTAATGATTTCATATTCAAAGTCAGATTATTTGAAAAGTGTTTGCGTTGTACAAGCCATATATAGTATCTCATTTCTTCCGGATTAAAGCATGTAATGGCATCCACATCATTATCAGTAGCAGATTTCACCGTACTCAATAAAGGACGTTCATTCTTAAAGCCTTTTGCAAAAAGACGGACTACTTCACCAGTGCGCTGAATACCGCTTATATCATAAGAAGAAGGAATATCTTTTACGGATTCTGAATCAAATAATTTAATTTCTCTCACCTTTATACTTCCCTTATCAGTTGACACAAACCGAACTTTAGAAGTCGTAACAGGAGCATCAAACAAGAAGAAAGACTGAGCATAACGTGCATTCTTTTCCATTGTTTCCTTTATATCCACCCAAGCGGTGCCATCCCAATATTGTAAATTAAAGTTTTTCACGCGGTCAGGAGAAGTATAAACTCCATAAGAAGAACCTGTATAGACTACTGCCCCACCCAAAGAGTAACTTTTACCCAAATTAATCTCCAAACATTTCTCTTCATCCGTATCTGAAGAGACCCACATGGAGACATCTGTTTTATCTCCATCCGTTATAGCTTTCACGATTACTCCATGAGAAGAAGTCAGGTCTGACGTTTTCTTACCCAATGCCACATTATTATAAGCATCCTCAACAATCCGCTTCCCCTGCCAGATAAAATGATGTCCTGATTTGATTCCTCGCGGATATGTGCCACTAGTAGTATTTGCAAACTTAAAAGCCCACATACCATAACCCTGATTAAGCGTATTATTCGCATATTCACCTGCCCATTCCGTAAATAAAGAGGGAGAATCCATTGTTTCTTCCTTATCTATCAGATAAGCATTCATCCAGCGACCGGTCTCTGTATAAACAATTGGCAGAGATTGTTTCATAGGATGGTTTTCCACGATAATTTTTCTTATATCAGAAACCTTAGATGCATAACCCGCAGCCGGCAGATTATAAGAATGAGTAGAAATATATCCAATAAATCTCTGTCTGAAGGTAAACCGCGATAGTCTATACGCAAATTTTTCACTACTTCTGCCCACCAATTCGCATTCGAACCTGCTGTGACAGGGCTTACAAAACGCGACTTCAAACATTTCCCATATAGTTTGTTCACATCCTGTACTGCACAATACACAGCATCCGAAACAATCTTCATAGCATCCACATACTGTGTTATCCTCATGGGACCCGCGTGGCGATGGTTCGGTTCGTTATGCATAGCATACATGGTTACGTCTCCGGTCTTAGCCGCATAAAAAGCAAGTGCATAGAAACGTTGCCACTGTTTCCATTTATTATTCCACGTTCCATCGAAATCTGTAGAATTTATCTGAAGAACTGGTTCTATATTCAGACGTTTCAATTCTTTCAATGCATATTCAAAAACCATCGAATTAGTAGAAAACTGTTTTTTACGGCAATTTTCCAAAACCGGTTCCCAACGGATAAAGCGGTTACGTTCTGGATTATTTCTCAATTCAGTCTTACATACTTCAAAATCATCCAAAGTAGACACTCTTTCATCATTCAGTACAGCTGACTGAGGAACATAATCATTCAAGGATGTCCAAACTCGCAGACTATTTACATTGGAATATTCAAGCCAACCGGAAATATTACTTCCTGGGAAATAATACCCTTGGTTGTAAGCCACATACTTCATTGATTTCCCAATAACCTCTTTGGTTATTGTTATCTGCATTTTTGTCTTCGATGGCTCCTGAACAGTTTTCTGCACTTCATTTATTATCACAGGTACAGGCATATTAGCCTTTTCCTTACCATACACTTCAAATTCATTAATCCGAATTGGCTCACCATCTGTGGACACCAGACGAATCTGAAAAGTCTGTAATGTAGGTTTAAAAATAAATTCAAGTTTATCCAACCGGTTTTCCGTACGTTCCGTATCCGGTAAATCCGTCCAGTTGGCGTCATCCCAATACTGAATCTTAAAGTTCTTCATCGACCAAAATCCCGGAGCTTTGCCTTTTTCCGGTTCCGTCAACTCGTTTTCCGGAATACCGGTATAGATAACAATCCTGTTGATATCATAATATCGTTCCAAATTAATATCCAATATATGAGGAGGTCGTGCACTTTCGGCACTCATCCAAGTTGATTTGCGTGAAATAACTCCGTCCGTCACATTAGATGCCGGAAATTTCTCCTGTTGTGACGATGCAGTCACCGGCTTACGTAACGCCACATTTACATCATCGGCTTGCAATCCTAAAAATGGCACAGCAAGAACTCCGCATATTAAAAACAGCTGTTTCTTAAAACTCATAAATTATTTTTTAATGAATTATTTACTTTTGAGAATAACAAGCCTCATAAGCAGCTTCAGCATATCTCCTGCCTAGAATTATTTGGCTGTCTGCGCTAAAGTGAGGATCACGTTCATCAATCAAAGGAACTAGTTCTCTGGATGACACACAATAAGCATATGAAATATGCTGAGGAACTGTACGTAGCATTTTATTAAATGCCTCCGAAGTTCCATTTGCCCGCCAATCGGCAATCTCACCTACTATAACAGGAAGTTTCTCATCTCCCAAATCTTGCCGTAAATCAGCGACCAACTTCTTCAGTTTTTCCATATATAGTCCCGGTTCCCGACTGTCCGATTCACCCTGATGCCAAATAATAGCTTTCACCTTACCATATTTCATGGCCTGGCGTATACGCGATAAAGCTTCACCATAATAATCATCCCGGGCCCCTTTTAACCACGAGTTAATAGAACTGCCACCGCGGGCATTCACTACCAGCCCTAATTGATGTCCGGTTTTCTCTGTTATTGCCTTTGCAAAAGAATAGGCAGGACCTACTCCCTGTAAATCCAACTGCTTGCGAATAGTAGAATACTTGTTCAAAGGATTCCTTGCTTGTTCCATTGTACCGGTAGGAGTCAGCAAATACACATCTTTAATGCTACTTTTATAATTATCAGTAATATATCCACGACCTGCCATATTAGACTGTCCTATAAAAAGGAATAAATCCAATTTAGGCATCACCGGCTCAGGGTTAACATACACACCTTCCGTTTCCAGTCGATAACTGTCGGTACGAAAAGGACATGCAGGAAATCCCTCTTTATTAAAGAAATTAGGATTTGCACTATTTACCCACAGGTAACGAACATCAATAGGAGCCTGCACCTGCTCACTGCTTACTCGCACCTGGCTATTACTAACGATGACCGCTTCGGCAGGATAGAACTTACCATCTTTACCTGCAACCATAAATCCGGAGAGTGAAGCAGCTCCATCTTTAGCAATAATCCCGGTACCTGTATTTATAAAATCAAGAAGTAAACTACCATTTTCCGCTTTTGATATTTCTTAAATTCAGGACCTGATAAATAATCTTTTTACCATATATCTTTCCCAAAGCTAACTGTGCCAATCGCCAACCTACCGTATCCTTTACAATCGGATGAATATCTTTAGGGTTTCCCTGATCAAAGGCGACCGCCATCCCCGTATTTTTCACACGAAGTGAAGTTAAATATTGTGCTTCACGTAATTCATTCCAATAGCGTGTCTTTGTTTCAAATCGGGGTAACTGTACAAATAAGAAAGGAATATCTCCTTGCCCCCATGAAGTCCTCCACTCTTTAATCATAGCGGGAAATAGTTTGCGGTATTGCGCCCCTCTGGCAGTATTCGATTCTCCCTGATAAAAAATGAATCCTTTCAATGTGTATGGACAAGCAGCACTCAACATTGTTTCGGACAAACCTACCGGACGGCGAAAATTCCATTTTCCCATAGGTTCTGACGGTTTGTTAATGTATCGTTTCTTCTCTGCGCTCAACTTGTTGTACTCCGCCAAAGAACTATGGTAATTATTATACAATTTCTCATATTCACCAGGACGATAAGAGTTGGCAATACTATCATAGTATTCCAACAGCGGACGAAAATCTTTATCAGACATCAACAATTTCCGGCTTGTCCATGCCTCAACCGTTGTCCCACCTACAGGAACTTGAATGATACCGATAGGAATATTCAGTTCTTTATGTATATTCTTGGCAAAATAATAGGCTATAGCTGCAAAATCTGTCGCTGTTTCCGGCGAGCACGCCTTCCAAGATGTTCCGGGTACTTTTTGTTCCGGATAAAATTTCCTCGGTACCTTATAATAACGTATCTGAGGATAATCAGCCAAAGAAATTTCTGCCTGCGCATCTTTCACCCTGCGTAGAGCAAACTCCATATTTGACTGACCACCCGCCAGCCATACGTCACCTATGAAAACATCCTTGAAACAAATCTTATGATTACCATTTACAATTTCCAACTTATATGGTCCTCCGGCCTCTCCAGTCTTCAATTCAACCATCCATTTGCCTTTTGCAACCACCATCTTCCGGTTTTGTCCTTCAAAACGAACTTCAACCAGCGAACCGTCCGTTCCTTCCCCCCAAACCTTTACATTGGCATTACGCTGCAATACCATATGGTCTGTAAAAATATCAGCAACGGCAAATCTGTCGTTTGCCAAAAGAGAAATACTTATCAGTAATAAGTATAAAGAAGATAAAATGCGTTTCATAGTTATATTCGGATTTTAAATACCTCTGCAAAAGTGTCCGTTTATCCTATGAAAGTATATAACAATCGTTCTTTTGTACAGCAAAGTTGTACAAAGGGCCTATAAACAGAATAAGTTGTACCATTCAAGTAGTACAACTTATTCGATTAAACATTATTTCCGACTATGTTTCATACCTAATATGGTTTTCAGCAGAATCGTGCGCCTATCTCCTTTCAAAGATACCTTCATCGCATTCTTTATATGAGAAATATCCGTTTCAATACTTAATTGCTGCTTAGGCAAAATTACATACTCCTTTCCCGCTTCATTGTTTACGGAAAGACTGATACGAATAGGCTCGTCCACAGGATTCTCCAATACAGTAATCATCGTATTCTTCTTCTCCGGTAAAGTTATGTAAAAATACCCCTCGCCTGTTACAGATGATTTTTTAATAAGCGGGCTTCCTCCTCGCGAAAACGTGAACGGAGCCATCGGTCTTCTCCCATAGGGTACATATTGTACACCCGGTTTTGAGTTCCAGCCACCATATGATCCGGCATATTGATAACCATACTCATCAATCTTCAACTTATATTTGGCATCCTTCTCCTGTCCTTTCGGAATAATAGGAACCGTATTTACCATCAAGCCATTACAAAGAGCATTCACAATACCTCGTTCAGACGCATAATCTCCCCAAACAATAGAGTCAGTCACTGCCACATATGGTTCATGCTTTTTATCAGTAGCCATATAATGTAATATATTTGAAAGAAGTTTATCTGCTACCGGATCCGTTCCACAATGATTTATCAAATCGAAACCCGACAATAACACAGACCCCTTACCCATAAACAGCTCCGACAAAGCAGTTGCCGATAACGCACGACTATAATTAGCAAGAATTGCCACGTTTTTCAAATCAGCTGCATGCAAGTCATATCCTCTATTCACTGGATAAATAGCAGGAAATCCCTTTTGCGACTCATCATAAGAAGTATAATCAGACCAAAGTTTAAAACGTTTCGGGGTCAGCCCTTTAAAGACCGGATGATAAGGACGTTCAAGATTAATATTCATACCGTCTTTATATGCTAAAGAAGGAGACAGGTAGACCGGATCATTATTACTGTCTTCTAAGAATCTAACCGAAATCGGCAGCCATGACTGATTGAATTTAACCGGATCCTGCTCCAGACAAACAACGCGTCCTCCTTTCTTTATATACTCCCTTAATTGTTCAACTTGGCTGTTTATGTTATTGTCCCAAGAATCCTTTCCCAAAACTAAAATGGAATTGCGAGGCAAATCCTTAATCATACATATCGGTTTCACCATATAACCAAGCTTTTGCAGGCAACTTCGGGTTTGTTCCCCCACCGAAGAATCATATACATAAATCGCTTTTCCAGTTACATCCTTATTGTTCCAATCCTGTCCTGCAATGAAGATTTCACTCTCATTATGGGATATCTTCCTGCCATTTATCCAAATTTCACCTTTCAATACATAATCTCCCGAAGCCAAATCCTGAGGAATATCAATTGAAAGAGGACTCCTATATGTCCCATAGTAAGGAACAGACGGCAGTTCGATACCTCCTGACAAAAACTTCTCATTCCCTTTCTCAATCCACCATTGCAAACGGCGCCATTCAAATCATTGCAATAATCATCATCATTAACTACATGAGCAACGACCGACAACTTATTTCCGACATAAACTTGAGACTGCCAGTTTTCCCAACTCAGTAATATCGGTTGATAACTTGTCTGATACTGCCATGCTACAGGTTTCGGTTTCATTTCTGCAAACGATTTTACTCCATCCCAATTATGGAATATTATGGTAAAAGGCATAGTACCTGCAAGATTACCATTCTGGCATCTCAACCGACGAAACAGTTCCGTAGCATTTTTTAAGACAAAGGCTTGATATGACATAGCAGCCTCAGCTTGTTCTTCATTTGGCAGATGACCGGTCCAACACTTTTGCGAACCGGGCTGCTTAGTCCGGGAACAAAGGTTGAAACGTCCGTCTATCCCCGTATAGTTACCCACGCACTCAGTAAATGTAATAGCTGAACTCTACCCGAATTTTGCCACATGCTCTTATCACGCATATTAAGATAAGTCAGGAAAGTGTTGTAATACCATCCCCAATACCGATGTACATCATAAATATCACCTGATTTTCCAAGCCCATATCCGGTATTACCTATATACAATCTGGTATCATCCCATTTCTTGAGTTTACCACACATTTTTGTCAGAAACTCCCGATACCGAGTTCCAACTTCACCTTCAGGCGGGCATTTCATTAGCAATATATAAATGACAACAGAAGGGTGAGGGGTAAACGGTCCTAAATCTATTTCCTTATATGTCTTAAACGATAAGTCGAAGTCTGCCGGCGGTGCAGTATTAGTTCCATGCTTAGGCCGTCCATAGCGACCGGCAAAAATCATCATGCCTTCTTCATCGCATACATCCATCCAGTTTTGGTCATCAGGAATACGAATAATATTTATATTCAAACTCTTCATAAAACGGACATAATCACGAGCGAACTCCTTACTTCTTTCCAAGGATTCAGGTATCCCTCTTTCCGGCGGATTAATGGCATTACCTCGCAAATAGATAGGTTTCCCGTTCAGATAGAACACCCCATCCCGCATCTCAAATTTTCTGAAACCAATCCGCTTGCGTACAACTTCAGTATCCGTCTTTATTTCAAGGTTATAAAGAACAGGAGTAACCGGACTCCACAATTCCGGATTCAAACCATCTATTTTCCATACTATTGTCGTATCGACTTTATTCTTAAAAGAAAACTCTTTTGAACGACTACACAATACCTCACCATTACGAGTATGAGAAATGACTGCATCAAAAGACAGATGTTCGTTTGCCTCAACGGACAAACTTATTTCAACTCTGACATCCTTATCAGTAGTAATCGGAGTAAGTTTATGAACATTTGCTGCTGACAAGGCCAATGGACACAAAAAATACAACGTACATAGTAATTTTGTTTTCATAGTGCATATATAATAAATAAGTTTATTTTTCACCTTTTTGATATTGGGCAGGGGTCACTCCAAACAATTCCCTAAAGCGCTTAATGAAATAGCTCGGGGAATTAAAGCCTACTTCATACGCTATTTCTGAAACAGTCTTCGTATCTATTTGCTTGAGAAGTATCTGCGCCTTCTTCAACCTGATATTCAGAATAAAATCATTCGGTGTCTGTCCCGTAATACCTTTAACTTTCAGGAAGAGTTTGGTACGTCCCATATTCATAGCCTGAGCAAACATATTCACATCAAAATCCGGATTATCCAAATTCTGTTCAACACAGGCTACACATTGTTCCATGAACTGATAGTCCGCGCTATTGGTTGCCAATATATCTACATTATTATCCATTTGTTTCGCATATTTCTGCTGTAACAGTTTTCTACTGTTCACCAGGTTGTTACAACGCATAAACAAATGTTTCACATTAAAAGGTTTGGTTACATAGTCATCCGCTCCCATTTTTAACCCTTGCATTGTGTATTCTTCAGCTGTTTGTGCCGTAAGCAATATCACGGGAATATGAGAGGTTTCGAAATTACTCTTTATCTTTCTACACATCTCTATACCGGACATTTTGGGCATCATAATATCGCTCAGTACAATATCTGGTTGCACCTCTTTTGTCTTTTCAAATCCTTCCTCACCATCCTGAGCTTCATAAACAGTATATATTCTAGAGAACAAACGCGCCAGCAACCCCCTAAGTTCTTCGTTATCTTCTACAATAATAATCTTGCTTCTTGTCTCGTCCGACTGATTATCCATCTTCTCATCATCCACCACATCCGCCGGTACCTGCGAACCATATACTGTCAGTTCAGAGATACATGATGAATCAATATCAGGAGTAGCTATTTTCTGTGCATCGGTAATATGGCCGTCTCCTAAAGGCAGTTCAACAACGAAAGTCGTTCCTTTGCCTTCCATACTCCGAACACTGATTTTCCCTTTATGGGCTTCGATTATACTCTTTGCAAGTGCCAGACCTATGCCTGTACCTTTCTGATTATTCATACTGTCTACTTGATAGAAACGGTCGAATATCTTATCCAAACTCTCTTCAGCAATACCCACTCCCGTATCCGACACAGTAACCATAACACTATTCCCATATTCCTGTACCGACAGTGAAATCGTACCGCCCAAAGGAGTATATTTAAAAGCATTGGACAACAAATTATAAATCACCTTTTCCAATTGTACTACATCGAACCAGACTTCAAGATTCCTATCCTTATTAAGAAACTCAAGATTAATTTGTTTACCTCGTGCATATTCTTTAAAAGACAAGTAAATTTCATCCAAAAAAGAGTAAATATTCTGCTTACTATATTTAAATTTTTCAAAGCCTTGTTCCTGTTTTCTGAAATCCAATAGTTCGGTTATCAAACGTTTCATACGCAATGTATTCCTATGGATATTCACCAGCTTACTATACACCAAAGGTTGAATATCGCTTCGTTCCATCAGCATTTCCAATTGGCTCACAATCAACGTAAGCGGAGTACGGAACTCATGTGATATATTGGTAAAAAAGCGAAGTTTGGATTGGTTCAGTTCCTCAATCTGTTTCTTTTCTTTCTTCTTCATACTCCAGCGAAGCCTCAGTTTCAATTTTGATGAATAGAAACTCACCACCAAATAGACCGATATGATAATAATAGCAACATAAATACAATATGCCCAAGTAGATTTATAAAAAGGTGGTTTCACTATAATATCTATCTCTTTACAGATACTCTCCTTACCGGAATATTCTTCCGAACTTCTAATCTTCAATTTATATGCACCTGGATTAAGGTTGGTATAAGTAATGGCTTTACGATAGCCTGCACTCATCCAATCTTTATCAAATCCTTCCAACTTGTAATAGATTCTATTTTTCAGTACCGATACATAATTGGACAATGAGAAGTTAACGGTTATAATGGAGTGATTATGATTTAAAGTAATCTGCGGCTGATACAGAATTGACTCCGTAAGAATGCCCGAACCGTCATTGGGCAGAACTTGCTGGTTATTTACTTCCAACGAAGTAAAATTCAGTTGGTAGGGCTTCACATAGGAGTTCAGCTCGTTCTCAAAGAAAGAAATCATCATCTTAGGACCGGAAAGATATATTTCATTATCACTGGCTACAAACAGTCCATAAGGATTCAATGCCGTCATAGGAAAACCATTCTGCTTATTATAGTTATAAAAGCGTTGATTCTCCATATCAAAACGTGAGAATCCTTGATTGCTGGCTATCAGAAGATAACCGGAAAGCGACTCTTTTATATCGAGTATGTAATCATTGATTAAATCTGAATTATGCGAGTTAAACGATTTGAATGTATTGGAGTCTTGTTCATACAGGAATATGCCATCCCCTGAAGAACCGGCCCAAATATTACCTTTCTTATCTTCAAAAAGTACATTAATCAGATTTGGACCAACAGTCTGCTTTGAAGCATTGGGCACAAAATACTCATCACGCTTCTGAGTCTCCAGATTATACTTTACCAATCCCAATGAGTAAGAAAACCAAAGATTATTGTCCTTATCAACAAGCATATCTATAATTTGTCTGTTGTTAAGCCGACTGTCATTCAATAGCTTCACACACTCTCCTGTGTTAGGATCGAAAAGACCAATCCCATTATGAGTAGCCAATAATAGATTCCCTTTATAAGGAATAATTTTACGAACTATATCATTAATTAATGAATTCTTTTTCTCTGCATTATGCCGGTAATTAGTAAACTGATATGTTTTCAGATCCAGACGATCCAATCCACCCCGCAATGTTCCTATCCATAAGGCATGGTTATCTTCATCTAAAAATAAACCCTGAATCGTATTAGATGCAAGAGAATTTTTAGTTGCATCATGTTTGTATTCAGTAAAAGTTTTCGTTTTTTTATCAAGATAGTTCACTCCTCCACCTTCTGTCGCAATCCATATCCCGCCATTAGAATCTTCTGTCATCCTTCCGGCAAAAGGAGAGGTTAGTTTTCCTTTTTGCGACTCATCCGGATAATAATATGTATATATCTCATAGTCAGGATTAAACAGATTTACCCCACCATAATACGTACCGATCCAGAAAGTCCCCTGCCTGTCTTTCATCATACAAATAATAGAAGAATTACTCAGACTATACGGTTTATTATCTTTACTATAATGAGTAAAAGTACCAGTCGTCACATCCAATTTATCCAAACCCTTGAAAGTTCCAATCCAATAATTACCCAAATTATCTTCCACAACACAACGAACATAACTACTGGAAAGCATATTCTGATGAGGAGCAGTTCCATAATTGGTTATTCCACCATTTCTATCCAACCGGAAAAGACCGTCATCTTTAGTTCCCACCCATATACTCTTTTTAGAGTCTTCGTAGATGCATGTGATATCTTTCTTAGGAAAATAGTTCAGCCATTTTTTATTATGGTCTATCATGTACAAACCATTATTCATAGTTCCCACATATAAATTACCAGCACTGTCCTCGGTTACACAAGACATACGCACACCTTCCAGATTATAATAATAATCAAGTCTATCTTCTACGCGATTATAAGTAAACAAGGAATCTCTCGTACAAACCCACAATCGTGCGTTATCATAAGTGATAGCCTGAATATCATTATCACGAATTGTATGAAAAGTATTTTTCTTTATATCATACTCAACAACCGCATATTTGCAACGAATATAAATGTGCCCTTGCTTGTCACCGCAGATTGTACCTATATTATTATTGTACAAACTATTCTTATCACCCTTTACCGGACGGAAAACATAAAAATCAGTACCGTTATAGCGATTCAATCCATCCTTAGTTCCTATCCAGATAATTCCGAATTCATCTTGATAGATAGATGTTACTGTCGGTTGCGAGATACCGTCTTCTACTCCGATTACCTGAAATGTATATTCTGTGCAAACGAAAAAGAAGAGAAGAAATAAAAGAGAAAAGTAAGATATTTTTATACATATAACAGACTTCCTTTAATACGAAAAACAAACTTATGAATTATTCCCGAGGTATATCCAATAAAACAACTGGTTTAACTAAGACAACCTCCTTTTCATCTTACGTCAACTTATAGCAAAAATAGCGAGAAGAGACTATCGCAAATATAAAAATAGAACGATTATATACTAATATCGTACAAAGGAAGCGGATATATAATATAAAGAAGTGCGCCGATATCCCATCGTCGCACTTCTCACAATAGTTTCTATATTGTTAACTTCAAAAAACATTCTTATTTCAACATTCCCCTATAGTAGTTCTCAACATCTCTCCATCTATAATAAGGGAACATATCGGTTTGTACCGGAATATGCACTTCATTTTCATTATGCATAATCTTTACCAGAATATCATTGGACTTTTCATTCCGGAAAAAGATAATCTGTACATTGGCAGCCATAGGAACCACCTTGAAATCACTCCATACCTTATAAACTTCATACGGATCGCTAACTGCAACATTACAATTCTCTATTTGCATCAGTGCAACCAAAGGAATCACATTACCATCGTGCCCAAAGCGGAGAGTAGCAGCGATACCTCCTTTTCGGATTGCTTCATCAGCACTATCCAAAATATTTCTTAACAAGGATTTGGCATTGGCTACTACAATACCTTTTCCGTCGGCATGATTGGCATTTCCTACATAAAAACGGTAATTGACACACTGCCACAAATCAAATAATTCCTGTCCTTTAAATAAATCATAGAAAGAAACCTTTGTTTCAGCATTCTGCATGTCACTGGCTACCCAGTACATTCCCCACATCAATTCTTTAGGATTTACTTTCTTTAAGATAAAGTATTTATCCTTAAATAAGGATGCAACCAAACGATCCGGATTGGTATGAGTTTCCTCAAATTTCCTATACTCCTCAACCCAAGGACCGTCATGGAAGAAGTGAAACGGTTGGATTCGTCGGTATGATAATTCAGATAATCCATATATTTCTCACTCGCCTCATAAGAAATCCGTAAATTTGGATTTAACTCTTTCAAACGGTCACCAAAAGCAACCATACTCATAGCACAACGTAACACAATGGTAGAACGGGCAGATATAAGGGGATTACCCTTGAACACCTCCGGAAATGAAGTATACATTCTTTCAGCAATGCCTCGGTGTTGTCTTACTCCCAATGGAGTTAAATCCCCACCATGCCCTTTTGCTTCCTTCCAAACTGTGAGCAAACGCTGATACGTATCTTCTCCCAAGCCGGTAAGCGCTTGTGCACGATGTGCCTCCTCAAAAAGGTCTACTAACCATTTATAATCACGATCTGCAATAAGATAACGAGAGCCATGCCGTCCGTAATGACTGATATAAAAAGGTTATATCCCTTAGGCGCTTTGGTCTGCGGAGCAAAATCCAAGGGGTATGTCCAATATACTCCTCCCGTTTTCTCAGGAGTAGCAAACATCTCTTCTTTAGATGTCTGCGCCCCAAGCGGAGCACAGCACATTACTATCAAACTACATAATAGAATTTGTTTCAGCTTCATCATATCTTCACTTTATTACCTTATAACCATCGTTTTGTACTAAAGTAGGATTATTTGTCAATTCGCTCTCCGGAATAGGAAACAAATTATACTTATCATCCACATCCTCTCCCAAACGTACACCATTTTTCCAATCCCAATTATTTCCTTTCGTATATTTACCGAATCGGATCAGGTCGGTACGTCTTATCAATTCGGAAGCCAATTCTTTCTGACGTTCAAGCAGCAGAAAATCCAAATCGAGCTCATTGGCGCCAATTTCACCGGACACATCGGAACGTACACCGTTTTTTGCATATTTTCCAGACATATAAGCTCTTGTTCTGACTTCATTTACATATCCCAGCGCCTCGCTTTTTGTGCCACTTGCTCCACGCAAAATAGCCTCAGCAGCCATCAAATAGGCATCAGCAGTACGGAACAACGGAAAATCAATAGAAGTATAAGCATCCCCCGAAGCGCTAAGTTCGTCTTCTTTCGTTACGTTTCTCCACTTAATATAACCATAACCGCATGTAAACGTGCTCGTCATATCCATATTTACATCCCATGTATCTTTCACCTGATTGGGAAGGCAGTCATAAACTGTGCTCTTTTATCTTTCTTATTATTTCCCCAGATATCATTGCCATCGAACATAACATCATCCGCATCGAACGCATCCACCAATGACACTTTAGCGCGAACATTACCCCAGCCTCTGGAACCAACACCTGTCTTGTAGAGTTCATCCATAGGACCATTCACAAAAGCCTTCACATAGAAGTTCGTTCCGGCAGAACTCTGTGCACGCAGACCATCCTGTACCAACGGCCAAATAATCTCCTTACAGGTATTATTATCAGCCAAAAATATTTCACGATAATCGGAAGCCAATGGGTAATGCCCGTCGGCAATAACTTTTGTAGCATAGATATATGCCTCCTGATATTTATTCTCATTAATCCAAGTCTGCGCATTCAAATACATGCGAGCCAGCAAGAACCAACCGGCTACTCGGTCAACACGTCCGTACTCATTGCTTCCCGGAACTTTCAATTCATTCTCAATAGCCAGTAATTCACTTTCTGCAAACTCAAAAATCTGTTTACGCGTATATTGAACCGGAATCTCTTTCACACCCGTATTTTCATCCACATAAGGAACTGCACCAAATAAATCGCAAAGCATCGAATAGCAATAAGCACGTATAAAACGAGCCTCTGCACGATAGTTCATATAATCATCTTTCATCTCTTCCCAAAGTCCTCTACCCTGCAATTTGCTTTCCGTACATTCACGCAAAAGCTCATTACAATAGGCAATACTCATATATAGTCTTTGGTAAGTCCATGTAATAACCGAAGCATTGGAAGCATCCCACTGCAAGTTCAAACATTTACGCAAACCATTGGAAGAGGAAGGCATCAAAAAATTATCCGTACTCAACTCCTGCAAATAAAACAGCAGACGTACATAACCGGAATAACCCTCGTTAGCGCCTTCAAGGTCACCATCTCCTCCATCACCACCTTGCTGCCCCGTCAGAATCAGTGATGCATAACACTTTGCCAGAACACCGGTGTAACCATCTTTTGTCTGATATACCTTTTCACTTACCAGTTGGTTATCATCCAAAGGCATCGTGTCCAAGTCACCCAAACAAGAGACCAAACCTATGCCCATGAAGAACAAAATAAACGAATAAGTAATTATATTTTTCATATTGTATAGTTTTAAGCCGTTAAAAATTTAAATTAGCACTTAATGAAAATACGCGTGGACGAGGATATACCTCTTTATCAATGCCGCTGTAAATCTCCGGGTCAATACCAGAATAACCTGTAAAGGTAGCAACATTTTGTACCCCCAAAGTCAGACGTAAAGAACTTGATCCATTCCAAAGTTTCTGGAAAGTATATCCTAAAGAAATATTGTCAATACGGAAGAAGTTTCCCTTTTCCAAGAAATAATCCGAATAAAGTTGCTGGTTCTGGAAACCGGAGTCTTTAGTTCTGCGCAATATATTGGAGAAGTTTCCTTGATCACTGTATACAGATTGTACGTATTGGTCGGCAGCTACATAGTTGTATACATAGTTGCCAAATGCTCCATGTCCGCTGATAGCAAAATCCCAGTTTTTATAAGTTAGCTGGGTATTGAATCCCAGGTAGGAAGTCGGTAGTGCGCTTTTGTTCGTAGCATATTTTGTTTCTGTGGCAGAGATGGAGCCATCCGGCTGCACATACTGTCCTTCAATCGGTTTGCCATTATCATCATAAGCTTGTTTTGCCAGATAGAAAGTATAGGGACGCTGACCTACCATAAATACCTGAACTGTCTTGCCCGTACCGGAAATAGCTCCTGTCTGCACAAAGTTAGCATCCGAATCGATAACATTCAACTTCGTGATTTCAGAATCATTCCACGTGTAATTCAAGCCTACTGTCCATTTCCAATTTTTTGTATGTATAGGCACTGCATTAATGGCAAATTCCACACCTTTATTATCCATCTCGCCAATATTCGTTGTTATGACGGAAGAGTAGTTGGTTCCTGAAATTACATTAATAGTATTCAGCAAATCCTTCGTATGGCGTTGGTAATAATCGACAGAACCGTAAATGCGATTATTAAGGAAACCGTAATCCAAACCGATATTATAAGTTTCGGTAGTCTCCCACTTGATATCCGAGTCATAACCGTTCGGACGATAGGTATAGTACCATTTATCTCCAAACTGATAGCAAGACTCCGGATAAGATACCGTAAAAGTAGTCATATACGGATAGTCATTCAAAATATCCTGCTGTCCGGTTTGACCGTAGCTCAAACGTAGTTTCAAGTCTGACAATACTTCCGAATCGCGCAAGAATGCTTCTTGGCTGATTTTCCATCCCAATGCAACAGAAGGGAATAATCCCAACGATTGTCCTTGGCAAAACGTGAAGAGGCATCCGAACGTAAAGTAGCAGTAATCATATAGCGATTGTCATACGAATAATTCAGACGTCCGTAAAAAGAGAGCAGGTAATACTCAGACTCATAATGATTTGGTGAAAACAGCTCTTTTCCTTCCGGAGAAAGAGTGGTTGCATCGAATTTTTTCCAGAAATGCTGCCAACCGTATCCCGCCATCGCACTGAAATTGTGTTTTTCATTGAACACATGAGAGTAGTTGGCGTATAAGTCCAATAAATAGTTGCGCTTGTTTTGTTTAGAATCATACATAAGCCCTGTACCGTCTTTCATGTTAGATGTATACATCATACCGGCCATATCGGGCACATTTTTGGTATATTTGCTTCTCAGCACATCATAACCCAAATTTGCGTTCAACTGCAAATCCTCTAAACGATGCACTTTATAATTGATAGCGGCATTACCAATGGAACGAGTTACTTTATTGTGTAAATCCTGCAATTCAAGTTGTGCCACAGGGTTATCGGTTTGGATAGCCATGGGAGAATTTCCATTCATCCAAATAAAATAGCCCAATCCCGGCTCATCAGCACCCGTTGCACTCCCGGTCATAACAGGGCGAGTAGGGTCATATCGCAGTGCATTATTAACAACACTTTCATCCACTTTCTGATTGTCTTCATACGATACCTTAACGTTCAAATCAACGGTAAGATGGTTATCAAAAAACTTGGGCGATATACCTCCATTAAAGGTAAAGCGTTCATAATTGTTGGTTTTCACCACACCATTCTGATTATTATAGCCTACCGACAGACGATAAGGTGCATTTTTCTTCACCTTACCAGAAACGGAAAAATTATGTTCTTGTCCGAATGCCGTACGGTAAATTTCATCTTGCCAATCAGTGGAAGCCGTCCCTAAAGTTACAGAGCTCGGAACTCCCGATACCGTAGGGACAAATTCACGAAATTCATCAGCAGAAAGCACATCCAATTTTTCCGTAATAGTACTTACAGAAAGGTTCGTGGAGTAGTTGAAACGCAGATTGGAGTCGGAACCCTTCTTAGTAGTAATCACAATCACACCATTAGATGCCCGGGAACCATAGATAGCAGTGGCTGAAGCATCTTTCAATACGGTAAATGTTTCAATATCATTCGGATTGATACCACCAATTACATTTCCACCACCTTCGATAGTAGAGTTATCCACCGGCACACCATCAACAACGATTAACGGATCATTGGACGCAGAGAGTGATGCACCGCTTCTGATACGGATAGTAGCACCCGCTCCCGGAGCACCGGAGCTCGAAACGACATTTACACCCGGCACTTTGCCTACCAACGCATCTTGGGCAGTAGTACGCAACCCCTTATTAAAATCATCCGGCTTGATGGCTGTTACCGAACCTGTCGCATCAGATTTCTTCACACTTCCATAACCTATAACGACTACATCTTCGAGCATCTCACTATCTTCCTCCATCACAATCTTCATCGTTGGAGAAACCACTTTTTCTACATCTTTATAGCCGATATATTTAATGAGTAAAACAGCCTTGGGATCACTTACGGTAATTGTGAAATTACCATCTACATCACTGATTGTACCATTTGTCGTCCCTTTTTCTAAAATATTGGCTCCGATAACAGGTAGATTATCCTTATCAAGAATATTGCCTTTCACAACTGTCTTTTGTGCAGAAACTCCTACACTGAAAACCAAAGCAAGTATCATAAACAGATACCGCCACTTTCTTCCAAAAGTCTCTGGATTTTTCTTGCCTTTCATAATGTTTTTAAATTAAAGTGTAACAAAGTATACCAAAATCCGGTATTAATTAGATTGTGAGCGAAAGTAGATATTACAAATTCGCCAAACAAAGGTAGTGAGTAAAAAAGTAAGTAAAAGGAAAAGATATAATAAATTAATGCGCTTATTTACAATAAGATAACAAACGATCTATAAGTTACAAAAGTAAGTCCAAAGGAAGTGTTTTTTAAAGCTTTTGTACCTGAACAGCCAAGTCTTTTCCAGGAACAATCGCTTTATTCCGCATTTTCAAACGATAATTATATACTGTTTGAAGTGAATAGTGAAGGAAATTGGCAATTTTGGAATTATCATTGATACCTAAGCGAATAAGTGCATAGATACGTAATTCGGGAGTTAACAATTCACCTTCTTTTACTTGTATACGCTCATCCTCTTTCAACAGAGCATTGAACGATTCCACAAAATCCGGAAAAATAGATAGGAATATAGTATCAAACTTGCTGATGAATAATTTAAAATCTTCTGTAGTCGAAGACTGATTATGAAGCATTTTGGAAATATCCGCCATAGAACCGGTATTAACAATTTTCAGTAAACTCTTGCGGTCATTCTCCTGCTTATAAATATATTCGGAGCAGATGTTGAATAACAAACCGATATACTCCTCCTTAATATGGTTGGATTCTTTAATTTCTTCATTCATCCGGGTTAGATTCCCGGTCATCTCTTGCAAGCGCCGATTCTGTTCGGCCAGCGACTGCTTTACTTTCAGCAAATTACGATTTTTCTTACGAAGGAAAAAGAAGACAATAACCAATGCAATAACAAGTATGGATAAAGTCAAAAGAAAAAATAAGACTCTGTCTCTATCAGCTTTGATACGGCTGTCATTAGCTGCTTTGATAATAGGAAGATATTCGGCAATATCTATAATACGGTAACGAGCTTTCCCGAAACTCACATCTTCCAATGAACAGGAGATGTAATTATAAGCTCTTGCAATATCCCCTTCCTGAAAAAGTAGAATTGCCAATTGCTGCAAAGACATGTATACTTTCTTGGCATTAGCTATGTCGGTAATGGAAGCCCGGATAAGGAAATGCTTCGCCTGCTGCATATCACGTTTGCCCAAATATAATTCCGCTAACAAATATTCCACACTCGCCTTGTCGGGGTTCGTATCCGCGCAATGCTCATAATATCCGGACAGTATTTGGATAGCCTCATCCCATTTTCCCTGCAAGCCCAAACGACCGCATTTATTGGTCACATAACTCGCCGTATTGGGGTCGCTGATAGCTATCAAAGTATCCTTATAAGCCTTTATCTGTTGCATAAACAGCCGCTTTTTGGAGGCTTCCGTTTCATCATTATAGCAGGACAAATAGGTAGTGTGATACAGATAATAAAAATAAGTATCCTTCCGTACCGCCTCGGTTCTTTTCACTCTGTCAAGAACCTCCAATGCTTTTTCATGTTTTCCTATCTTATTCAAAGCATCAGCCAGGTTCATTAATCCTTGATTGACATACTCTTCACCCAGCCTGTCCGCCAACTGTAATCTCTCCTCCGCTACAATCAGTGCCGTATCGACTTTAAAAGAGCGGTACATGACAAACAAATCACTCAAAATATCAAACTTTGCTTTATCATCTCCCACATAATCCACATTTTGCGAAGCTCCGTTATTCCTTTTCCACTTTTTCTGATAGACCTCCCGTTGCTCAATCATCTTATCCAACTGCAACAGCAGAGCATTATCATCTGTCTTATCCGCAGCCACCAAACCGGAATAAAAACAAAAAAGGAATAATATGAGAGTCAAACATCTGAACATGAGCAAGATTATTAATGCATGGAAACAAAGATACTATTTTTTTCACAACAATTCCTGCATTTTTTTCTTTAATACAGGATGTACCAGATCCGGTGCAATCTCCACCAACGGTTCCAACACAAAGCGGCGTTCGTGCATCAGCGGGTGAGGCAACTTCAATTCGGGAGTATCCAGCACCTGGTCACCGTATAAAAGCAAGTCTATATCTATCACCCGATCACTATATACCCTGCCGACAGATTTATGCGTACGTCCCATTTCACGTTCTATCTCCTGAGTGAAATGCAGGACAGACAACGGCGGAAGCAGTGTCTCCACACAAGCCGCCGCATTCAAGAATGTGTGTTCGGAGGAAAAGCCCCATGGAGCGGTGGTATAAAAAGCGGACAGAGAAATTACTTTCCCCACCCGCTCTTCTATTTTCCGGACGGCGAGACGGAGATTATGCTCCTTATCGCGAGATTAGTTCCTAAACTAAAGTAAACGTACATCAAAACAATATAGATTCACTTAATACCAATCACCCTTTACTTATCCGTAATCAGCATTGCATCGCCATAAGTGCCGAAACGGTAATCTTCCTTCAACGCTACGTTATAGGCCTCCATTACCTGCTCATAACCGCCGAAAGCGGCAACAATCATCAACAGGGTGGAAAGCGGCATGTGGAAGTTGGACACCATTGCATTGGCAACCGTAAAGTCATACGGAGGAAGATAAACTTGTTTGTCCAGCTTCATACTCCTTCAAATGACCGTCTGTGCTGACGGTGCTTTCTATCGCACGCATCACCGTAGTACCTACGGCGCACACTTGCCTATTCACATCCTTGGCGCGGTTCACAATTTTTACAGCTTCCTCCGTAACAATCATCTGTTCAGAGTCGGTTTTATGTTTTGTAAGATCCTCCACATCAATATCGCGGAAGTTGCCCAAACCGGCATGCAGAGTGATGTAGGCAAAGTCAATTCCTTTAATCTCCATGCGCTTCATCAACTCGCGGCTGAAATGCAGGCTCGCCGTCGGAGCAGTTACAGCACCCTCATTACGGGCAAAAATAGACTGGAAACGCTCCGAATCCTCCGGTTCTACCGGACGGTTGATGATGCTGTGCGGCAGCGGAGTTTCGCCCAACGCATACAGAGCTTTCTTGAACTCGTCATGCGGCCCGTCATAAAGAAAACGGAGAGTACGTCCGCGTGAGGTTGTATTGTCAATCACTTCAGCCACCATAGAATCATCCTCACCGAAATAAAGTTTGTTACCGATACGAATTTTGCGGGCAGGATCCACCAGCACATCCCACAAGCGCAACTCCTCATTCAACTCACGCAACAGAAATACCTCGATACGGGCGCCGGTCTTCTCCTTGTTGCCGTACAAACGGGCGGGAAATACTTTCGTATCATTAAAAATAAATACATCCTTATCATCGAAATACTCCAGAATATCCTTAAACATACGGTGTTCGATTTCGCCCGTCTTTCTGTGTAGTACCATCAAGCGTGACTCATCTCTATACCTTGTAGGATGTAAGGCAATCTTCTCTTCAGGAAGTTTAAATTTAAACTGCGACAGTTTCATAATTATAATGTGCTAATGTGCCGATGTGCCAATGTGCCGATGAAGCGCAAGACAACAGCACTGTGTTAATAATCAATTTTCTTCTATTACGACTTCTTGTCCGTCTATCCACTCTTTGAACGCGAGCGGGTCGAGACAATCTTCTATACGGACATCCCCACGCGTGTACGTTCCAAAGCAGTGAGGTGGGCACCGCTATGCAGAGCTTCACCGATGTCGCGTGCCAGAGCGCGGATGTAAGTTCCTTGCTGCATACCACCCGGACTTTGATCTCCGGAAGATTGCACTCCAGCAGCTCAATCTCGTCAATCACCAGCAATTTGGGCTTCAGCTCCACTTCCTCCCCCTTGCGGGCAAGATCATACGCGCGTTTACCGTTCACCATACAAGCCCGAGAATGCAGGCGGAACCTGCTGTATCTCACCTACAAACCGCTTCAAGGTTTCCTCTACCAGTTCCCGCGTAATATGTTCCGTAGGATAGGTAGCGTCTATCTCGTGTTCCAGGTCATAAGAGGGAGTGGTAGCACCCAACCGAATGGTAGCCACATACTCCTTCGTATGGTATTGGAATTCTTCAATCCGCTTCGTCGCCTTGCCCGTACACACTATCATCACTCCCGTAGCGAGAGGATCGAGCGTACCTGCATGCCCCACCTTCAGCTTCTTTACTTTTATCCGCCGGCAGATATGGTAACGGGCATGCCCTACGACCTTAAACGATGTCCAGCCCAGCGGCTTATTGAAAAACAGAACTTCGCCTTCTTTAAAATCCATCATCACACCACCTCTAGATTGTGTCCTGTGAGCAACAGCAGAAGGATGATTCCTCCAACAATAATACGATACCAGCCAAACGCCTTAAAGCCATATTTCGTCACGAAGCTGATGAAGAACTTAATGGCAAGCAGAGCTACCACAAAAGCCACCACATTACCGATTATCAATGCCGGCATATTATTCATGATAATCTCCGTTCCGCCATCCAAAAAGAGCTTCAGCATCTTATACATCGTGGCGGCAAACATTGTGGGAACGGCCAGAAAGAAAGAGAACTCAGCCGCAGCCTTACGGGTCATCTTCTGCGCCATACCGCCAACGATGGTCGCCATGGAACGTGACACGCCCGGTATCATCGCAATACACTGGAACAGACCGATATTGAAAGCCTTCCTCTCCGTCAGGACAGTATCCTCGCTGCCTTTTGAGAATATCTTGTCGCAGAACAGCATAAACACGCCGCCGATCACAAGCATCACAGCCACTACGGTCACACTTTCCAGCATCTCATCAATCTTGTCGCTGAACAGGAAACCCAATATGGCTGCCGGGACAAATGCCACCAGCAACTTCCAATAAAAATCGAACTTATGCAGAAAGCGTTTCAATGCGGAAGTCCCCTCCGGAACCGGTGTATGGTTCAGACGGAAAAAGCGCTTCCAATACAGCCAAACCACTGAAAGAATTGCACCAAACTGTATTATCACCGTAAAGGCTTTCACAAACTCCGTACTCTCTATACCCAGCAGATTCTGCGTAATAATCATGTGCCCCGTAGACGAAACCGGCAAAAACTCTGTCAATCCCTCTACAATAGCTATAATAATCACTTCAAGCGTACTCAAATCTCCCATAGTCATTCTTTTGTTTCCTCTTTTATTTTCGGTTTACGCAACACAGCGTATATCATAAACACAAACCCCAAAAGGCAGACCAGTGGAGCCACCTTGATACGTCTTACACTGAAAATATCCGGTTCGAAATGCGTCGGTGTAGATACAGGACCGGTCATCAAAATAAAACCAAGTATTACCACCGCCATGCCGACAGCAAGCAAAATAAAGTTGGTCTTGTCAAAAGCGAACTTCTGTTTACTCATTTATTTACTATTTAACGATTTACTATTTAATTCCTCATCTTTCGTCTGCTATATATAGTACAGTGTGCCTGCCTTCATCTTCAGATACTTGTTAATGGAAAGCAACGCGCACAACCACGTAATAAGCACTCCGAATATCAGTACGGAAACGGAAACCAGCAACATCACATCGGGGGTGATGACCCTGATCAGTTCCGGTTCATAAGAAACCAGCCAATAAGCGGCTCCCCATAAAACGGCATCAGCGATGACAGCCGACAGCACACCTATCCAAAAATTACGCCGCAAGAACGGACGCCTGATAAAGCTCCAGCTCGCCCCCACCAGTTTCATGGTATGAATAAGGAAACGCTTGGAGTAGATAGTCAGACGTATCGTATTGTTTATCAGCGCAAAGGAGATAAAAGTCAAAATAACCGCCAGTCCCAACAGCATCAGGCTGATGTTGCGAATATTATCATTCACCGCATCTATCAGATCTTTCTGATAAAGCACTTCCTGAATGTTCGTATTCTTCTTGATTTTCTTCTCTATCTTGGTAATGCTGTCCGAATTGGCATAATCAGAATGTAACTTGACCTCAATGGACGCCGTAAAAGGATTGTAGCCGAGGAATTCCTGCGGATCCGTTCCCATAGCCTCTGTCTGTTCACGAAGCGCCTGTTTCTTAGAGATATACTCCGTAGCCTTTACAAACGGCTCTTTATCCAGCTTCTTCTGCAATTTGAGGATGTCACTCTCCTTCATGTCGTCACTGATAAGAATGGAAAAGTTGATATTCTCCTTTACATATACGGAAAGATTGTGGGCTCCCAACACAAAGAACACCACCAATCCCAGCAGCAGCAGTACCAACGTGGTGCTTATGCTGGACGTAACGAACTGCATATCAAAGTAGGATACCGAATTATGTTTAATCTTCATTGAACCACAAATTACTAATTACCAATTACAACGCCCGGTCTGTCACCTTACCGTCCTGCCACCCTATCATCTTTTTTTACGAAACACATAAATCATGGAGCTGCTGCGCTCTTTCTTCACCAGTGCATGAAGCCATGCCAATGTTCCGGTAATCATTCCTCTTACAAACGGGCACGAATGACGCATGTTCTTCTCTGTCAGCATGGAGATATAAAAAGCATCGAACGGCATGGGATGACGTTCCGCCAGAATAAAGCCATGCTTGGAACCCAGTTGCTGAATAGTGCCTGGAGTGAAATGCCACAAATGTCGGGGAACATCGTATGCAGCCCAATAAGCACCGTATTTTCTGGCGTCGTACGACGAACAGTTGGGTACGGCCACAATCAGCACTCCCTTCTCGGTCAGCAACGAATTCAGAGTTTCCCAGACCTCATTCAACGGTTCGAGATGCTCCATGACATGCCATAGGGTGATGACATCGAAACTGTCCGGCTCAAAATCCTTCAAAGCCGTATCCGGTTTCACCTCCAAGCCGAAATGCTCTTTGGCAAATGCGCGCGCATGGGCATTCTTTTCAATAGCTTCCACCTGCCAGCCTCCACGTTTCATCGTGTCGGCAAAATAGCCGGTTCCCGTACCTATATCCAGCAAACGCCCAGTCTTGCGATGCGCCTCATGTGCCACCAGACGGGCCTTGCGTTTCAGCATATAGCCGCGCACCCAATGATACACCGAGTTCATCACTCCTTTCTTCGTGTCCGAATGGGAAATATAATCGGGAGTTTCGTAATAACGTCCGATTTCAGCTTCGACGGGAAAGTCTTGAGTAAAGATAAAACCGCAGTCCCGACAACCGCACAAGTGGAATACTTCACCCGAAGCATAATGATCTATGCAGGTCAGGGTACGCTCCAAATGCGTTCCACCACATACCGGACAAGCTTTTATAGTGAGTTTATTCATCGAACGTTTACCAATAAGGAAGTGCAATCTAAACCGAACAGACCGCAATTATCCTAAATTTGGTGCAAAATAACAAATAAAAAGTGATTTACAAGGTTTTCATTAAGGAGATTTAATAAAAGTAATGCTGCGCCGAAAGTGACAAGGAAGGAATTCACCGCAATTAAGAGTCGCGCATTAAGACTACAACCAAGAAACAGGCAGACATTAATCCGTTAAACGGTAGTTATTATTGCGTCAGACAATTGTCGCCCTTTCGTTAGACAGTTGTTTAACGCAAAGTCAACGGCTGTCTAACGAAAGGATAACAACTGTCTGACGAATTAAAATTCGCAAACAAAGAAGATAACAGAGAGCAGGGAGATACCTGTTATTCCTGTAGAATAAACTAATCACAGCCTTTGTGTTCGGTCTTGAGCGGACAAGTGTCCGATAACGAACAGACGCATAAACATAATAACAATTGATAATCAACGATTTATATCTTTGGCACAGGATTTGACTTTTATCAGGCGAAGGCGTTCGAAAAAAAGATGAACCGAAAAGGCAACTTTTTTATATCGGAAACAACGTCTAAAAATAAAACGGAAATAGTAACAATAAAAAATAAAGATTATGAAAACTACAATTTATTCAAAGCAATCGCATTCGTAGCAATGATTATCGTAAGCGTAATGAACTCGGAAGTAAAGGCTCAGGACAACTTCATCACCAATGAAGAAGTAAAGAATGACTTGGTAGTAGCAAAAACAATCTTCAAGCAAGACGGCACATACCTCTACAACCACATGCGTTATGAATTTACATACGACAACGAAAACCGCCTGACCGGCAAGACCGCTTCCAAATGGGACAGCCTGCAAAGCCGATGGACACCTTACTTCAAGATGTCTTACCAATACGAAAACAATGAAATCATCATGTCATACGCACGTTGGAACAAGGCTCACAAGCTTATGACAAGGATATGAAGAAAAGCGTATATGAAATGAACGAAGAGAACATGCCGGTAGCTACAAAAGCTATGAAAAGAACAGTGAAAAATCCAACTGGACACTGGTAAGCTACAACCGTATAGACCATACGGCAAACTTGCTGGCAATGGCGGAATAACAGAAAAATTAAAGTTAACAATACATTAATAAGGGGAGCATAGACCGCGAGGCTCGTGCTCCCCTGCCTTTTATATCAAACTAAACTTCTTCACCTTTCAGCGTTCGCCGAACTGCTTTCTGTAATCTTAACCGTCACAAAATCGCCCGTCCGGTGCGTTCCCCGGTCGAAAACAACTACCCGGTTCTGTTCGGTGCGTCCGAAGAGCTGATCGCGCGAGCGTTTGGAAACACCTTCTACCAGCACCTCATAAGTTTTCCTACGCAACGGGCGTTGGCTCTGCAGAAAGACGGTTTTGCAAAGCGATAATCTCATTCAGACGACGAATCTTCACTTCCTCAGGCA
>ENA-OQLB01000172-OQLB01000172.1-human-gut-metagenome-genome-assembly--contig:-NODE-172-length-38809-cov-1.700403_pt1 | contig 38809 bp, 56 predicted proteins | sample MGYA00242656_ERZ504813 | MGnify/ENA primary metagenome ERZ504813 (study PRJEB26092, sample SAMD00036388) | human gut metagenome | host: Homo sapiens | study: EMG produced TPA metagenomics assembly of... | reverse complement strand
CTCGCTCGCGAATCACCCGGCCGCCACGCGCTCAATCGATGCTACGTCGTTGTCAGGTAATACACCTGCCGCCGCGGCGCAGTTGCTTTTTTGATGGCGGTCGGAGATTGACGCCCGGGTCATATTCCATCACGTATGTCTGCACCGGGTGACGGTCGTGCGGCGCTTCTTCAATGACGGACATATCGCGTATACCGGAAGTGCCATGTTCAAGGTGCGCGGGATCGGCGTTGCGGAAAGCGTCAGAATATCGGCAGATTTACACACGTCTTTCAGCCGTTCTTTCTGCTGCACGCCGAAGCGCTGCTCCTCGTCGATGATGACAAGGCCGAGGTCTTTAAACTGCACGTCTTTCGAGACCAGTCGGTGTGTGCCGACGATGAGGTCAATGCTGCCGCGTCTCAGTTTTCTCAGAATTTCGTCCTGCTGCCGCGGCGTGCGGAAGCGGGAGAGCAGCTCCACATCCACGGGGAATCCTCCATACGCTTTAAAACGGTCTGGTAGTGCTGCCACGCCAAAATCGTCGTCGGCACCAAGATGGCGCACTGCTTGCCGGCGGTGATGCACTTAAACGCCGCGCGCAAGGCAACCTCCGTCTTGCCGAAGCCCACATCGCCGCACAGCAGTCTGTCCATCGGCGCTTCACGCTCCATGTCGTTTTTAATCTCGTTGATGCAGCGCAGCTGGTCGTCCGTTTCGTTGTATTCAAAGTGCGCCTCAAAATCGTGCTGCCACTCGTTGTCTTCGGGGAACGCAAAGCCCTTCTGCTTCATGCGTTGGGCGTATAAAACAATAAGCTCCTTTGCGATGTCCTTTACGGCGGCGCGTACGCGCGCTTTCGATTTCTGCCATTCCGTGCCGCCAAGGCGGTGCAGCTTTACGCCGGAGTCTTCACGCGGACCGATGTATTTCGCAACTAAATCGAGCTGTGTCACCGGCACATATAAGGTGTCGTTTTTCGCGTACCGCAGCTTGATGTAGTCCTTCGTGATGCCCTGCATGTCGATTTTGTGGATGCCCTCAAAAATGCCGATGCCGTGCGTTGCGTGCACTACATAATCGCCGGGGGTCAGCTCGGCAAGGCTGTAAACGGCCTTGCTGTTTTGTCCTTTTTTTTCGCTTTCGGCTGGCTGCCCGCACTCATGCGCCGTGCGTGATGAGCGTAAATTTCGCGTTCGGGTATTCAAAGCCTGCGGAAAGCGTACCCGCCACAACGGCCACCGTGCCCGGCGTGATGGCGGAAAGGCTCTCAAAATAACCCGCAGGCAGTCCGGCGGCCTTTAAATCTGCCGCCACGTTCATCGCGGCGCGCTCCGTGCCGGCTAAAACAGCACAGGCATGCCGGTTGTGCAGCGCAGCCGTCAGGTCTTCGGCCAAAAGCTGCGTGCTGCCGCCCCAAACAGAGAGCTGCCGTACCGTCATGTTCACCAGCGCCTTTGTCGGCGTGTCGTAAGAGCCGCGTGCAAACGCGTCCATATAAACGCTCGCCGTGTCCTCCGCACGCTTTAAGGCGTATTCATACGTCTCGGTATACATGTCAAGCCCGCGGCACAGCACGCCCTCCGCGAGCAGTCCGCGTACGTCCTCGCCCCACTGCCACAGCGTCGTGCGCATGCGTTCCTTTAGCTTCGAGCCTTCGGAGAACACCAGCAGCGCATCCGTGTCAAAATAATCGAACAGCGTTGCGACTGTCTCATAAACGAACGTGTAATATTTGTCCATGCACCCAATGTGCAGGTCGTTTTTCAGTTTATCCGCCTCGCGCAGCAGCACTTCCTTTGCGGCAGGCGCCGCCTTGCCGCGCAGCGTTTTTTGCGTGTGCCTCGAGTTTTCTTTGCAAGGATACTCATGCTGTCCGGCCACGACCTCCACGGCAGGGGAGATGGTCACCTCCGTGATCTGGTCGGTGCGGCGCTGCGTCTCCGCGTCAAAATACGAGATGGTGTCGATCTCGTCGCCCCAGAATTCCACACGCACCGGTGCTTTTCCGCCGGGGGAGTAGAAGTCCACAATGCCGCCGCGGCGCGCAAACTGACCTGTGCCGTCAATCTGATCGGCGCGCACATAGCCACAGCGCAACAGCGCTCGCACAATCTCATCCACCGAAATTTCCTGTCCGGCAGAGAGTTTCACCGTGCGCTCTTTCAGCTTTTTCGGCGGCAGAACATACTGCAATGCCGCGTCGATCGTCGTCACAATGCAGGTGCACTGCCCGGTTTGCAGCAGCGTCAGTGCTTCGATGCGCTGGCGCTCATATTCATGCGAGCTGCCCTCCGTGTCGCGCAGGCTGAAATCGCGCAGGGGGTAAAACGCAGAAGCCACGCCCATCGCGTTCAGGTCTTCCAGCATACGCGTCGCTTCCGCTTCGTCGCCCGCAATAAACAGCGCTTTTTTCGACATGGCAGAAAGCAGCGTGTGCAGATAGTTGCTTTGTGAATGGAAGCCACACCCGTCACGGCCACCGGCGTCTTGCGCTGCCGTACAGCGTTTTCGATTGCGCGGTATTCCGGCACGCGACCGAGCGCGTCATTCAAAAATTTCATACGCATGATAAGTTTTCCTTTCGGGGAGCCGCTCAGGATTATAGCGGTTCATCGCCTTGTCCGGCGCGCCGGAGAGAATCAACTCCACGGCGCCCGTTACGTTTTCGGAAACGGTTTTTAGCGTTTTCATCTCGTCATTTGTAAAGCGGGAGAGCACCCAGTCCGCAAGGTCCCAACCTTCGGGCTTGCTGCCTACACCGATCTTCATGCGCGGGAACAGGTCGCTGCCGCTCAGATAAATGATATTCTTCATGCCGTTGTGCCCGCCTGCACTGCCCTTTAAGCGGATGCGCATGCGCCCAACGTCAAGCGAAATGTCGTCGAATACAATCAGTGTGCGCTCCGGCGGAATGTGGAAAAAGCTCATCGCTTCCGTCACGGACTGTCCGCTCAAATTCATAAAGGTGGAGGGCTTTAAAAGCACGGCGCTCTGTCCCGCAATGGTGCCCTTGCCGTAAAGGCCCTTGAATTTCACGCGGCGCACCTCAATGTTAAAGTGCTCCGCGATGGCGTCCAGCATTAAAAAGCCGGCGTTGTGGCGTGTCATCTCATATTTCGGGCCCGGGTTGCCGAGTCCCACGATCAGCCAGTCCGCGCCGCCCGAAGTTTGATCGTTTTTAAGAAAAAAGCTTCATGGATGTTCCTTTTTACATCAATGTTTTTGTCTTCTTTTTCGCACCGCCCGTTTTCGGGGATGCCGAAAGGCACGCAGAAGCCGCACAGCCGCCGAAAGGGGGGAGACCCTTCGCCGCTGCGCTTTTCTCTGCGTGTGTGTGTTTGCGGGCATGCCCGCTTTTCAAATATATTATATTATGCCACCCGCAAAAGGTTTTGCAAGCCTATTTTGTCCGAAAACGCAGGAAAACCCGCCTTAAAAAATCGTTTGCGGCGCAAAAATCTGTCTAAAAGAAAAATTCTGCGAAAAATTTCCGAAAACAGCCGATTTCTACGAAAAAAGGTATGGAAATTCGCAATATATTTGGTATAATAGAGTGCGGCGAAACAGTGAATAAGTTTTTTACGCCTTTTTCGCCGGAAAATCAGTTAATACTCGGTTTAACCGTGTAAATTTTCAAGGAGGTAGTTTCCAATGAGCAAAAAGTATGTCTATTTGTTCACAGAAGGCAACGCGAGCATGCGCGAGCTTCTCGGCGGTAAGGGCGCAAACCTTGCTGAGATGACGAACCTCGGCCTGCCCGTTCCGCAGGGCTTCACCATTTCCACCGAAGCCTGCACCCAGTATTACGAAGACGGCCGCCGTATCAACGATGAGATCCAGGCTGAAATTATGGAGTACATTGAAAAGATGGAGCAGATCACCGGCAAGAAGTTCGGCGATCAGGAGAACCCGCTTCTCGTTTCCGTCCGTTCCGGTGCACGCGCATCCATGCCTGGCATGATGGATACCATCCTCAACCTCGGCCTCAACGAGGACGTTGTTGAAGTTATGGCTAAGAAGTCCGGCAACCCGCGCTGGGCTTATGACTGCTACAGAAGATTTATCCAGATGTATTCCGACGTCGTTATGGAAGTCGGCAAGAAGTACTTCGAGCAGCTCATCGACGCGATGAAGGCTAAGAAGGCGTAACGCAGGACGTTGAGCTGACCGCTGACGACCTGAAGGAGCTCGCAAATCAGTTTAAGGCTGAGTATAAGGAAAAGATCGGCGAGGACTTCCCGTACGATCCGAAGGAACAGCTCATGGGCGCTATCAAGGCTGTTTTCCGTTCCTGGGACAACCCGCGTGCAAACGTCTACCGCCGCGACAACGATATCCCGTATTCCTGGGGTACCGCTGTTAACGTGCAGATGATGGCATTCGGCAACATGGGCGAGACCTCCGGCACCGGCGTTGCGTTTACCCGTAACCCGTCCACCGGCGAAAAGGTTCTCACCGGTGAGTTCCTCATGAACGCACAGGGCGAAGACGTTGTTGCAGGTGTCCGCACCCCGCAGCACATCGACCAGCTCAAGGAAGTCATGCCGGAAGTTTACGAGCAGTTCGTAGGCATCTGCAACACCCTTGAAAATCATTACAGAGACATGCAGGACATGGAGTTCACCATCGAGGACAAGCACCTCTACATGCTCCAGACCCGTAACGGCAAGAGAACGCCGGCTGCTGCTCTGAAGATCGCTTGCGACCTCATCGACGAAGGCATGATCGACGAGAAGCAGGCTGTTCTCATGATCGAGCCGAGAAACCTCGACGCTCTGCTGCACCCGCAGTTCGACGTTAAGGCTCTTAAGGCTGCTACCCCGGTCGCTAAGGCTCTGGCTGCATCTCCCGGTGCTGCTTGCGGCAAGATCGTCTTCACCGCTGAAGATGCAAAGGTTTGGAACGAGAAGGGCGAAAAGGTCGTCCTCGTTCGCCTTGAGACTCCCCGGAGGATATCGAAGGCATGAAGGCTGCACAGGGCATCCTCACCGTTCGCGGCGGCATGACCTCCCACGCAGCTGTTGTTGCGCGTGGCATGGGCACCTGCTGTGTTTCCGGTTGCTCCGCTATCACCATGGATGAAGAGAACAAGAAGTTCGAGCTCGCTGGTAAGACCTACCACGAGGGCGACTGCATCTCCATCGATGGCTCCACCGGCAACATCTATGACGGCCTCATCCCGACCGTTCCGGCTTCCGTTGATTCCGGCGACTTCGGCCGCATTATGGGTCTTGCGGACAAGTTCCGTCAGATGAAGGTTCGTACAAATGCCGATACCCCGCAGAACGCTATCGATGCAAAGCGCCTCGGCGCAGAAGGCATCGGCCTCTGCCGTACCGAGCACATGTTCTTCGATTCGGACAGAATCGCAGCTATCCGCGAGATGATCTGCGCTGACACCGTTGAAGGCAGAAAAGCTGCCCTTGCTAAGCTCGAGCCGATGCAGCAGGCGACTTTGAGAAGCTCTACGAGACCATGGAAGGCGAGCCGGTTAACATCCGTTTCCTCGATCCGCCGCTGCATGAGTTCGTTCCGACCGAAGAAGCTGACATCGAGCTGCTGGCTAAGTCCACCGGCAAGACTGTCGAGCAGGTTAAGGCAATCATCGCCGGCCTCCACGAGTTCAACCGATGATGGGTCACCGTGGCTGCCGTCTGGCTGTCACCTATCCGGAAATCGCAGAGATGCAGACCTCCGCAGTTATCAAGCTGCGCTGAATGTTTCCGCTAAGCACCCGGATTGGAACATCGTTCCGGAAATCATGATCCCGCTCGTTGGCGAAGTCAAGGAGCTGGCATACGTTAAGGGCGTTGTCACTGCAACGGCTGATAAGCTCATCGCAGAGGCAGGCTCTTCCATGACCTACAAGGTCGGCACCATGATCGAGATCCCGAGAGCTGCTCTGACGGCTGACGAGATCGCGAAGGAAGCAGAGTACTTCTCCTTCGGTACGAACGACCTTACGCAGATGCCTTCGGCTTCAGCCGTGACGACGCAGGCAAGTTCCTCGGCGCTTACTATGATAAGAAGATCTACGAGAACGATCCGTTCGCAAAGCTCGACCAGGTCGGCGTAGGCAAGCTCGTTAAGATGGCTTGCGAGCTCGGTAAGTCCACCCGCCCGGACATCAAGCTTGGTATCTGCGGCGAGCACGGCGGCGACCCGACTTCCGTCGAGTTCTGCCACAACGTTGGCCTCACCTACGTTTCCTGTTCTCCGTTCCGTGTACCGATCGCTCGTCTTGCTGCGGCGCAGGCTGCCATCCGCAATCCGCGCCAGTAAAAAGTTGACGCAGTAGCGTAGGCAAAACAACCGATATAATACGGTCACACAGTCCTTTTGGATTGTGTGACCGTTATTTTTTTGCCCATTTTCAGCCGAATACACCGCAAATCAAGCCGCTGGTTTCGATATGAAATCAGCGGCTTTTTTCGTTTCCAAAAAATTTTTTGAAATTTTTTCGCTCATTCGCTCAGGGGGTTAAAAATGAGCCTTCTCGCTGCCTACCTATTGAGGGACAAAACGAATTCCCTCGTGAACTTTGAAAACCGAATACACATTTAACAGGTACATTCCTGATTGGGGGCGAAAGCCCCAGCCGGATGAAGGTGCGCCACGAACTTCCTGCCCATAAGGGTTATCACGGAAAGCGTGGATAAGCGTGAAAACGAAATTGTCGGCAATTCGCGAGCTTTTCGAGGAGCTTGGCGTGTACGCGAAAGCGGAAGACCTTGTGTACTGCGGCACGCGCCGCGTGGTGTATGACGCGAGTTTTGCGGCAAGCTGTTTCACGACCGTCAGGTCTCGAAGGTGTTCTACCTTTGGTTCGACGCAGATGAAAGCGCTTTTAACATCAACTCCGCCGAGGTAGACCGTGTTTTATGGATGAATTTAGATGCGTGCATCGACGGTGTGCGGCATAACACGCTTCCGCACTGCATCGAAATGGACGAGCTCGAAATTTTATGCAGTGGTTTAAAGGTCGATTTTGCATAAGTTTTTACCGCGTAATGACCTGCACCGTGGTATCGGCATAGTCGGAAAGCAGGGAAAAATCCTCTTTCAGTCCGTCCGTAATGTAGACCGTGCCGTCCGCTGCAATGAAAATCGCTTCAAAGTCGCTGCTTTCTGCCCAGAGAGCAGCGGCTTTTTCTAAGCCCATCACAAAAAGCGAGGTGGAAAGCCCGTCGCACATCGCGCCGTCCTCGCCGATGACCGTCACGGCAAGCAGGCCGCTGTCTGCCGGACGTCCGGTCTTCGGATCCATAATGTGCCAATAGGTCTTGCCGTCCTGTTCAAAATAACGTTCGTATCCGCCGGATGTGACAACGGCTTTGTCGCGCACGGAGACCACCATCATGGGCTCTTTATTGTGAGGGTTTTTCACGGCAATTTGCCATGCGCTGCCGTCCGGCTTGCTGCCGATGGTCTGCACGTTGCCTCCGAGATTCAAAAGTGCGGAGGTGACGCCCTTTTCGCGCAGAAGTTCCGCTGCCTGTTGACCGGCATAGCCTTTGCAATGCTGCCGAGGTCGATTTCCATGCCTGCAGGCAAGATCACTTCGCCGGTGACTTCATCGTACTGCACATTCGTGTAATCGACCAGCGGCAAAAGGGAGATGAGCTCCTCCTCGCTCGGCACCTTGTAGCTGCCGGTCGTAAAGCCCCATGCGCGCACAATGGGGTAAACGGAAATATCCAGTGTGCCGTTTGTGCGGCTGCACATCGCAAGTGCCTTTCCCATCAGGTCGGCGGTGCTGCCCGTAACGGTGCCAGAGCCGTTTTGGTTGATCTGCGCGATCTCGCTTGTGTCTTTCGTCACAGAAAGCTCGTCTTCAAGACTGTTTATCAGCGCCTCCGCGTCGTCAACGAGCGAAGCGCTGCCGTATACGGTAATTCCATGGTGGTGTTCATGGCGTAGAATGTCTTTTTTTCGGCTTGTGGCGTGCGGGAACACCCCGTGCACAGTGCAAAAATCAGCACAAAACAGCCAAAAACGGATAAAACTTTCTGCATAGTGGTCTCCTTTTGAGAAAAAATCATAGAATATTAAAAATAGATGACAGATATTTAAAAAATGAATACCGTTCCGGTTGACAACAAAGGAAATTTTTTGGTAGCATACTGTGTGGAGGTTAGTACTATCTAACTTTATATACACCGTAAGAGCAGAGAACGTAATCCTTCGCGTGAGGGATTGAAAGCCTTTTGCGGCGCATAAAGCTTGGGGTGCTAACACTGTTTTTTTCAGTGTAAGTTAGATGCATCTAACCCACGCGCAGCATTATACCACGGAAAAGCGCGTCTTTCAACCATTTTAAGAGGTTTTGTTGAAAGCTGTCCGTGGAAATATCCGAAGCGGCGGAGAAGCCGCGACAGAAAATGAAGGAGGCAACATGAGAAACATTGGCAAAAAGACAGTCTCATTGCTTTTGGCGGTTATGCTTCTTCTGTCCATGACAGCCGTCGGCGTCATGGCGGAATCGGCAGCGCCCACAGAAGTGAAGAACTGCACGTACAGTGGGTTTGACAGCACACTGAACATCAGCTTTGAGGATTCCGCAAAGGCTTGGCTCAATGCCATCACCGATGTTACGGCAAACGGCGTCACGTATACCAAGGGAACGATCAGCTGGGGCGCAGAGGGCAACCTCTGGAACATCGGCACGGTGTCCGGCGCATACGGAGACGAGCAGGCATTGAAGCTGCTGTATTCTTCCGGCAGTTTCCCGTCGACGATTGTCGTCAAGGCAAACGGCTATGACACCGTTACGCTGAACGTCACGTCCGAAAGCTCCGGATACAAGGCAACGATCACGACGGCCGAGCCGACCGCTGCCCCGACGGCAAGCCCGACCCCGGAGCCGACGCCGGTAGAGGATACGGATCCGCCGACCAATTACACGGTATCGGCATACTTCGGCTACGACTTCAACATGACGTTTACCGACGCGGAAGATTGGCTCAACGCGATCACCGATGTGCAGGTTAGCGGCACGTCTTGGGCGAAGGTCTCCTATTCGAACCTTGTCAGCAACAACGCCAAGTATTATGTGAGTGGCAGTGACGGCAGACTGTATATCGGTGAAGGCTTCGACGGCGATACCGCGGTCTGTGTAATCACGGCGGAAGGCTATAAGCCGCTGACGCTCACCTTGAACAAAACAAACCACAGCGCCGTGATCGGCGCCGTAACACCGACCGCTGCCCCGACGGCAAGCCCGACCCCGGTGCCGACTAAGACCGTCGACATCAAAGACGTTACGCTGGAAAGCGACACGTTCGGAAGCGATTGGTACATTAAGGTTGCAAAGCCGGAAGGCTATGTAAGCGACGTCACGGACTTTAAGGTGAACGGTGTTTCCTGGGAAGAAAAGTCGTATAACGTTTCCTCCGGCGGCGCATACAGAAGTATGCGGATGATAACTACATCCAGATTGCGCAAAAGAGCTACTCGGCTTCCGAAAATGAAGCACCTGTCAGAAGCGGCGATGTCATCACCATTCCGCAAAAGGCTATGAAGACTGAACCTCAAGTTCGTTGTAGATGCAAACGGTAAGGCTTCTCTCGTTGCAGGCGACGGCAAGGGCGATCCATATGAATTGCATGTAAAGATTGAGGGCTCGTTTGAAGCCGCTATCGTCGGCCAGAAAGATTATGACGGCGTTTCCGGCGCAAGCACGGGCGGTTCCACATCGAATAGGAACAGCAACGTTACCGTTTACGGTGCACTGGTTGAAAAAGACAAAGAGCCGACCGACGACGATTGGCAAAAGCTCGATAATAACTCCGAAATCGATCTCAACGGCAGCAAGTGCAAGGTCAGCATCGTGCCGGATGTCGAAAGCGGCACCCCGGAAGACGCAGACAGTGGTATGAGCGGCGTTTATATGCCATCAGCAGTGACCTTACGCTAAGCGGCACACCGAAGGACGCAGGCAAATACCTCGTCTCGGTTTCCATCGAAGACAATCAGGGTAGAAAAGCGACCAGCAACACGCTGCCCTTTATGATCTACACCGGCGAAGAAACGCTCGCCGAGCAGATCAAGATCGAAAACCTCAAGCAGTATGCAAACGGCCTGTATGCTTGGGATATCATGGAGCCGTGGGCCATCAAGAGCTTCGGCAGCAATGTGGACGGTGAAGAAGAAAGCGTCCGTGTACCGGCTGACCTCGAAGTCTGGTTCGGCTCGCATGAGAGCGGCACATACGGCTACCTCGGCTATGACCTTGCTTGGGACGAGGTAGAAGCGGGCAACATTCCGCAGACACTGTACATCCCGGCCGGCTGCAACTTGACGCTTACCAACATGGAAATTCTCAGCAGCGTGCGCATCGTCGTCGAAGACGGCGGCAAACTAACACTGGACGATTCCGTTGTGCAGGGCATCATCGATGTTCAGGGCGGCGGTACGTTCTCCATGAATTACAGTGCTTACAGCGGCGAATTCAAGACGGGCGCTTCCGTTTGCGGCCAGATCCGCCTTGCAGACGGCGCAATTTTGGAAAACGCAGCGATCTATTCCCATGCTAACTACCTTGCAAACGGCGATTTAACAGACCGCACCACGTCCGAGCCGGTCGTTGTCACAAACGGCAATGTGGCCGTCAAGGGGCAGGTCTTCATTGAAGGCGATGATGCCGGCAATGAGATTGGCCAGACCGCTCTGCAGGTCAACGGCACTCTGACGCTTGCAGGCGGCGCAACGCTCGTTGCATACGGCGGCGGTGGTATGACCTATTTTGCAGGCGGCACTGCAATCGATTTGAACGGTACTATCACCGGCAATGGTAAGCTTGTTGCCATCGGCGGTGCACCGCTCTTCGGTGACGGTGGCACGGCAATTTCCGGCAGCGGCATCATCTCCACAAGCGAAACCTTCCTCCAGGGCGGCACGGCATTTACAAGCGGGATGCAAAGCCCGGCAAGGCGCTGAACGGCGACATTACGCTCACAAGCCAGAGTCGCCATGTAAAAGACGGCACACTGGAAAAAACCGGTACGGACGATCCGCTCAAGGCGCTCTACTGGAATACCGGCATTGAGCTTATCCCGCCGCTCGATACGTTTACCACCGAGCAGCATACGGATGCCGTAACGGATACAACTGTGTGGAAGTTCGACGAGAACACCCACTGGAACCCGTGCGACGACGTGACCTGCAGCGTACATGTAAACGAAGCGGCACACACCTTCGTTTGGGTCAATGACGAAGCGGAAAGCGACATCAGCACTCGGAGCATAGAAGCCAGAACAAAGCACGAGGAGTGCACCGTTTGCGGCTATACGCGCAATGAAAACACACCCATCACGCCCGATCCGGTCGTGACTCCGGAGCCGTCTGCCAACCTACGGCGGAACCGACACGGCACCTACGACAGAGCCATCGGTTACCCCGGCGCCCACAACGGAACCCACAGCAACACCGGCACCGACCACAGAGCCGACCACAGAGCCGACCACAACGCCTGCGCCTACGGCAGCGCCGAGCGCAGCGGCTACCGTTACCCCGGTTCCAAACAATAACAACGGATCAAATACCCCGAAAACCGGCAGCGATTACATTGCCGTCATCTTCAGTATTTCCCTCCTTACCGTTTCCGGCGCAGCCATTGCCGCACTTGTGCTTTTGAGTAAAAAGCGCGGTAAGCACGTCGCAAAGTAAACCCGTTTTCTACTAAACAGAAAATATTTCTCCCTGATAAACACGCCCCGGTGGACAATTTCCAGTCCGCATGGGCGTGTTGCTCATTCTTTTACAAAAGCAAGACCGAAGAAGCACCTGACGCTGCTGCGCCTGTACTTGATGCGGAAGTACTTGCGAGCCTGCTTGCCGGCAAACCGTCAACCACAGCAAAAAAGCCGAAAACCCTTCGGTTTTCGTTGATAAGGCAGTAAGTCAAATTATCATTGCAGCTGAATCGGCAATGGGCGAATAACCGAGTTGCAAAGCCACGGGTTGACAACGAAAAGTTAAAAGAACTTAGCTGTCAGGCGTAGCAATGGCAAGGGAAATCACCGAGATCAGTCTACTACGGACTTTTTTTCGGTGATTTTCTTATATCCGCACATTCCCTGCCGAATGTGCGGAATATAAAGACAGCCCGATGCGTTCTGAAATGACCCCAAAAGTCTGGAAAGGGAGACACCGGAGAAATTCGGTGTTTTTCGCATTTTTCGGGAAAATTGTGTAAAGTTTTCTTTACTTCTCTGAGTTAAAGTAGTATACTAATACGTATATATTCGAAAAGTGCGGCAGTTTGGCTTTTGGGGTATAGCAGGTATTTTACGGAGGAGTGTATAGGACTATGGAGAAAAAAACAAGCAATTTTTCCGGGCAGCTCGGCTTTGTGCTGGCGGCGGCCGGCAGCGCGGTGGGCGTGGGCAATTTGTGGCGCTTTCCGTACTTGCGGCAAAGGACGGCGGCGGACTGTTCCTCATCATTTATCTGGTGTTGGTGCTGACGTTCGGCTTTACGCTGCTGACTTCCGACATTGCGATTGGCAGAAAGACGCAGAAAAGTGCCATCGGTGCATATGAGGAGATGCACCCGAAGTGGAAGTTCCTTGGTGTGCTGACGTTTTTGGTTCCGGTGCTCATCATGACGTATTACGCGGTCATCGGCGGCTGGATCACGAAGTACGCGTGCGTGTATCTGACGGGGCAGGCTTCGAGCGCGGCGCAGGACGACTACTTTACGTCGTTTATCACGTCGCCGGTGTCGCCTGTGGTGTTCGGCCTGCTGTTTATGGCAGTGACAGCGTTCATTGTGTATAAGGGCGTTGAGGGCGGCATTGAGAAGGTATCGAAATTCATGATGCCGGTGCTGCTGGTTCTTGTTGTTATTATTGCGATTTACTCGCTGACGTTAAAGCACGAGGATGCGGACGGCAACGTGCGCACGGGTTTACAGGGCTTCCTCTACTACATCACCCCGCACTTTGAGGGGCTGACCGTGGAGCGCTTTTTGCAGATTTTGCTCGATGCCATGAGCCAGCTGTTCTTCTCGCTGAGCGTTTCGATGGGCATTATGATCACCTACGGCTCGTATGTGAAGCCGGAGGTTGACCTCAACAAATCCGTTTCGCAGGTCGAGTTTTTCGACACCGGCGTGGCGCTGCTTGCAGGCGTGATGATCATTCCGGCGGTATTCGTGTTCTCCGGCACGGACGGCATGGGCGTAGGCCCGAGCCTGATGTTTGTGTCTTTGCCTAAGGTGTTTGACGCGATGGGCCCGGCGGGCACGGTGGTCGGTGTGCTGTTCTTCATCTCCGCAATTTTTGCGACGCTGACCTCCTGCATTTCGGTTTTGGAGTCTATCGTTGCGAACTGTATGGAGATCTTCCACACGGACAGAAAGAAGACGACGCTTGTGCTGGCGCTGATTTACCTCGCAGCTTCCGCGGTGATCGCGCTCGGGTACAGCGTGTTCTACTTCAACGTGACGCTGCCGAACGGCTCGAGCGCGCAGCTTCTGGACATTATGGACTACGTCAGCAACAGCGTTATGATGCCGCTGATCGCGCTGCTTTCCACCATTTTGATCGGCTGGGTGAAATCGCCGAAATATGTGGCGGACGAGATGGAGCGCGGAGGGTATAAGTTCCGCCGCAAGCGTATGTATTACGTGATGATCCGCTACGTAGCGCCTGTGATGATGCTGGTGCTGTTCTTACAGTCTACGGGCTTGCTTTCGATGATATTTAAGTAAATTTATTGGTGAATTTCCGCGAGAGCGGTTTAAGGCAGTGCCGTGCGGAGTTTTGCGGCGCTGCTTTGCTATTTTAAAAATGAAAGGTGATACTTATGAAATTTCCCGAAATGCTGACCGGTGTGCAGCACATCGGCGTGCCGACGAACGATTTGGAAAAGACCGTTGCGTTTTACGAGACCATCGGTTTTCAGCCGGTTTTAGAGACCGTAAATGAGGCGGCGAACGAGCGCGTGACGTTTTGCAGCTCAAAAATTTAGTCATTGAGACGTATGAGAACCACGCGGCGGTGGGGAAGCCCGGCGCCATCGACCACATTGCGCTCGACACGACGGACGTTGAAGCGGCGTTCGCAGCGGCGAAGGAAGCGGGGCTTACGATGCTCGACGACGAGATTCACGGGCTGCCGTTTTGGGCGAACGGCGTGAAGTTTTTCACTGTGGAAGGTCCGAACGGTGAAAAAGTGGAGTTCTGTCAGAAATTGTAAACGATAATTAGAATATAGAATTTCGGCGGCTGAACTGCGTTTTCGGATGCGGTTCGGCCGCCTTTTTTGCTGCCCGAAGGGGGTTGCTTTTAAGCGATATTCCCTTTGAAATATAAAAACACCCCATTTCTTAAACAGTGTACCATACTGTCCAACAAATGGGGTGCAGTTCATTTAAGGCGTGCTTCCTTTTGATCATTCACTTTTCGGCGGCGAGGATCATTTTTTCGAGCTCTTTGGCGGCGACGCTCAGGGGTTGGCCTTTCCGTTTGATGACGACGACGTTTCTTTCCGGTATTTTCTCTTCCAAATCGATGCGACAGACATTTGACCATTTTTCCAAGAATTCTTCCGGCACGAACCCGATGCCGAGGTCGGCTTCGACCATGGGCAAATTTGGTCGGCGGTGAACGCTTCGATATCCGGGTGGTACGACAGGCCATGCGCGGCGAAGAACCCGGAATAGAACTCGAACGATTTGGTATCGGCGCCGAGCGAGATGAGCGGGAATTCTAAGAGCTCCTCAAGCTTTACTTGGCGGTTTGTGAGCGTTTCGAAAAACGGTGAACATACGGCATACTCGTGGATGGGTCGGACAGGTGTTTCGGTGAGCGAGGCGGACGGTGCGGTGGGGGTGGTGACGACGGCAATATCCGCTGTGCCCTCTTTTAACGCGGCGATAGCTGCGGCGTGGAGTGGTTGCTGGATGCGGATATGGATGCCGGGGTGGAGAAGGCGGAATTCTTTGAGCACGGGCAGCAGCAGGCAGCGCAGCGCGACCTCGCTTGCGGCGACGTACACGGTGCCGGTTTGCAGCGTGCGGCTCTCGGTGATCTCCGCTTCGCCGGCTTCGATATGCTCGAACGCGATGCGCACGTGGGCGTACAAGCGCTCGCCCTCCGGCGTCAATTTCATGCCGCGGTTTGTGCGCAGAAACAGTGGACACCCGAGCTCGCTTCCAGGTTTTTGATGGCGCGCGTCATGTTCGGCTGGTTATTTAAAAGCTGCTTTGCGGCCTGCGAAAAGGTTACCGTATTTTGCAACGTAATAAAAAATTCGATAGTAATCATAACTGATGTACATGTTGGCCCTGTTCCCCTTGCTATATCATAACGATATTTTAGATATATATATTATAGATTTTACACATGAATATAAGAGTATTATAATGGCAATGCTGTGGGAAGTCAAGATGATTTCGCGCAGGTTTTGTGCTGAAAAGCGTAGATAAAAAGCGGCGTTTCAAGGTTTTGTGCGCCAAACGAAGAAGGGTATAAAATGGAAGCGGTAGTTTTTGAAATCATTATGGGTGTTTTCTTTGACGCAGGTATGCTGGCGATGGTGGTGCATGCAGCGCAGCACATCGGCGAGGATACCGGTCGCGTTCGCTTCACGGCGGCTGTATTTGCGATTGGCTTTTTCCTTGGGATGATTGCAAAATGCGTTGTGGGCGGCAGCTACATTGCGCTTGCCCTGTATGCGCTCGGCTTTGTGCTCTCGTACACGGCGGTCGTTTTCACTGTACCGGAAAAGGAGCACGCCTATGAAAGTCACTGAGCCGTTTCATCTGCACGGACAGATGTCCGACAGCTTCCGCGCGGCAGTGTTCATCATTCTCTCCGGCGGATTTCAGGACGCATATACCTACTTTTGTCGCGGCGAGGTTTTTGCCAATGCGCAGACGGGCAACATTGTTTTTTTGAGCACGGCGCTGTTCCAGAAGGACTGGCCGAACGTGGTGAAGTACCTTATCCCGGTGGTGTCGTTTTTAATTGGCACGGCAGCCGCAGAGCTGATACACATTCATTTTAAGACGTATGAGAAAATCCACTGGCGGCAGATCATTTTGTTCTGCGAGATCGTGTTTTTGCTTGTCGTCGGCTTTTTGCCGGCATACTTTGAACCGCTTGCGAACGCGATGGTCTCGTTTGTATGTGCCATGCAGGTGCAGACGTTCCACAAGGTGCGCGGCCACGCGTATGCAAGCACGATGTGCATCGGCAACATGCGCTCCGGCACCGAGGCACTGTGCGCGTATTTCAGAACGCGGGATAAAGAGATTTTGCAGAAATCGCTGACGTATTTCGGTGTTATTTTTGTGTTCGGCATCGGCGCCGGCTTGGCAGCCTGATGAGTGGCCTGCTTGGGACAAAGGCCATTTGGTGTTGCTGTGTGTCTTTGCTCGTTAGTTTTGTAATGATGTTTGTCCCCGAAAAAACGGATAACCCATCTTCTGCGTTTTCCCCTTGCAGAGAAGTTATAACCCCACCGTGCCATACGGGCCCTGAAAGCTCCCGTGTGGTGCGGTGGGATTTTTATAAGTAAAAATCCTCTCGGGTCGTGTATGATTGGTAGGATGAAGTGAACCGAGGAAACGGTTCGGGGATTTGGCAAGCGGTGGATTGGAATCGAACATAGCAAAAGAGCTGTCTCTAAAGAGACAGCTCTTTTTTGGTGGAAACGCGCGGGCTCGAACCGCGGACCTCCTGCGTGTGAAGCAGGCACTCTAACCAGCTGAGCTACGCTTCCATATCAACTGTATTATGTATTCTACCACAGAAAGTGGGATTTGTCAAACGCTAATTTGGGGATGACGTGATTTTTGCGGAGGGATTTACAGAAAGTTTCAGTAAACTTTCCTTTTTCCGACACTGTATTTAATGCGGGGGCAGTATACTGAAAACACAGAATGCACGGGGAACGCCGCAAGTGGGCTGAAATGCGGCGGAGAAGCTTGCCTTTATGCGGGTTTTATCGGTGGTTAGTTATTGAAACTATACAAACCGAAGTGAGTTTTCATGGATTATTGTTAGAAATTAGCTAAAAACCTTGAACTTTTTTCTTGTTGTGGTATTATTAGTATAAACATTGGTGCAGAGCGTCTTTTATTAAATTGAACGGCACGGAAAATAGGAAAATAAGACGCTGTGCGGCAAAAAATTCGGACGGACTGCGGGTGCAAAAATGAGAATGGCATGCACCGCCGGCGTTTGCCGGATTGTTCCGAATGGAAAGGACAGGACGTATGAGTAAGATGATAAACAAAACGGCGCCGGAAGGCAATGTTCCGCTTTATTTGTTCCGCAGCGGCAAAAACAGCCATTCCTACGAATACATGGGTGTGCACAACACGGTGAAGGACGGGAAGGCATGCACCGTGTGCCGCGTATGGGCGCCGAACGCGCAGGCAGTTGCCATTACCGGTGATTTCTGTGAATGGGATCCGGAAAAGTATCCGCTTACAAAGATCGACGACGCGGTTTGGGAGGGCTATACGGACGAACCCTTAAAGGAATTTGACGCGTATAAGCTCGTCATTACGGCGGAGGACGGCACGGTGACGTATAAGTCCGACCCGTATGCGTTCCACGCAGAGACACGCCCGGGCACGGCTTCCCGCTACTACGACATTTCGGGGTACAAGTGGAACGACGGCCGCTGGTTTGAGCACAAGAAAAAATACCCGCATTATAACCAGCCGGTGAACATCTACGAGATGCACGCAGGCTCCTGGCGCAAATATGCGGACGGCAGCGTGTTCTCTTACGACAAGCTCGGTGACGAGCTGATCCCATATGTGCAGGAAATGGGCTTTACGCACATTGAGTTGATGCCGTTGACGGAATACCCGTTCGACGCTTCCTGGGGCTATCAGGTGACGGGCTACTTTGCGCCGACCTCCCGCTACGGCACGCCGAAGGACTTTATGCGCTTTATCGACCGCTGCCACCAAGCGGGCATCGGCGTGATTATGGACTGGGTGCCGGGACACTTCCCGCGCGACGAGGCCGGCCTTGCGAAATTTGACGGCATGCGTGCTATGAATATGCAGATCCGAGAAAAGGCGAGCACAAGGAGTGGGGCACGCTGGTGTTTGACTACGGCCGCACGGAAGTCATCAGCTTTTTGATGAGCAGCGCACTGTTCTGGGTGAAGGAATACCACATTGACGGCTTGCGCGTGGACGCTGTGGCCTCAATGCTGTACCTTGACTACAACCGCAAGGACGGCGAGTGGATCCCGAATAAGAACGGCGGCAAGGAAAATCTGGAGGCCATTGCGTTCTTACAAAGACTGAACGAGGCGATTTTCGCCGAGGTGCCGGAGGTCATGATGATTGCCGAAGAAAGCACCGCGTGGCCGATGGTGACGAAGCCGACTTACATGGGCGGTCTCGGATTCAATTATAAATGGAACATGGGCTGGATGAACGACATGTTGCGCTACATGTCTTTGGATCCGCTATTTAGAAAGGGCAACCACAACAGCCTGACGTTCTCGTTCTTCTATGCGTTCTCCGAGAATTTCATTTTGCCGATCTCGCACGATGAGGTCGTTTACGGCAAGGGTTCTCTCTATAATAAGATGCCGGGCACGCCGGAGGAAAAGGCTGCAGGCGTACGCTGCTTTGCGACCTACATGATGGCACACCCGGGCAAAAAATTGCAGTTTATGGGTACGGAATTCTCGCAGCACGACGAGTGGAACTTTAACGAAGAACTCGAGTGGAATTTGCTGCAGTACCCTGAGCACCAGATGGCGCAGACGTTCTTTAAAAAGCTCAACGCGTTCTACCTCGGCCGTTCCGAGCTGTGGGAGATCGATTTCTCGTGGGAGGGCTTCTCGTGGATCTCGAACGACGACGACAGCCAGAGCGTCATTGCGTTCCGCCGCTTTGACCGCGAAGGCAACGAGCTGATTGCCGTGTGCAATTTCCTGCCGGTCCGCCGCGAGAATTACTGCATCGGCGTGCCGTACGCGGGCGTTACGAAGAGGTGTTTACCTCCGACGCTGCGGAGTTTGGCGGCACGGGCTTTACGAACGGCAACAACATACGCACCGTGGATGAAGCGATGCACGGCTTTGAGCAGAGCGTTTCGCTGACGCTGCCGGAGAACACGGTATTCTTCCTGCGCTGCAAGCGCAAGGCGGCAAAGAAGCCCGCGGCCGAAGAACGACAAAAGACGACAAAGACGACGGCAAAGAAGCCCGCGGCCAAAAAGGCGGCCGGCACAAAAGCCGCAAAGAAAAAAGCCTGATTCATTTTACATGAAACAATATACGGGCGGCGGCAAAATGCCGGAACGCTCGAAATCTACCAGAGAGGGGATCATCAGTCATGTTACCTAAGCAAGAAGTAGTTGCAATGCTGCTGGCAGGCGCCGTGGCAGCCGTCTCGGTGTTCTTACCAAGAACCTCGCAAAGCCGGCTGTTCCGTTTGGAGGCAAGTACCGTATTATCGACTTTCCGCTTTCCAACTGTGTGAACTCCGGCATTGAGACCGTGGGTGTTCTGACACAGTATCAGCCGCTCGAGCTGAACGAATACATCGGTTCCGGCCAGCCGTGGGATCTCGACAGTATGAACGCCGGCGTACATATTTTGCAGCCGTACGAGCAGAGCAGCGGCTCTGACTGGTACAAGGGCACGGCAAATGCCATTTACCAGAATATACCGTTTATTGAGCGCTACAACCCGGATTACGTGGTTGTGCTGAGCGGCGACCACATCTACAAGATGGATTACTCCAAGATGGTTGCGTATCACAAGGAGCACGATGCGGCCTGCACCATCGCCGTTTACGAAGTGCCGATGGAGGAGGCTTCCCGCTTCGGTATTCTGAACACGAACCCGGACGGCTCTATTTACGAATTTGACGAGAAGCCGGCTGTGCCGAAGAGCAATAAGGCTTCCATGGGCATTTACGTCTTCTCCTGGAAGAAGCTGCGCGCGTATCTGGAAGCGGACGAGAAGGACCCGAACTCCTCGAAGGACTTCGGTAAGGATGTGCTGCCCACCATGCTGAACGCAGGCGAGCGTATGTTTGCGTACCGCTTTGAGGGCTACTGGAAGGACGTCGGCACGATTGACAGCCTGTGGGAATCCAATATGGATCTTTTGAACCCGAAGACCGGTCTTGACCTTTCCCGCGAAGACTGGAAAATTTATTCCAGAAACCCGGTCATGCCGCCGCATTACATTGCAAAGGGCGCAAAGGTGCAGAACTCACTCGTAGCAGAGGGCTGCAACGTATACGGCGATCTTGAGTTCTCCGTATTGTTCCACGGCGTTTATGTGGCACCGACCGCGACTGTGACGGACTCCATCGTGATGCCGGGCGCTGTGATTGAAGAAGGTGCGAAGGTGCAGTATGCGATCGTGGCGGAGAACGCCGTCATCGGCAAGAACTGCGTCATCGGTAAACGCCCGGAGGACATGGAAAACAGAGACGATTGGGGCGTGGCGGTCGTAGGCCCGGACTGCAAGCTCTCTGAGGCACCGTTGTGGCGCCGAAGGAAATGATCGATAAGGAGGCGCAGGCATAATGTTTGGAAATAATGTTTTGGGCATCATCTTTGCCTATGCACACGAAGAAAGAGTACGCGACCTGACGGAGCTGCGCGTGATGGCTTCCGTGCCGTTCGGCGGCCGTTACCGTTTGGTTGACTTCACCCTCTCCAACATGGTGAACTCCGCCTCAACAAGGTCGGCATCATCACGGAGGATAACTACCAGTCCCTGATGGACCACCTCGGCTCCGGCAAGGCATGGGACCTTTCGAGAAAGCGCGAGGGCCTGTACCTGCTGCCGCCGTTCGGCAAATCGACTTCGAGAACCGACGGCAAGATCGAATCGCTCGATTCCATTCGCCGCTTCCTGAAAAATTCCCTTGAGGAATATGTGATTCTCTCCGATTGCGATATGGTCTGCAATATCGATTACCGCGAGGCACTGGAGCAGCATGTGTGCCAGAACGCGGACATTACGGTTATTTACCGCCATGGCACTTCGCCGGACGTGGACCGCAACAACATCTATATGGTAGACCCTGAGAACCGCATTCGCGAGCTGCTTTTGCACCGCGGAAGCGAGCACGGTGTAAATTACGGCATCGGCATGTATATCCTTAGCCGCGAACTGCTGCTTCAGCTCGTTGAAGGATGCATGAGCCGCAACGAGTATGACTTTGATAAAGATATGGTTCAGCGCGTAATTCCCGAACTGCGCGTGATGGGTTATGAATTTAAGGGCATTGCATATCAAATTTCCTCGTTTGAAGCGTACTTTAACGCTAACATGGGTTTGATGGATCCGCGCGTGCGCGCAGAGCTGTTCAATCCGAACCGCCCGATCTACACGAAGGTGCGCGATGATATGCCGGCGAAATACGGTTTGAATTCGTATGCCACCAACTGTCATTGTTGCAGACGGCTGCGTGATAGACGGTGAAGTGGAAAACTGTGTGCTGTTCCGCGGCGTGAAGATCGGCAAAGGCGCGAAGGTCCGCAACTGCGTTATCATGCAGGACACGGTCATCGGCGCGAACAGTCGGCTCGATTATGTTGTGGCGGACAAGAACGTGGAGATTGAAGAGAACCGCACGCTGATGGGCTACCAGACCTACCCGGTGTATATTGCAAAGGAAAGCAAGGTCTAAGCTGCCCCGAAAAACGAAGGAAAGGAAAGCGGTGTAATTGATATGAAAGTTTTGTTTTGTGCCAGTGAAGCGTTGCCTTTTGCCGCAACGGGCGGCCTTGCAGACGTAGCGGGCTCTTTGCCGCAGGCGCTGCGCGCACGTCTGATTGGCTGCCGCGTGGTGATGCCGCTGTATGAAGCGTGCCGCAGGAATTACGCGACAACATGAAGTTTTTAACAAGCATCAGTGTGCCGGTGGCTTGGCGTCGCCAGTATTGCGGTATTTTTGAGGCGAAGGTAGGCAATGTCATTTACTACCTCATCGATAACCAGTACTACTTTAAGCGCCAAGGACTTTACGGCCACTTTGACGACGCGGAGCGCTTTGCGTTCTTCTCCCGTGCCGTTTTGGAGATGCTGCCGTACATTGAATTTAAGCCTGATGTGATCCACGCGAACGACTGGCAGACGGCGCTGGTGCCGATCTACTACCGTTTGTTCTATGCAAACAACGACTGGTACAGCGGCATTAAGACGCTGTTCACCATTCACAATATCCAGTATCAGGGCCAGTATGGCTTTGAGATTCTGGAGGACGTCTTCGGTATTCCGAAGAGCGAGCAGAGCTTACTCGAATACAACGACTGCGTGAACCTGATGAAGGGCGCGATTGAGAGCGCGAACTGGGTCTCTACCGTGAGCCCGACGTACGCGAAGGAAATCCTTGATCCGTGGTTCGCCCACAAGCTGGACCCGATTTTGCGCGAGCGTGCCTGGAAGCTTTCCGGCATTTTGAACGGCATTGACGTGGTGGGCTATGACCCGGCGACGGACAAGAATCTGTATGAGACGTATGACGCAAAGCACCTGGAGGGCAAAGCCGTCAACAAGGCAAAGCTGCAGGAGCGCCTCGGCCTTGCCGTTGACCCGGATGTGCCGCTCATCGGTATGGTAACGCGCCTTGTCTCCCACAAGGGTCTTGACCTTGTAAAGGGCGGCGTGGACAACATCATGACGTACTCGAATGCGCAGTTTGTGGTCCTTGGCAGCGGCGACTGGGAGTATGAGCAGTTCTTTAAAGAGATGCAGGCGAAGTATCCGGGCAGATTTGTGCTGTGCCAGGGCTTTGTGCCGGAGCTTGCGCGCAAGATCTACGGCGGCTCCGATATTTTCCTGATGCCGAGCAAGAGCGAGCCGTGCGGTCTTTCACAGATGGTGGCGCTGCGCTACGGTTCTATTCCGGTCGTACGCGAAACGGGCGGCCTGAAGGACTCCATTACAGACAGCGGCGACGGCAAGGGCAACGGCTTCACGTTCCAGACGTATGACACGCAGGATATGCTGAACTCTGTGCACCGCGCGATCTACGCGTATAACGAAAGCAAGGACGGCTGGAAGGTGCTTGTGGAGCGCGCAATGGCGTGCGACAACAGCTGGGGCCGCTCCGCAAACGATTACATTCGTTTGTATAAGCAGCTCATCAACAGCTAATATCCTAAGACGTCTTTCGAGAAACAAGGCGACTTTTGTACGACCGTTTGACTTTATATCGTAGAAAATGAAAAATGCCCTGCTTGTGTTTTTAGGCACAGGCAGGGCATTTTTGCGTTTTTATGTTTTGGTTATTTCTCTTCCGGGTAACGGACGGGGACAAACTTTGCGCGGTTCATGAGGGGTGCTCGAGGCGGATGGCACCGTCGTGCGGGCACGCCATGACGCATGCGCCGCAGTAGTAGCACTCGCCGGGGTAGAGCACGATGGGGTGCTTGCCTTTTTCGGGCGAGGGGATGAGGATATCCACCTGACAGATGTTGACGCAGGCGTTGCAGCCGACGCATTTTGTTTCATCGTAAAGAATCGGGTGTGTGCTGCACGGCACGGGTTCTGCCGTGAGAATTTTGTTTTGAAACTCGCTCATTTCCGATACGCCCCCTTCTGCTCGGTTCTGATGTAATCCCCGTTGCGCTTTTCGTACTCGGTCTCGAGGTCGCCGAAATAGTAGAGCGGATGCTGCCGTAGATGACTTCGCCGTTTTCTTGTCGGACGGTGATGAAGCGGCGGTCGCGCTCAGGGTCGGTCTCGTTGCTGTCCGTGCGCTTGAAAAACAGCGGCTCGGACGATGTTTTGCGGGAGAGGCAGGCGTGCAAAATCAACTTGGAGACGGTCAAAATGTCGAAGACCTCGTGCGCGCGCATGAGCTCGTGCGGGTTTTTGCAGCTGATCTGCGGGACGATCTCGGTTTCAAAGCTTTCGAGCAGGTCGAGACCCTCGTGCAAAAGTGCATCGCACTTTACGCCGCCGCAGTAGTTCTGCATGGCTTTGGAGATGGCCATGTTGAGTTCGCGCCAATCCATGCCGTCTTCGCGGCGGATGGGGGCGAGCAGGCGTTCACGCTCGGCTGCGGCTTCCGCTTCATTATAATCGGGCAGGGTATCGAGTGTTTTGGCAGCTGCGGCGGCTTTGCGGCCGGCGTAGTAGCCGTAGCGCAGGCGAAACCGGCGCAGTCCGAAGCGTAGAGCTGGTCGCGGCGGCGTAGATGCCGTCGATGTTTGTTTTGAGGTCCCAATCGTGCCAAATGCCGCCCGGCGCGCCGAACAGCTGCCGTTCCTGCTCAAGGAAATTTGCGGACTGCCAGCCGTGCCGTAGCTTTGCAGCATGTGCTTTTTGGGGTCAAAGCCGCGCTCCGTGTAATTTTTGAGGATCGGAATTTTTGTTTTGCCCTCTTCGCCGACCATCATGCCCAGATGACGCGGCGCTCCGCGTCGGGCATACGGCTGAGGTCTGCGTAGAACGGCAGCTGGTAGCCGGCGGCGCATGAGCTCTTCAAAATTCGAGCGTTTCGGGGGCCGCGGTACTCGTACTTGGGGTTATCGATGACGCCGCCCTTTAAGAAAAAACTTCTGGCCGGGAGCGGGGGTAGTAGCGCTCGGAGACGGTTTTAAGCTCATTACCGTCGCGGTCGACGTAGGGAATTTCCACGCCGCGGGCGTCGACCATCGTTGCGGCATACCACGTGTTGTGGTTATTGCCTGCGCCGTAGGGCGGAAAGCTGCGGCCGGCGGCGGAGAACTCGCCCTTGACGGATTTTTCCATCATGGTGAACTCGATGCCGGCCTTGTAGCCCATGGCGTGGCCGCTGCCGATGCTCTGCATGGTCGGAACTCGCACAGGCCGGTCATATCCGGGTTAAAAGCCAGACGCGCGCCGGGCGGCTCATGGTGAGAACGGTCTCTTTGGCGCGGAGGATGTAGAACTTGCCGGTGCGCACGTCCATGGCGCAGGCGCCCGCACCATGCTTTTTGCGTTCCGGGCGGTGGTGAGCAATGCGGTGGCTTCGGTGCGGTCAAGCACTTTCACGCCGAGGCGCAGAAGCTCCTTGAAAAGAGCGGGCTTAAAGGTGCTGCCCCAGACGCGCAGAGTGAATTTGTTTTTATAATCGTAGGCGAACATCAGCTTTGTTTCGTCATCGCGGAACTCTGCGCCCTTGAATTCATCGTCGGTGTCGCGGACTTTGCCGCCGAACGACTCAAGGTCTAATAGACGGTCGTAGCCCTCGCGGCACTCGATGTAGTGCGCGATGCCGTTAGAGTAGCCGCACTGCTCATCGACGTACGCTTCGGCGATTTCCTTCGGCGTGACGGTGGAGCAGGGGTTCGTACAGGCGGATTCCCAATGGTCGAAACCGGTGCCTGCGCTGCCGCTGCGGGCGGTGGCACCTTTTTCCACTAAGATGACGGACTGTCCGCGCCGTGCCGCCGCGATGGCCGCATAGCAGCCGGCAAGGCCGCCGCCGAGCACCAAAACGTCGCAGGAAAGTGTTTCGGTGATGTCTAATTCATTTTTATATGGCCAGTTATAGGTCTGCAAAGCAGATCCCTCCTTGTTTGAGTGTGAAAAGCGGAGCTTCAGCAAAGCTTTAGGCGGTGTGCGTCTTTTTTATGCTTTGCGTGCCTGTATGCGAGCAGGCAGATGATGCTGCCCAGTACCACGAGCGCCAAGATCATCAAAGCGCAGTGCATGAAAAAGGTATCGGGCAAAATGGTGATGACGGGGTCTGTCGCGGCATCGAAGATCCAATAGTTGTTATTAAAGACAATCTTATGGAATAGGACGAACACCGTTTCCCAGTTTAAGGCGATGAGTGCACCGAGCGCTGCGGGAATGGCGACCGTTAAAATGCCGGAAAGCAGCAGATACCCCGGGTTCTTTTTTAAAATGGCGGTAGATGATGCCCGCAAGGCTCAAAATGCCGCTGACGATGAGCGTGATTTCAAAGAAGCCGAACACGTTTTTGACTTCTTCAAAATGGATGCGGCCGCTCTCACTCATGGCGAGCGTGGGAAAATTCAGAATCTTCGTGCCGAAGATGGAGTTGTAATCGATGAGCACGTTGTAGTTTTGCAAATTTCCTCGCGCGGCAGGCCGGACATGGCGGTGATGTTTAAATGGTCAACGTCAAAATAATAGAGCGGACGGAAATTGAGCGTGAAGACGACAGCGGCGCTGATGATGAACAGCACGAGCGCGACGGCGAGCACGATATTGAAAACGACCGCCAACGGGGATTTTTGAAGTTTATCAGACACGGGAAATACCTCCGAGTTTTTTATCTTGCAAAGGCAGACCCGCACAGTGCTTTCTGCGGGGACATGCCTCCGGGATGGGCTTTTCTAATTTTTTTGTTGGAGACAAACGTCATACGGTGTCCCTCCTTTTTTGAATTTATAGGAAACATGGTAGCACAATCCCTGCAAAATCGCAAGGAAAACGCGCAAAAAGACTATTTGATAACGCGATACTGGCCGAAGCGCTGTCCGTTTGGCGTAAAGCAGATGACGCGCATGACGGAGATTAAGGATTGCTTCGGTGAATGCGTTTAAAAACAGGATAGATATGAGAAAACCGCCGCATACCGAAATTTTTCCGGTATGCGGCGGTTTTGTGCTTTTTATGATTCTTTGACGAGCACATCGATGACTTCTGCGATGTACATTTCGTGGTAGTCCTTGTTCGGGTACCAGCGTCCGTCTACGGTTTCGTCGAGGAACTGCTCGGGTCTTAACGGCGTGCGGCTCATTTTGCGGCAGACGAGCACGAGCTCCGCTTCTTCAAAATACGCATTGCCGTTTGTGAACGCCGGGGTGAAGCCGACTTTTTTGACCTTGTCTTCATCGCGGCCGGAAACTTTACCGAGGTAGGAGAGTGCGTCTTTTTTCTCTGCGGGGTAGAACGAGAGCGTGAAAGTATCGTGGGCATCGACAAACTCTTTCGTGTAGCGCTGCGGGCGGATATACACGGTGACGGACGGCTTGCCCCACATGAAGCCCATGGCGCCCCAGGAGACGGTCATGGTGTTGAATCCGTTTTCATCGCCGGCAGTGAGCAGGGCCCACTCTTTGCCGATTTTTGTGAACGGGTTTAAAGACAGGGAGTCATACGGTACGGAACGAAATGCCATTTAAAACAGTCCTTTCGGAAAAGATTTACAGAAGTCAGGCGGTCTGCTTTTGCGGACCGCGGTTAATAACGCGTTTGATGGTGAGTGCGTAGACCAAAATGGAGACGAGCGGCGGGAAAATATCCGAGATGGGCTCGCAGAAGAAGATTTGCTCGATAGGCAGGAAGCGCGGCAGGATGAAAATGCACGCAAAGAAGACGACCTTGCGAAAGACCGAAAGCGGCAGCGCGATTTTGACGACGCCCATGCCCGTAAAGCCGTCCACAATTTCGTACTGCATGCCAAGCAACACGGTGCCGAGCGTGTAAATACGGATGAGTCGCGCCGTCATGGCAATGTATTCGGGTTCTTTGGTGAAAATGCCTGCAAAGAGATGCGGGATGGTCTGCGCGGCGAGCGTCATGAGGCGCAAAAGCCGACCGCGATGACGAAGATGTACCGCTGCGCACGAAGGATTTTCTCCGGACGGCGTGCACCTAAATTGTAGCCTAAAATGGTCTGCGTGCCCATGGTGAGGCCGCCGAGCGGCATGGTGATGAGCAGCTCGAAGCTTTGCACGATGGTGTTGCAGGTGAGGAGCATGTCGCTGTTGTCGCCGCCGTAGCGCTGAAGCATCATGTTGAGCGAGATGAGCATGACGTTATCGAAAAGAATAATGAGGAACGCGCTCATGCCGATGCTCGTCACACGGCCGATGACTTTAAAATCGTATCCGCCAAATGTGATGGGAACTTCGATGTGTTTGCCGAACAGGACGCACAGCACGAACGCGCAGCTTGCGACCTGCGAAATGACTGTGGCGATGGCCGCGCCCGCGACGCCCATGTTTAAAGCGAAGATGAAAATGGGGTCGAGCACGATATTGATGATGGCGCCGATTAAAACGGAGAACATGCCGCTGCGGCTGTGGCCCTGTGTGATGATAAACTGGTTCATGCCTGTGGCGGTGAGGGCGAAGACCGTGCCGATTAGATAAAGCGAAAAGTAGGTTTCGGCGTAGGGGTAAACGGCCTCGGTCGCGCCAAACGTGAGCAAAATGGGGCGGCGGAAGATATATGCCAACACCGTGACGGGCACAGCGAGGGCCAAAATGTACACGAAGCAGTTTGCGATGACTTTTTTAGCGGCGTCTATGTTCTTTTCGCCAAGATTGATGCTGACAAGCGGCGCGCCGCCGATGCCGACGAGAAACGCAAACGACGAGATGAGCGTGACGATGGGGCCGCACACGCCGACACCCGCGAGCGCCTGTGTGCCGTTGCTCGGAATATTGCCGATGTACATACGGTCTACAATGCTGTACAGTACGCTGACGAGCTGCGAGAGCATGGAGGGGACGGCCAAGTCCAGACGAGGCCTTTAATGTTATCCGACCCGAGGTCGTTTGTGAATTTCAAGGAAAAGCGCCTCCTCAGTGCTCGTGACAGACTTGAAAAATATAGAACTTGAGGTAATAGGATTCATCGGCACTCCACAAAATGGGATGATCCGGCGACTGGGTGCGGAACTCCACCTGACGCAGGCGGCAGTGCGCGGCACGCGCGGCCTGCCCAATGGTCTGGGCGAAGAGCTCGGCGTTCATGTAGTGCGAGCAGGAGCAGGTGGCAAGGTAGCCGCCGTCCTTGACGAGCTTCATGCCGCGCAGGTTAATCTCGCGGTAGCCTTGACGGCGTTTTTAATGGCGTTTTTGGATTTTGTGAACGCCGGGGGATCGAGAATGACGACGTCGAACTGCTTGCCCTCGTTTTCGAGCGCGGGGAGCAGGTCAAAAACGTCGGCGCACTTGAACTTGACCGTATCGGAAAGATTATTTAGAGCGGCGTTTTTTCTGCGCCTGCGCGACGGCGAGCTCGGACGCGTCTACACCAAGGACGTGCTTTGCGCCCGCGATGCCGGCGTTCAGCGCGAAAGAGCCGTGTGCGTAAAGCAATCGAGCACATCCATATCCTTGCAGATGCGCTGCATGGCGAGACGGTTATATTTTTGGTCGAGGAAAAAGCCGGTCTTCTGGCCGTCTTTAACGTCTACGATGTAGCGCACGCCGTTTTCGACGATCTCGACATCGGTGTCGAATTCGTCGCCGATGAAGCCCTTTTTGCGGTCCATGCCTTCTTTTAATCGCTCTTTGGCGTCGCTGCGCTCGTACACGCCGCGAATTTTGATGCCGTCTTCGAGCAGGACTTTCTTTAAGATGTCAACGATCTGCAGCTTCATTTTATCGATGCCGAGCGCGAGGACTCGACGACGAGGACATCGGAGAATTTATCGATGACAAGGCCGGGCAGGAAATCCGCTTCGCCGAAAATGACGCGGCAGGCGGAGATATCGACCGTGCGCTTGCGGTATGCCCAGGCGTTGCGCACGCGCATCTCGAGGAACGCGTCGTCAATCTCCTGTGACGCGTCGCGGGTGAGCATGCGGACGCGGATCTTGGAGTTCTGGTTGATGAAGCCGCGGCCGAGCGGGCAGCCGTTTTGCTCCTGCACGGTGACGACGGCGCCGTTTTTGAACGTGCCGTGGATGCTTTCGATCTCGTTGTCATAGATCCAAAGACCGCCCGCTTTGAAAGCGCGGCCTTCGCCTTTTTTGAGTGTTACAATAGTTTCGTTCATAGATGGGTTCCTTTTATATAGTTGAGATGGGGGAGCTTTTTCTAAAAAATTGCTTTGGCAAACCTTTTAGGAAACCCCTGGAACTGGGTTTCCTACGGTTGACTTTGGGCAGGCAAAGAGATTTCGCCCATTGATAAAGGCGGGCGAAACTTTTAATCAACGCTTTCGGAGAGATTGGCGTTCGCTTTTTCCGCTTCGATCTGCTTTGTGACTTTCTTAATGCAGTGCAGGCAGGTGGGGGTGATGTAGAGCACGGCGGCGATCCACGCGGTTTGATCCGAGAAACAGATAGCCGTATAGCCGAACGCGCCGACAAAGCCGAGGCTGACGATGGAGCGCGCGAACATTTCCGTTACGCCGGAGAATACCGCGCGGCCGGAGAAGCCGATGCCCTGTGTCGCCATGCGGCAAATGTTGAGGATGCCGAGGCTCCAGAAGAAGTAGCCCATGCAGCGCAGATATTTTGCGGAAGCGTCAAGCACGTCGCCTGCACTCGATTCAACAAAGAGTATGGACATGCTGCGGCCGAAGAAGATCATGACAAGCCGATGCAAAAGCCGTAGGCGACGCCGACGATGACGCCGAGCCGTACGCCCTGACGGATGCGCTCCGGCTTTTTTGCACCGAGATTCTGACCGCAGAAGACGGAAACAGCAGAGCCGAGGGCATCAAACGGACACATGCAGAACTGCTTTAAGCGCATGCCGGCCGTGAAGCCCGAAACGTACACGCTGCCGAGGCCGTTGTTCGCCGCCTGCATGACCATGCTGCCGATGGCCGTGATGGAGGTTTGAAGCCCCATGGGGATGCCCATGACGACGAGGTCACGGATGGATTCGGCATCCGCTTTGCAGTCTGCGCGGGAAAGCGTGAGGAGCGGTACGCGGAAGCGGATATAGATAAGGGCACAAAATTCCGCTGACCGCCTGCGCTGCGATGGTGGCGATCGCCGCGCCCGCAACGCCCCACTTGAAGACAATGATGCAGAGCAGGTCAAGACCGATATTCAGGACGGTCGAGATGGCGAGGAACAGGAACGGCGTGCGGCTGTCACCGACGGAGCGCAGGATGCTGGAGAGCAGATTATATAATAAGGTAAAGGGGATGCCGAGGAAAATGACGATGAGGTACGCGTAGGCGTCGTCAAAAACATCTTGCGGCACGGAGAGCATTTGTAAAATGAGCGTGCAGCACAGGGAGCATACCGCCGTGATGAGCACCGCGAAAAAGGCGGTAAGCAGCACGGAGTTGAAAATGTACGAACGCATTTTATCAAGACGCTCTGCGCCGAAGCTTTTGGCGATGGGGATACCGAAGCGATGCAGATGCCGATGCAGAAACCGAGTACCAGAAACTGCACGCTGCTTGTAGCGCCGACGGCGGCAAGTGCGCCGGTGCCGAGCACACGGCCGACGATGGCGGCATCAACCAGATTATACATTTGCTGCAAGAGGTTACCGAGCAAAAGCGGCACCGCAAATTGAAGGATAAGCTTGAGGGGCTTACCCTCTGTCATACTTTTTGTCACGAAAATCACCCGAAAATACATAGTCGTTTTTCAACCTTCTTATTTTATCATACCTTTTTTATTTTGGCTATGGCAGAACTGCGGATTTTGCACGTCGTTTTTCCACACTTTTTGCGTGAATTGCGGAAAAAGCGCCCGATTTGCGAAAAAAGGAAAAACGGTGGGAGAAAAGGAGTTTCCTGCAAAACTTACAGAAGAAAAATTTTGACAAGGCGGTCGAAAAGCATTGACAACGGGGAAAGCGGGTGTTATAATCTATTCAATTTCATAACAAAAAGCGATGACGAAGACTGTCTGTGCAGAGCTGTTTCAGAGAGCCGGTGGCAGGTGTAAACCGGTGCAGAGATGCAGAGATTTCTCCCTTCCGAGCCGGATGCCTGAACAGCGAATTCAGTAGGGTATCCCGTGATTGCTACGTCAGTGCATAGAAGTTATTGGACTTCGAAGAGCGGCGGAGATTCTCCGCAATTTGAGTGGTACCGCGAGTGCATAATTTAGTTATTACACCCGTCTCAAAGCATAAACGGCTTTGAGGCGGTTTTTTTTACACTTCAAAGCGGAAGAACAAGGAAACAAGCTGCAAGTTTGAAAGCGCAAACTTTCAAATTCATAAGGCTTTAAACCGAACACAGCAGGAAAGGCAGAAGAACATGTTATCATTAGACAAAGTATTTGATGCGCAAACCGTTCTAAAGAGCATCATCCGCGAAACAAACGTCGTGAAGACCTACGGCATCGCGCCGGATTGCGACCTGTACCTAAAGCCCGAGAATTTGCAGATCACCGGCTCTTTTAAGGTGCGTGGCTCTGCGTATAAGATCTCCCAGCTTTCCGCAGAAGAGAAAGCGAAAGGCGTTATTGCCTGTTCCGCGGGCAACCACGCACAGGGCGTGGCGCTGGCGGCAACGAAAAACGGCATCAAATCGCTCATCTGTCTGCCGGACTCCGCACCGATCTCCAAGGTGGAGGCCACAAAGGCTACGGCGCAGAGGTTTGCCTTGTGGAGGGCGTTTACGACGACGCGTATAACAAGGCGATTGAATTGAAAGAAAAAGAGGGCTATACGTTCGTGCACCCGTTTGACGACGAAGACGTTATCGCGGGCCAAGGAACCATCGCGCTGGAGGTTCTGAATGACCTTGACAACATCGATGCCATTGTGGTGCCGGTGGGCGGCGGCGGACTCATCTCCGGCATTGCGTACACCGCAAAGCACATCCGCCCGAGCGTGAAGGTGTACGGCGTACAGATGACCGGCGCACCGAGCATGTACAACTCCATTCACGACGGCAAGATCGAGACACTCGACACCGTGCAGACCGTGGCGGACGGCATCGCCGTAAAGCGCCCGGGTGACAACACGTTTGAGATTGTCAAAAAATATGTGGATGACATCGCGCTGGTGAGCGAGGACGAAGTTTCGAGCGCAATCTTGGCACTCATCGAAAAGCAGAAAATGATCGCGGAGGGCGCGGGCGCTGCTTCCGTTGCCGCCGTGATGTTCAATAAATTTGATTTAAAGGGCAAGCGCGTTGTGTGCATCGTCTCCGGCGGCAACATCGACGTGACGAGCTTTCCCGCGTGATTGACCGCGGCCTGATGAACTCCGGCCGTTCCGCGAGCCTCCTCATCGAGCTTATCGACAAGCCCGGTCAGCTCAAGGAGATCTCTTCGATCATCGCGGACTGCGGCGGCAACGTGACCGGCGTGCATTATGAAAAGGGCAACACCGAAAGCATTAACGGCTGCTTCCTGCGCATCGAAATGGAGACGCGCGACAACAACCATGTGAAAACGATCAAAAAACGCCCTGCGTGAAGCAGGCTTCAGAACCACCAAGGGTTGAGAGGAGAAAGCAAAATGATGGACGCAAGCAAATATAAGGTCGGGTACTTCCCGGTATCGAAAGAATATAACAAGTGGGTGGAAAAGACCACATTGAAAAGGCGCCGATCTGGTGCAGCGTGGATATGCGCGACGGCAACCAGAGCCTTGTCATCCGATGAGCCTTGAAGAAAAGCTTGAATACTACAAAGTGCTTTTGCAGGTCGGCTTTAAGGAGATCGAGGTCGGTTTCCCGGCGGCGAGCGAGACGGAATATGAGTTCCTCCGCACGCTGATTGACAACAACATGATTCCCGAGGACGTTACCGTGCAGGTGCTCACCCAGTGCCGCGAGCACATCATCCGTAAGACATTCGACGCGTGCAAGGGCGCACCGAGCGCGATTATCCACTTCTATAACTCCGTCAGCGTTGCACAGCGCGAGCAGGTGTTTAAGAAGTCCAAGGAAGAAATCAAGAAGATCGCCGTAGACGGCGCGAAGCTCGTCAAAAAGCTTGCGGCCGAATACGAAGGCAACTTCCGCTTTGAGTATTCTCCGGAGTCCTTTACGGGCACCGAGCCGGAATACGCGCTGGAGGTCTGCAACGCGGTTCTCGACGTTCTGGAGCCGAGCGAGACGAACAACGTCATCATCAATCTGCCGGTCACGGTGGAAATGAGCATGCCGCACGTGTATGCTTCGCAGGTCGAGTACATGAGCGAGAACCTCAAGTACCGTGAATTTGTGACTTTGTCTCTGCACCCGCACAACGACCGCGGCACGGGCGTTGCGGACACCGAGCTGGCGCTCCTTGCCGGCGCAGACCGCGTAGAGGGTGACGCTGTTCGGCAACGGTGAACGTACCGGCAACGTGGATATCATTACGCTTGCGATGAACATGTACTCCCACGGTGTTGACCCGAAGCTCGACTTCTCCGACATGCCGTACCTTGTGGACGAATATGAAAAATGCACGCGTATGCATGTGTACGAAAGAGCCCCGTATGCGGGCGCGCTGGTGTTTGCGGCGTTTTCCGGCAGCCACCAGGATGCGATTGCAAAGGGCATGAAATACAGAGCGAAAAATAAGCTGCATCAGTGGAACGTACCGTACATTCCGATCGACCGAAGGACATCGGCAGAACGTATGACGCAGACGTTATCCGCGTCAACTCCCAGTCCGGCAAGGGCGGCATCGGTTATCTGCTGGAGCAAACGTACGGCTATAACCTGCCGCCGAAAATGCGCGAACACTTCAGCTATCTGTGCAAGGATATTTCCGATCACGAGCACAAGGAACTGAAGCCGGATGAGGTTTTGAATATCTTTGAAGAGAACTACCTCAATCTGACGAACGGTGTTACCGTGACGGATTTTGAGTTTATGCGCGACAAGGACAACGTGAAGATCGGCATCACGTTCGCGAAGGACGGCGAAGAGACCGAGATGGAGCGGAGGGCAACGGCTCCCTCAATGCGATCAACAACGCGCTGCGTGCGTACACCGGTGCAGAGCTACACCCTGTCCAGTCTTTACCCAGCACAGTATGGCAGGGGCAGGCTCGCAGAGCGTGGCGGCTTCGTACATCGGCCTTGAAAAGGAAGACGGTTCGATGTTCTGGGGCGCAGGCACCGACACCGACGTTGTAAAGGCGAATACAAAGGCGCTGTTGAGTGCTTACAACAATATGATCAAAGGGGGAAACTAAAATGAAAATGACCATGACGCAGAAGATCCTTGCGGCGCACGCGGGTCTCCGTGAAGTTACCGCCGGTCAGCTCATCAATGCAAAGCTGGATATCGTGCTCGGCAACGACATCACGACGCCGGTCGCAATCCATGAGTTAAGAAAGCGGGCTTTACAGACGTTTTCGATAAGGACAGAGTGACGATCGTACTTGACCACTTTGTGCCGAACAAGGATATTAAGGCAGCGGAGCAGAGCAAGACGTGCCGCGAGTTTGCGTGCAGCCACTGCGTGAGCCACTTCTATGACGTGGGCAAGATGGGCATTGAGCATGCGCTTTTGCCGGAGCAGGGCATTGTGACCGCCGGCGACTGCATCATCGGCGCGGACACCACACCTGCACCCTACGGTGCGCTGGGCGCGTTCTCCACAGGCGTTGGCTCTACGGATATGGCAGCCGGCATGGCAACGGGCATGGCGTGGTTTAAGGTTCCGTCCGCGATCAAATTTAACCTGACCGGCAAGCTGCCGGAAAATTGCAGCGGCAAAGACGTTATCCTCACAATCATCGGCATGATCGGCGTGGACGGCGCGCTGTATAAGAGCATGGAGTTCACCGGCGAGGGCGTGAAGAACCTCTCCATGGACGACCGCCTGTGCATCTGCAATATGGCGATTGAGGCCGGTGCGAAAAACGGTATTTTCCCGGTGGACGATATTACGCTTGCCTATTTACAGGACAGAAGCGAACGCGAGCCGGTTGTATACGAAGCAGACCCCGACGCGGAATACGAAAAGGTTATCGATATCGATCTCGCAAAGATTGTGCCGACCGTCGCCTGTCCGCATCTGCCGGAGAACACGCACCCGGCAAGCGAGCTGCACGATATTAAGGTCGACCAGGTTGTCATCGGCAGCTGCACAAACGCAGAATGGAAGACATGGAAGCGGCGTACAGCATTTTGAACGGCAAGAAGATTGCGGACGGCATCCGCTGCATCATCATTCCGGGCACGATGCAGATCTACCGCGAATGCGTGGAGCGCGGCTACGTGACGGCATTTATCGATGCGGGCGCTGTTGTTTCCACCCCGACATGCGGTCCGTGCCTCGGCGGCTATATGGGCATTCTGGCGGCGGGCGAACGCTGCATTGCCACAACGAACCGCAACTTTGTCGGCCGCATGGGTCATGTGGACAGCGAAGTGTACCTGGCTTCTCCGCACACGGCGGCAGCCAGCGCGCTGACCGGCTACATCACCGAATATAAGGAGGCGTAAGCATGAACACACAGGGCAAGGTTTTCAAATATCCCGATAACGTCGATACGGATGTTATCATTCCCGCACGTTACCTCAACACCCCGAACGCACAGGAGCTTGCGCTCCACTGCATGGAGGATATTGACAAGCGTTCGTAAAGAAGGTCGAAAAGGGCGACGTCATTGTGGCGGGCTGGAACTTCGGCTGCGGCTCTTCCCGTGAGCACGCACCGCTCGTCATTAAAACCTGCGGCACGGGTTGCGTCATTGCAAAGAGCTTTGCGCGTATTTTCTACCGCAACGCCATCAATATCGGCCTGCCGATTCTCGAGTGCGAGGAAGCGGCGGACGAGATCAACGCAAACGACGAAGTTTCGGTCGATTTTGATACCGGCATCATCACCGACGTCACGACCGGCAAGACGTATAAGGCACAGCCGTTCCCGCCGTTCATTCAGAACATCATCAAAGCAGGCGGCTTGCTGAAGTCCCTCAAGGAGGCGGAAAACAAATGACGAAGAACATCGCGGTGATCCGCGGCGACGGCATCGGCCCGGAGATCGTAAACGAAGCGCTCCGCGTGCTGGATAGAATTGCAGAGCTGTACGGACACACCTTTCATTATACAGACGTCGATATGGGCGGCTGTGCCATCGATAAGTGGGGCGACCCGCTGCCGCAGGAAATGCTCGATAAGTGCGTAGCTTCCGACAGTGTGCTGCTCGCGCCGTAGGCGGCGATAAGTGGAACGACGTGCCGGGCCCGAAGCGCCCGGAAAAGGGTCTGCTGCGCCTGCGCGCGGGTATGGGTGTTTACAGCAACAACCGCCCGGCGAAGATTTGGCCGCAGCTCTCTGACGCTTCTCCGCTGAAAAAATCTATTGTCGAAAAGGGCATCGATTTCATCATCGTGCGCGAGCTCATCGGCGGCATCTATTTTGGCGAGCATAAGACCGATGATGCAGACGGCCGGCCGGTCGCGACGGACATTATGAAGTACAGTGAAGCGGAGATCGAGCGCATCGGCCGCATCGGATTTGAGACGGCAAGAAAGCGCAATCACCGTTTGTGCTCCGTAGAAAAGAGCAATGTGCTCGACACGAGCCGCCTTTGGAAGAAGGTCATGCACCGCTTGGCGGAAGAATACACCGACGTGGAGCTGACCGATATGCTCGTCGATAACTGCGCGATGCAGATCGTGAAGAACCCGGCACAGTTCGACGTCATCGTGACGGAGAACATGTTCGGTGACATTCTTTCCGACGAAGCTTCCATGATCACCGGCTCCATCGGCATGATCCCGTCCTCGAGCCTCGGTGCGACGAGCTGCGGCCTGTACGAGCCGATCCACGGCTCTGCACCGGACATTGCGGGTCAGGACCTTGCAAACCCGATCGGCACCATTCTTCCGCCGCCATGATGCTGCGTTACAGCTTCGACATGGCGAAGGAAGCCGATGCGGTGGAGCATGCGGTTTCCAAGTACCTTGACGCGGGTTACCGTACTGCCGACATTATGGAAGACGGCATGACGAAGGTCGGCTGCAAAAAGTGCGGCGATCTCATCCTCGAATACTTAACGAAGGAGTAATTGAATGCAGCTTACAGGTGCAGATATCCTCATCAGAACTTTAATTGAACAGGGCTGCGACACCGTTTTCGGTTATCCGGGCGGGCAGATCCTGAACGTTTACGACAGTCTTTATAAATATCAGAATGAAATTCGCCACATGCTGACGGCGCACGAGCAGGCGCTGCCCACGCGGGCGGACGGCTACGCGAGAGCGACCGGCAAGGTGGGCGTGGTGATGTCCACCTCCGGCCCGGGCGCAACGAACCTTGTGACCGGTATTGCGACGGCGTACCTCGATTCCATCCCGCTTGTTGCGATTTGCGGCAACGTGCCGACGACACAGATCGGCACGGACAGCTTCCAGGAGATCGACATTACGGGCGTGACGCTGCCCATTACGAAGCACAACTACTTCGTCGGCTCCGTGGAGAATCTGGCGGACACCATCCGCGAGGCGTTTGCGCTTGCGCAGTCCGGCAGACCGGGCCCGGTGCTCATCGACGTGCCGAAGGACGTGCAGACAGCGGTCTGCGATTACGAGCGCAGGCACCCGTACAGTCCGAAGAACGCCACGCGGCGAAGGACGTGCGCATCAAAGAAGCCGCGGCGCTCATCAATGCCTCGAAGCGTCCGTTCATTTACTTCGGCGGCGGTCTCATCACATCGGAAGCACAGGAAGAAATGCTGGCGCTCGCCGAGAAGATTGACGCACCGATCGGCTGCTCCTTGATGGGTCTTTCCGGCATTCCGACCGACCACCCGCGTTTCCTCGGTATGCAGGGCATGCACGGCCACTACGCTTCCTCCATGGCGATGCACGACGCTGACCTCATCATTTCGCTCGGCGTGCGCTTTAACGACCGCGTGACGGGCAACCGCGAGAAGTTTGCGAAGCTTGCGCAGATCATCCATATTGACGTGGACGGCTCCGAGCTCTCGAAAACCGTGAACTCCGCCTGCGGCCTGCGCGGCGACGTGAAGCTGACGCTGCAAAAGCTCATTCCGCTCGTCAACGCAGAGCAGAAGCCGACTGGGAAAAGGCCGATGAAAGCCTTAAAAGAAACCGAAAACGATTATCTCGATATTCGCCCGGGCCTTACGCCCCGCAACGCGATCATGACGCTGAACAAGCACCTCGCGAGAATACCGCCGTTGCAACGGACGTCGGCCAGCACCAGATGTGGGCGGCGCAGAACGTGAACTTCAAAAAGCCGCGCCGCTTCATTTCCAGCGGCGGCCTCGGCACCATGGGCTTCGGCCTCGGTGCGG
>ENA-OQLB01000171-OQLB01000171.1-human-gut-metagenome-genome-assembly--contig:-NODE-171-length-38871-cov-7.202406_pt1 | contig 38871 bp, 39 predicted proteins | sample MGYA00242656_ERZ504813 | MGnify/ENA primary metagenome ERZ504813 (study PRJEB26092, sample SAMD00036388) | human gut metagenome | host: Homo sapiens | study: EMG produced TPA metagenomics assembly of... | reverse complement strand
ACCTTGGAACTTTTCAATTTGATTTTCGCCGATGGGCCTGGGTGTTTTTTGATTTTTAGGAACCGTACTAATTTTTCATTCCTGGAGACACCGTTGCTGTCCTCCATTTCAGCGTAGGCATACTAGTGCTGGTAGACAGTGTTTTCAAGCTGCAAACCGCATTGGATGCTAAGCACTTTGGTTTGAAAGTGGTGGGTTATGCTGCTGTGCGCCTTACTCTGCGCTGGACTGGGGCTTGTACTGGTAATTCTGCCCTTCCGTACGGCTGAAATTCTGGTAAGAGTAACCGGGGCAGCACTGACCGTCAACAGCGGCGAGAACATATTGACGGCGGGCTATACCGTCAAAAGCAAAAAAAGAGTGGTGCCTATTATGGTAGAATGCCGGGAAATACACGAGCAACCCAAATAATCTATGCTGACTTCTAAGCAGCAATCACTTTTGGAGGCGAAGAATAAAATGGTTAAATTTGGCAAAGGGGTGGTAAAATGCCGGCTCCTAATTTTAATTCTCGGCGTCTTACTGCTGATTCCTTCCTTATTTGGAATGCTGAGCACCCGAATCAATTACGATATGCTTACTTATCTTCCCGAGGATATGGATACGGTTAAGGGGCAGAACATTCTACTGGATGATTTTGGAAAGGGCGCCTTTTCCATGGTAGTCGTGGAAGGGCTGGAAACGAAAGAGGTTGCGGATCTAAAAGAAAAAATTCAGCAGGTAAACCATGTAGAATCTGTCATCTGGTACGACAGCCTGATGGATCTGTCGGTTCCAATGGAGCTGCTGCCTGAAAAGTATTATGACGCGTTTAATAACGGGGACGCTACCGTGATGGCAGTTTTCTTCGATACCTCCACCTCGGCCGATGAAACAATGGAGGCCATCACTCAGATTAGGCAGACCACAGAGCCAATGCTTTGTATCCGGCATGTCGGCTATGGTAACCGACCTAAAGGCACTGTGCGAGCAGGAGGAGCCTATTTATGTGGGCCTGGCGGTACTGTTTGCCACAATCGCCATGATGCTGTTTTTGGATTCCTGGATTCTTCCTTTTATTTTCCTAGCCAGCATCGGTATGGCCATCCTTTACAACCTCGGCAGCAACTTTATGCTTGGAGAAATTTCTTACGTTACCAAGGCTTTAGCCGCGGTGCTTCAGCTGGCAGTGACCATGGATTATTCTATTTTTCTATGGCACAGCTACTCAGAGGAAAAATGTAATTTTAACGGCGATAAAAAAGAGGCTATGGCACAGGCGATCGCCCACACCATCACCTCTGTCGTAGGCAGTTCCATCACCACCATTGCGGGATTTATCGCCCTCTGCTTTATGAGCTTCACCCTCGGCTGGGATTTAGGTATTGTCATGGCAAAGGGAGTTTTACTGGGAGTGATTTGCTGCGTTACCGTTCTTCCCTCTCTCATTTTGGTATTGGATCGACCCATCGAAAAGACGATGCACCGATCCTTACTTCCGAAAATGGACGGCTTGTCCCGCTTCATCACCAAACGCGCTTGGGTTTTTCTGGCGATCTTTCTGGTCATTGTCGGCCCGGCGCTTTATGGCTACAGCAATACAAAAATGTACTATGACTTCAGCGAATCTTTACCTCAGGATTTGGATTATATGATCGCCAACACCAAGCTTAAGGATCGTTTTGACATCAGCACCACCCACATGATCCTTGCGGACGCCAAAATGGAGGCTAAGGACGCTCAAGCTATGATAAAGGAGATTGATCAAGTAGACGGAGTCTCCTATGCGTTGGGCTTCAATTCCGTGGTAGGCTCGGCGGTACCTGAGGAAATCCTTCCCTCCTCTATTACCGACCTTCTGAAAAACGATAAGTACCAGCTCTTTTTGATCAACTCTCAGTATTCGGTTGCCAGCGACGAGGTGAACGGCCAAATCACACAGATTAATAATATTCTGAAAAAATATGACCCGAACGGTATGCTGATTGGAGAAGCCCCCTGCACAAAGGATTTGATCCAAGTTACCAATCACGATTTCAACGTAGTGAATATTATTTCAATTATTTCTATTTTCATAATTATCGCTCTGGTGCTCCGTTCCATTTCCCTACCGGTAATCTTAGTCGCGGTGATCGAGTTTGCCGTATTTATCAATTTGGGAATTCCATTCTATACCAACGTATCCCTTCCCTTTGTCGCGCCGATCTGCATTAGTACCATTCAACTTGGAGCCACTGTGGACTATGCTATTTTAATGACCACACGATATAAAAGGGAACGGTTTCAAGGCCACGACAAAAAGGAAGCGGTTTCCATCGCGCTTTCAACCTCCATTTCCTCTATTCTTGTCAGCGCTTTGGGCTTCTTCGCGGCAACCTTCGGAGTTGGGCTTTATTCCAACATCGACATGATCAGCTCCATGTGCAACCTGATGGCTCGGGGTGCGATCATCAGTATGCTGTCGGTTATGTTTATTCTACCAGCAATGCTTCTGCTGTTTGACCCTGTCATCGGTAAAACCACCTTGGGCTTCCGGCCTAAAAAACAGAAGGTTTCTCAGTAATAATCTATAACGAAAAGAGTAATCAGGAGGTCTTTCATATGAAATTAAAGAAAAACGTGGCTGCCAAGATCATCGCCATCTGTCTGGCCGCTACTATGCTCATAGGCATCTGCAGCGCTTCTGCCGTCACGGCCCCCAAACAAAATGGCATCTCTGTGGGAAATCCGGTAACAACCGCCGTCCATTCAGCCTCCGGCGGTCAAAATTCCAAGGAGGAAACCGTATATGTTCTGGCTAACGCAGACGGTTCCGTCCAAAAAATCATTGTCAGCGACTGGCTGAAGAATCCTGCCGGTGCCAATTCCATCAATGACATCAGCGAGCTTGATGGTATCGAAAACGTAAAAGGTGATGAAGCCTACACTATGAATCCCAATAATATGCGGGTTTGGGACGCTAAAGGGAACGATATTTATTATCAGGGCACCACCCAGAAGGCTCTTCCGGTGGATGTATCCATCTCCTATCAGTTGGACGGGAAGCCTATTTCCGCCGAAGACTTGGCAGGAAAAAGCGGCAGAGTGACCATCCGCTTCAGCTATCAAAACAACCAAAAGGAAACCATAGAGATCGATGGCAAAAAAGAGACGGTTTATGTTCCCTTTGTCATGCTGACTGGCGCTGTTCTGGACAACGACGTTTTCTCAAATGTCCAAATTTCTAATGGCAAGCTGCTTTCCGATGGAGACCGCAGCGTGGTTATGGGCTTCGCCATGCCGGGCTTGCAGGAGAGCCTAAACCTGGACAAACGCAAGCTGGAAATTCCCGATTATGTGGAGCTGACAGCGGATGTGAAGGACTTTAGGCTAGATACCACCTTGACCGTCGCTTCTAACGATATTTTCAATCACTTGGATTTGGAAGATCTGGATGTGCAAAATTTGACTTCTGCGATCAGCCAGCTCAACGACGCAGCCTGGAACTGGTGGATGGCTCCTCTCAGCTGTACGACGGGCTTTCCGCGCTGCTGGAAAAATCCGGGGAATTGATCAGTGGTATCGATCTGCTGGCCTCTGGCGCTGGAAACCTCAACAGCGGCGCTGCGGATTTGTATTCCGGTGCCTCCGACTTAAACAGCGGCGCTTCCCAGCTAAGCTCGGGCCTGGGAGAGCTGAACAGCAACAGCCAGAACCTGGTCGGCGGCGCCAAAGCCGTATTCGAAACTTTATTATCCACCGCTCAATCCCAATTAGAGGCGGCCGGAGTGTCGGTACCTCAATTGACCATTGACAATTACGCTGCCGTATTGGACAGCGTGCTGGATTCTTTGGACGAAACCACCGTCTATGATCTTGCCTACAATACCGCTTTGCAGCAGGTCACTCAGGCGGTCAACGCTCAGGAAAACGAAATACGTGTCCAAGTAGAGGATACCGTCCGCAAGCAGGTGTTGGAGGGCGTACTGGCTGCCGCGGGAAAGGCTATGACAGCCGAGGAATATGAGCAGGCTTGTGCCTCTGGTCTGATTGATGCAGACACCCAAGCGCAAATCGCCAGCGCCGTCAGCAAAAAAATGGCCAGCCAGGAGATGGCCGAGACAGTAAACAGCCTGGTTTCTCAAAAAAAACAGGAGCTGATTGACCAGAACATGCAGAGCAGCCAAGTGCAGTCGCAAATTCAGGCTGCGGTTGAAAGCGCTAAGAACGGTGAAAGTAGTATCGCTGTTTTGAAGCAGCAGCTTGACAGCTATCAGCAGTTTTACAGCGGTTTGCAGGACTACACAGACGGAGTGGCCCAGGCTTACGCAGGCAGTAAAGATTTAGCTATTGGCTCCAATGAGCTGAAGGGCGGATCACAGCAGCTAAAGGACGGCGCGCAGCAGCTGTACGACGGAATTTCCTCCTTTCAAAGCGGTTCCTCGGCTCTGGTAGACGGCGTTTCCCAACTGAAGGACGGCGGAATGCAGCTTTCTGAAGGGATGAAGCAATTTAATGAGGATGGAATCCAGAAAATTACCGAAGCCTTCCAGGGCGATCTTTCTCAGCTGGCGGCCAGACTAAAAGCCCTAGGCGACGTTTCCCGAAGTTATCAAAATTATTCCGGAATTGCCGACGGAATGTCGGGCTCTGTGAAATTTGTTTATCGAACCGCCTCTATCGAAAAAAGGCTGACGAAAAATAAAAAAGCATGGAATTGGAATCAACAAGCGTCAAATCACTGTAAGCATCAATGATATGCAATAAGAGTACCCCAGCAGAGCTGGGGTACTCTTTGTTTCCTGATTTTTAACGATTGACTTTTCCCCAGCCCTTGTTATAATCAAAGTAATCAAAGAAAGAATAAACTCTTTTATTTAGAACAGAAAACAACGGCAAGCGATAGCTTGTTGTATAGAAACTATGATTTGAGAGCGGGGGAATATATTGATGGCAAACGCGCTTTTATGGGCCGCCGGAGGTACTGGATTTACCTTTTTTATGACGGCGCTTGGTGCTTCTATGGTTTTTTTCTTCCGAAAAAAGGCCAACATAAATATTCAAAGAATTTTTTTAGGATTTGCCGCGGGTGTAATGATTGCTGCTTCTATATGGTCGCTGCTGATTCCTGCCATTGAAGAGGCATCGGAAAAGGGCTGGCCCGGTTGGATCCCTGCCGCCGGCGGTTTAATCTTGGGTGCCGCGTTCCTGATTCTGATGGACAGCCTGCTTCCTCATCTACACCTTGGCGAGACAAAGCCAGAGGGACTTTCTTCCTCCTGGAAGCGAACCACCTTATTGGTATTCGCTGTCACTCTTCATAATATTCCCGAGGGAATGGCCGTAGCGTTTCCTTCGCCTTAGCGGCGCAAAACGGCCATGATCCGACCATGTATACCGCTGCAATGGCCTTAGCTATCGGCATCGGTATTCAAAATTTCCCAGAAGGCGCTGCCATTTCTTTGCCTCTGCGTCAAGAGGGGCTAAGCACCGCAAAGTCTTTCGTTTTGGGAAGTCTTTCCGGATTAGTAGAATTGATTTTCGGCGTATTGACGGTGTTAATCGCTGGATTTATCCAGCCTTTGATGCCGTGGCTGCTAGCCTTCGCTGCCGGCGCAATGCTTTATGTTGTAGTAGAGGAATTAATTCCTGAGGCACATTTGGGAGAACATTCCAATATAGGAACTCTTGGTGTGTTATCCGGTTTTCTTGTCATGATGATTTTAGATGTCGCTTTGGGTTAACCTTTTTATTCAGCACCAAATCAAAATTTTGATTTGGTTTTTCAAAATCATTACAAGAAGCAGAAAAGGAACGGCAGCTTTTTGCCGTTCCTTTTTCTATTTTAATCGGCACGATAGCTTTTCTCTATCAGTATCTCTACTCATTTACTTTCCTTACCAAAGTATCAATCCCATTGGATACTAAAACCCCTGCGGTTTTCGCCAATTCTTCCAATGGTATCTTCTGATCGGAATCAAACCATAATATATACATAGAAATAATACCGGACGATACAAATTCGATCATATACGGAAATTGCTCCGGCAGCGCCGCAAGCTGATCCTTCGCACTCTCCAAAAATTCCTCCTGAAGCGCATTTTTTATCTTACTGATCAAAGAACCATGGGCGTTGGCATGGCTCAGCAGATTCTGATAAAAGTTGAAATCCTGATAAATCAGATCATTCAGCGCTTTGAACACAGAATAGGTAGCAAAGTCTCGAGAAGCAATACAGCTTTCCTGGATCAGCCTTTTAAGATTTTGGATCATTTCATTTTCGATTTCTCCTGAGACATCATAAATGCTGGTATAATGCGTATAGAAGGTCTTACGGTTGATATCCGCTCTTTGCGCCAGTTCCTTAACAGTAATCTGAGAGATATCTTTTTCCGACATTAACTCCACCAAAGCGTTTTTTATGGCCTTTTGGGTTTTTAAACATCTTCGGTCCATCCGCACACCGCTTTCGGCTTGATTATTCCTTAAATTTTTCATACAGCCTCCAAAAAGCAACATAAATCACTAAATATGTTGTTTAAGAAACATATTTCCCACAAATGTCCGTTGTCATTGCTCTTTAGAAATAATATAATACACATGTGAGTAAAAATCAACAATCGTTTCTTTTTCAGAAAGCAGGGATGATTTTGAATTGGTTTCGCCGCCTTTGCGGGGTTACTCCCAGGAAAATTGTGTTCAAAAATAAAGAATTTAAAAAATACTTAGCGGATGTGGCTTCTTGCTCCACATTTCGCACCACCCATCAATATGTACAGCATGGAAACACCTCTGTTCTTCTGCACAGCATCGCTGTTGCTTATTACAGTTATTATCTTTCCTGGTATTTCCACTTGAATTTTCGTGAGCGGGAGCTGGTACGAGGGGCGCTTCTGCATGATTACTTTCTTTACGACTGGCACAATTCCGGCGAAGGGCATACCTTTCATGCCTTCACCCACGCTAGAGATGCTTTTGTCAACGCGCAAAAGGAATTTGAGCTTTCTCGGATCGAACGGGAGGTTATTAAAAAGCATATGTTCCCTTTGACCCCGGTTCCTCCTCTCTGTCGGGAGGGCCTGATGGTTTGTCTGGTGGATAAGGGCTGTTCCCTGTATGAAACCTTTAAACAAAATCCATACCCTATGCTCAGAAAAAAGTTTTTGTCCTCGCTGCCTCTCGCTGAGCCTTTGGATGATTTTTCGTCTGACCGTTGATCATGCTCCGATTACCCCTCATCTGACTTTGAATTGGAAGTGATATCGCATGATACCTATTTGTCAATTTTTCCTATGGTTTATGTTCTATAATATCGTTGGTTGGATCTACGAAACCTTGGTCTGCTCGATTCAGGAAAAACGTTTGGTATTCAACCGCGGTTTTTTAGCCGGCCCTTACTGTCCTATTTATGGCTCCGGCGCCTTGCTGGACGTATTCCTTTTAGGATGGATTCATAACCCTGTTCTTTTATTTTTTGCCGGCATGCTTGTAAACTGCACTCTGGAATATCTCACTGGCTGGGCTTTGGAAGAAATTTTTCATGCCAAGTGGTGGGATTATACCGGTTGGTTTTTAAATATCAAGGGCAGGATCTGCTTCTGGGGAGCGTTGGCCTTTGGCTGTATGTCGGTCCTTTTGATCAAGTGGATTCATCCCTTTGTCTTGCGGACAACCCATCTTCTTCCCCCTTTAGCCGTTTATATCATCGCAGGAGTGCTCTTTGTAATATTCGTTACCGACTTTGTGTTAACAAACGTACATATTGCTCAGTTTAATGACAAGCTGAAGGATTTCCAGCAAAGGATCAGCGGCCGGGTTACGGGAGAAAAGGGACAAGATGAGGTTTACGCAAAAGCCGGCATCGAACCGGAGAATAATAAAAAGCTTCAAGAGATTACAGAAAAGCTAAGTCTGCGGGAAAGAGTGATGCTGAAAAATACTTTTAGCTTTCAGTCCACTAAATATACCGACTTAGTAGACCGTCTAAAAGACACCTTAGGCTATAAGCAATAAGGAGTCAAGCCTTATCAGAAAAAAGCCTCAAAATTATTTTGTAAGCTTAAAAGCGTGCCGAATATCGGCACGCCTTTTAAGCTATTTACAGCTATTACGAATGAATCCATATTACAAATTGATCTCTATTTTTTGCGGCTTCCCGGGTCCTCCCGCCTCTCTCAGGATTGGAATTTCCAAAACCGCTTTTTTCCCATCCGCTATCATCTCAATCTGATAGTCACCATGGTAGACGTTACAGCGATATATTCCTTCGCCATTGGTTTTTCCAAATTCATCACTCCACCAATTTTCACGAATCAGTTTTCGTAACGCATGGTAAGCAGGCTTACGATGAACCTCCTCCGTTACCAGACCAGCCGGAGCCGCCCGCCAGTCATTGTCCTGAAAGTCCCACCAGGTAATGGCCTCTACCGCCGGATGGCTAAACAGCATTGTATAAAAATCCGCTGTATATTTTGCCTGGAGTTCTTCGTACTCTTTACCCCGGTACCAGTCCTCCGGCTTGGAATCGTCGTTCATCATACCATTTCTTCCAATATATCGCCCGCTTAAAACTGTGAGCTCGGTAAAATGAAGAGGCCAGCCATATTTTGCAAAACGTTCACAAACCTCCCAAGCTTCTTCCATCGTCCACAAAAATGTATGCATGTGACTTTGAATTCCCACCGCTTGCAGTTCAACCCCCATATAGCGAAGCTCTTCCAGCAAAACCTCACACTCTTGATTCCAAATATTGAAATCATTATAAAGGAGATTGGCATGAGGATTGATCTCCCGCACCAGCTTTGTCGTATACCGTACAGCGTTAGCTCTTCCCTTTTCATGAATCCAGCGCGATACCGCGTTATGGTACAGATGATCTACGGTAATCTCATTAAATACATCCCAATAATCTATCCGATCTCCAAAATTCTCCATGAGATGCTCTATTCGCTTTTTTAAAGAAGTTTCTACATCCTCGGAGTTTTCCAACCATTCTGGCGCTAATTTCTGCCATACAATAGGATGCCCTTTTGTCTTCAGATCTAAAGCTTCGCACCACTGCAAAAGCTTTTCTAAACGTTCATGATCAGTTTTGCCTCGTTCTCTTTCATAGCGCTGCCAAAAAAACGGAAGGGTAGTGTAATTGAACAGATCAGAAAAATACTTCTTATAACGAGAGCCGGCCGCTTCCTCATAGGAATTCGCTGGAAAACAGTTGCTTCCAAATAAGAATTGGTGTTTCTTCATTTTCACATTTATCTGAGCATTTGATACCGGCCTGCCGTCTTTTCTCACAATAAATTCTACATCTTTTTTTCTAATTTTTTCTATTCTTTGATTCGCATCGTATAACATAGACATAGTTTCTTCCCTCCTTTAAAGCTCAATTACCAGCTTCTGCGCCCCCTCATGAACGCCAAACTTACGTAAAATATCCGTGTTTAGGGAAACGGCTTGATTACCCGCTTTAACGGTAATATCATAATTTCCGCAGTAAACCGCACTTGCAAAGCAACCGGATAAATTGGTGCGGCCCTCTTCATTGCTCCACCAACGTTTTTTTATCAGCTCTTTCAGGCCGTCATATACCGGCTTGATTTTTAAATCTTCTGTTATCAGTCCACCAGGTGCATCCATCCACTGCCGGTCTGGGAAATCCCACCAGGTAATAGCCTCCACCGCAGGATGGCTGAATAAAAGAGTATAAAGCTGCTCCGTATATTCTCGCTGAATTTCTAAATCCTCTGGCCGGCTGATCCAGAAGTTAGGATTGCCGATAGTATAATCCACGTCTTTAGTACATCTGCCATTGATTACTGTCAATTCTGTGAAATGGATGGGCCAGCCATATTTAGCGTATCTTTCACAAATCTCCCAGGTTTCATCAAAGGACCACTTGCGCTGATGCATATGGCTTTGAAGGCCTACCGCCTCTAATCTTATCCCCTTTTCTCTCAGCTTCCTCAGCAAAATTTCCATATCCGCCGGCTGGACATTAAAATCATTATATAGCAAATTAGCCCGTGGATTCACCTCATAGACACACCGGGCGGCATACTCGACCGCGTTTTCCTTTCCCACTTTTTCGATCCAGTCGGCCACCGGATTGTGAAACCTCTGTGATACTGTGATCTCATTGAACAGATCCCAATAGTCGATTTGATCTCCAAAGCGTTCCATCAAGTCCTCAATTCGTTCCTGAATTAACTTCTCAATGTCATGATCGCTGTTAAGCCAATCGGGTAAAATTTCATGCCATACCAAGGGATGTCCTTTAGTCGATAAGTCAATGCTTTTGCACCATTCCACCATATTGGAAAGGCGTTTTTCGCTTTTTTCCCCTCTTACAGGCTCATACTGTCCCCAATAAAAAGGCAGGGTGGCATAATTAAACAAGCCAGAGAACAATTCTTTATGCCGTTTTTCTTTTTCCGGAGTATCGTATGTATTCGCACAGTAACAATCACATCCAAACAAAAATTGGTGACGGTTCATACGCAGTTCAACCTGAGCGTCAGGCACAGGGCTTCCGTCTCTTCGAACAACGATTTTCACCGTACGTCTTCGAATGTCTTCTATCCGTTTTTGGGCGTCACGCATTATATCAGCCATAACACAACCTCCTTATTTATTGAAGCGTCACGGGAGTAAAGCATGTTAGCTCAGCACACCTTACTCCCATGATTGCAAATTACATGGCTATCCTTTATTGAAGCTTCTCCTCAATTTCCTTCAAATATTGAATAGAAAATTCAGGATATTTCAGATATAAGTAGCTGGTATCGTGATGCTTTACATAAGAATCTGTATGAAAAGCTGGCGGGAACAGCTCCATGGTAACAAAGCCTTTGTAATTAATATCCTTGATGGCTTGCAGAATAGGAAGAAAATCAATATGTCCCATACCGGGAGCCGCACGGTTGGAATCCCCAACATGGAAATGCATCAGCATATCGCCAGCCTCCCGCACCGCAGCGGCCATATCCTTTTCTTCAATGTTCATATGAAAGGTGTCCAGCATAACGCCTACATTTGTACGATTAATTTTCTCCGCTAAGGATTTGGCGGCCGCAAGATTCGTTATAAGATAGGTATCAAATCGATCCCATGCCTCGATACAAAGCCTCACACCGCGTTCCGCCGCGTAGTCCGCCACTTGCTCCATGCTTTCCGCTCCTGTTTTCAGTTCTTCCTCAATGCTGGTAAGAGGTTCGTACTTTCCGTAGCGGGTTGGAGTTAAAATGACAGTAGGACAGCCCATTCCAGCCGCGAATTCCACCGTACGCTTCGCATGGTCTATTCCCAGCTGACGTTGGTTCTTATCCGGATGAGCTATATCAAACTGATCCAAAATGGAGCAAATACTAGAAGGGACGACTCCCTCCTCACGGCACGCGCGACCGATTTGCTGGGCCTGAGAAAAATACTCGGGCTGACCCGCTACCTCCACGCCCTGGTACCCTAATTTCGCAAGTCTTTTTATTCCGTCATAAATATCTCCCCATACCCAGCCTACCTGATAAGCGTATTTAAATTGATACATACCAATCCCTCCGCTTTTATAAAGCCGCTTCAATGGCTTTTAAGGTTTTTAGGGAAACGGCAGGATATTCCTCAAAAAAAGCTGGTCATATCGTGAAGCTCCTCATAGGTTTCAGGATCCGCTCCAGGAGGCACCAATTCCATAGTAACATAGCCTTGATAGCCGATTTCCGCTAAAGCCTTCATAATCGGCCTAAAATCCATATGGCCCATGCCGGGAGCCGCTCTGTTGGAGTCTCCTACATGGAGATGATATAAACACCCCTTACAATCTAAAATGGCCTGAGCATATCTACTTCCTCAATATTCAAATGGAAAGTATCCAGCATAACGCCTACATTGGGTTTATTGACCATTTTGACAAAGGCGCGGCCCTGTTCGGCACGGTTGAGCAAATAGGTGTCATATCGGTTCCACACTTCCACAAACAGCTTGATTCCCGCTCCGGCGGCATAATCCGCCACCTTTTGGATGCTTTCCGCACCCCAAGCCAGCTCCTGCTCTAATTCTGCCAGCGGAGTCCATTTCGTCAAGCGGGTCGGATTGATGATCACGCCGTTCCCGCCCAGGTCAGCGGCAAAGTCCACTACCCTGCACATATAATCGATTCCCTGATCACGAACTCCTTTTCTTGGATATGCCATATCCAATTCAGCGCAGTTGGTGCATACACTGGAAACTGCAATGCCCTCGCTGTCGCAGATTTTCTTAAATTCCTTTCCCTCGTGGAAGTAAGAGGTTACGCCGGCTACCTCTACCGCATCATAGCCAAGCTTAGCGATTCTGGGAATTCTGGTACGGACATCTCCCCATAGCCCGCCTACCTGATAAGCGTATTTAAATTTTTTCATGACCGTTTCCTCCTTATGTTATCTTAATTATTAATCGGAAAAATGAAACATGGATTTTAAGCTTCTGCCTTCTTTCTGCGCTTGAAACGCTTTTTGATAATCATCCGGCTCAAAAACAAAAGAGGTCAGGGACTCCGTTTCCAGTCGATCCAGCAGAGAGACCGCCCTCTGCATAGTGTAAGGAGACTGGAACACCCCTGCAATGATCGTGGCTTCCTTCTGCATAGCGCTGAATTGTCCAATGGCATCCAATGTAATTTCCGGCTTAAATAATGCCATCAGCTCCAAAACACCTCCTCTGGACATTAGGTCATAGCAGCTTGCAATGGTGGATTTCGCGCCGGAACACTCAAAAATCACATCAAACCCATAGCCGTCTGTGATTTTCATCGCTTTTTCATGAAAGTCTGGTGCAAGAGGATCTAATACATAGTCGGCGCCCGCTTTTAATGCGGCTTCGCGCTTCCACGCAATCGGCTCAAACAAGGTGACCTGGTGCCTCCGGAAAGCTTGCCAGCTGCATGGTAAGATTCCCGATTCCACCGCCGCCAGAAACAGCTACCGTATCTCCAGGTTTAATGCGGCACATATCGACACCGTGAAGGCAGATAGAAACCGGTTCCGTCAGGGCGGCCTTTTTCATATCCATATCCTCCGGCAGCTTATATACCTGCTGCTCGTCAACTACCACATAATCGCTCATAAATCCAAGGGTGACATCAATATTTTCACAAAGGTGCTGTTTCCCAATATTGCAGAAATGGCACTTCCCGCAATAGCAGTTATAATAAAGAGCTACCTTATCCCCGACCTTCAAGCCCTTGCTTGTAGCGTTTTTCCCTAATTCGACCACATATCCGGAGGCTTCGTGGCCAATATTGTGTCCCGCCAAAAATTTCTCCCGCATGAAGGTGTTGTCAAAATCTCCAGAAACATCATGGATATCCGATCCGCAAACGGCGGCGTAGGCAATCCTCACCTTCACGTCCGTATCCTTTCTCAGCTGTCTCTCAGGGATCTCTGTTAAAATTACATTGGGAAGCTTATATTGTATTTGTCTCATATGGATATCTCCTTCTATTTAAATACTTGTATAAGCGCCGTCAACCACAAAATCTGATCCAGTGGTGAAAGAGCTTGCCTCGCCGGCCAAATAAACGACTACCGCCTGAAGCTCATCAGGACGTCCGATTCTTCCCATTGGAGATACCTTTTTCCACTGCTCGATCAATGGAATCAAGGTTGGAGAGGAAAGCACCAGGTCGGTGCCTATGTAGCCCGGGCTGATCGAATTAACTCTAACGTTTTTCTGCGCCCATTCTACAGCTAAGGATTTCACAAGCTGTCTTACCCCGGCTTTTGAAGCGTTATACGCGCACTGTGGCTGCGGCACATTGACAATATGGGCCGACATGGAGGCGGTCGCGATAATCGAGCCTCCCCCCTGCTGAATCATTTGTTTTCCCGCGGCCTGCGCAGTCAAAAACACTCCAGTCAAATTCACGTCGATCACTTTTTTCCATTGCTCAAAAGTCATTTCCTCTGCCGGATAATTGGTGCAGATTCCAGCGTTACAGAAGGCTACATCCAGGCTTCCGAAATGCTCCACAATAGTTCTCACCATTTGGTTTACCTGATCCTGATCTGTAACGTCGCATGAGACTGCTATCACGCCCGTACCCAATGTTTGCAATTCAGAAGCCGTTTTTTCTGCCTCCTGATAGTCCACGTCCACGACGGCTACATTACTACCCGCTTCACACAGGCTGCGGCCACGCTTTTCCCGATTCCTCTGGCACCACCGGTTACAAAGGCCGTCTTGCCATCCAGTCTCATTTTTTCAAGAATTCCCATGATTTTACCTCCAGTTTTAATATAACTCAGGGCGTTTTGGGCGCAGGAAACCAAGGGCAGCGAAAATTGCCCTTAATTTATCTGCATAAATTTAAAAATTTAGTTCCTTTCCACGCCCTTGCTGTTCGGATAATCCGGAGTAGTAACCACCGGATGAATTATGACAATTTTTGTCCCCAGTCCCGGCTGGCTCTCAATACGGAACTGATGCTTTCCCGGAAAGATGAACTCTAGACGCTGCGCCACATTGTTAAGGCCGATATGGCGCAGTTTAGGCGTTTTTACCGTTTCATCTTTCTTAAAGTTAAACAAGCTTTCCAGTCTCTCATGATCCATTCCAACGCCATCATCTGCAATAATAATCTCAACATTTTCCTCCCGCCGGTTAATCTCCAGACGGATATTTCCTGGATCAGCTTTGGGACAAATGCCGTGTAAAATCGAATTTTCAATTATTGGCTGTAAGATATTTTTGGGAATGTAGGTTCCCGCCAAGGATTCGTCCCATCGGCAGGAAAAAGAAAATCTTCCCATATACCGATAGTTTTGAATGATAATATATTGGTTAACGACCTCAATCTCATTTGCGATTTCTTCAAACAAGCGGTTTTTCCCCAGGTGTATGCTGTCCTGCAGGAGATGAATAAAAGCGCTGGTGAGGCTGATAATATCTTCAGATTTTTTCTGTCTTGCAAGATAGATGACAGAATTTAAGGTATTATAGATAAAGTGAGGGTTAATTTTTGCCAAAAGAAGCTCGAATTGCAGCTTTTGCTGTTCCTTCAGGCTCTCAATGGAAGTATCCATATATTTTTTTGTGTTAGATACCATAATATTGAATCCATTAGAAATATTTTCTAATTCCTGAACACCATGAAGTTCCACAGTCGCGTCCAAATTTCCTCCGGACATCTCCTTGATTGCTCCGTCTAACCGTGTAATCTGCTTAGAAATTTTAATCAGCAAAGGAAATAGGAAAACAAACAATAAAATAAGCGCAAGAAAAATTACCGCTGAAACCGCGATTGCATATGGTATATCTGCGGTTTTGGCGAATTCATTTTGATCAATTGTGGAAATTACTTTCCATTCGCAATCTTCTAAAATGCTTGTAACATAGTAATTGCCGTCCAAAGACTCGATTCCTCCGCGGAGCTGGACTGCCAAATCAGAAAGCCGGTTGATATCCTCCCCGATTCCATATAAAATTTTGCTGCCTTCATCGAAAACCGCTATCCCGTTAAACAGGCTATTATTCGCGAAAATGTCATCCAACAAGCCCTGTAAATTCATCTGTATGATAATTTGTCCCCGGACGGTAGATTTTCCATCCTCAATTTGATAAATATTGGATACGTAGCTTACTAAGGTATGACGCCGATGATACAGGGAAGTCGCCGGGAAATCATATGCTTTGGTAAATCCCAATTCCTTCGAGGGGATGCTCTGATCTGTATTTTTGATAAACCATTCCTGAAAAAAGTCATCATAAGGAGACGTATTCCAAAAGCTTTCACCGTTTTCCGCGACTACACAAAAGGAATGGATATATTTCCCGCTTACCAGCAAGCGGTCCAGATTATCCATTAGTTTTCCGGCGGCCACTGCCTTCTCTGCCGGCGTGAAGCGGTCCAGATTTTTTAAAAAGCCACTCACCTCTTCACTCAGCACTAAATATTCGCTTAGCCGATAAACATCTTCAATCGCGCTTTGAAGCTGAATTAAATTTCTTTGTGCCTCCTCGCTTCCTCTTTTACTGAGATTATTCATATTAATCGAAGTGAATTGATTATAAAGAAACCAGGCAAAAGAGATGATAATGACCAGAACAACGACTACGATTCGCGCCATAATTTGAAATTTGATGCTGCGTTTCATCGCGTTTTCTTCTCTCCCTTTCCTATTTCAACAGAAGCTGTTTTCGATAATCATTAGGCGACTGCCCGGTAAACTCTTGAAAGATTCTCCTGAAATATTGACTGTTGGAAATTCCCACCCGCCTGCTGATTTCGCTGACCTTTAAATTTGTTTCGCATAACAGCGCCTCCGCGTGGTACATTCTACATTCAGTCAAAAACTCGTTAAAGGATTTTCCTGTTTCCTTTTTAATCTTTTGACCGATATACATCCCGCTGGAATGCAGCTTCCCAGCGACTCGTTGATACTCGGATTTTTATTATAGTTAGAATTAATGTACTCCAGCACATAAATAGTGGCGGCAGAATATTCTTCTTTTATGATATTGAACTGCCGTGCATGACTTAAAACGCTGATTAGGTAATCGGAAACCTCCTGCGCCGTATACAGCCTATTGATAATTTTGTCATTTTCAAACAGGTCCATGTTTAACGCTGTCAGTAGTTCTTTTATTTTATCTGTACATTGAATAAAATCTGTCAGTCTTTTATTTTTCCAAGCCTCCTCTAAACCATTTTTTATTCTCTCCATGCTGTGCTCATAATTGTTGATAAACGCCTGTTTGGTAATAAAGCTATAATCCGTAGACGCTTTTTTAGACATTAAACGGGCTGCTCCGACCTGATTTTGATGAAAAATCGAACGATCCAGCTCTATATTCAACTGAGACACATCGCTCTCTAAACTTTTCAGGGTAGACATTTTAGTGTGATAAGCCGCGGCAAAAGGAATTTCTGCCTTTCGAGAGAGTGATTCCTTTATCGCCACACAGCAGTGATGAGCCGTGCTGATCAACGCCTTTGTGCCGATAAAATTATTAGAAATTCGTACAAAGGCCACAAGCATATTTTGATATAATACTGTATCAACTATTTGAAACCCCTCGAAATTTTCTTCCATTAAAAGCTCTTCATGCTGAGGAAGAACCGACCACCTAGAATCTTGCCGATAAAAATATGGTGCCCATGGCCGAAAGCCATAATCTGGAAAGGTTCCATATAAACACTTAAATAACTTTGCTGCTGGGGCTGCATCTGGTCATAAGACCGTTCTCCATTAAAAAGCTGAACCAAGAGCTGTTTTTTATCATCGTATCCGCCGATTTTCTGCTTTCAAAGGTTGCCCGTGCTTTTTTTAATGTTTCTATCAGGTTTTCGGCTGTAAGCTGATGTTTCACTAAATATGTTAAAAACGCCGATGCTCATCGCCTTTTGCGCGTAATCAAATTCCATATATCCGCTTAAGATCACAATTATCGTATTCCGATTGATCTCTCTGATTTTAGCGGACAGTTCTAAACCACTCATTCCGGGAAGCGCCACATCTACAAAAACCAAATCCGGCATATATTCCTTAATCAAGGTTAGAGCGACTCAGCGCTATAAGCGTAGCCTTTTATTTCAAAGCCTTCCAAATTCCAATCGATCCGCGTCATCAAATCAGAAATAACAATAGGTTCATCATCCACAAAAAACACCTTCATTGGCTCCATCAAAGCACCCCTCTCCCCTTATTACAGCTTTAACAATACTACAAACACTTTTCTGTACGCAACTAGTATTTCATAAATAATCACAAAAAAATAATTATATTTTAAATAAATATATAATTTATAACAAATATCTATAATTTGAATCATTGCCGTTTACCAGTATGGCTTCTATAATACGCATATAAACTCAAAAAAGGGGTGTAAAAAAATTATGAAAAAAAGACAATCGGCAAAAATTCTTTCCGCACTTTTAGCGGGTGCAATGGTAATTTCCGCTATGAGCGGCTGTTCGGGTTCTGGAACGCCCACGACCTTATCAGGCAATTCTCAGGCTGAATCAAGTGAAGGCCAAACAGATCCGGCGAAAGACGAGGATGGAGATATTGTAGTATGGGGTTGGAGCGTAGGCGAGGTGCAAACCTTATTTGACGCCTTTGCGGAAGATACTGGTTACAATGGAGAAATGGAGTATGTGACAATCCAGCAAACCGAAGCTTTCCAAAAGCTGCAAACCACCATTAGCGCCGGACTTGATCTGCCCGACGCCATTTCCAGTGAAATCGGACAACGTGGAACTATGATGTCTCTAGGAATCTGGGAAGACCTGAGCGCCGAACCCTACAATTTTGACGAGTCCACTATTTTTGACTATTTCGGGCCTCTCTGCAAGGATGAAAACGGCGCTTTTGTATGTATCCCTATGGATATTAGCACTGCCGGCATGGCCTACAAGAAAGATGTGGCTGAAAAATACTTAGGTACTTCTGACCGGAAAGAGTTGGAGGCTATGCTCTCTGACTGGGAGGCCTTCAAACAGGTTGGTATTGATCTGCAAAAGGATACCAACGGTGAGGTCTTTATGTTTACAGGCCTTTCCAGCGTAAAGTATATTATCGACGGACAAAATTCCACTCCAATTGTTTCCGACGATAAGCTGGATTTGGAAAATTCCGTTCGCAACACCTTAGATTTTATGGTTGATTTCCGAAATAATAAGGTTTGTGATAACATCAGCGAATCCTCTCCTGCCTACAGCGCTTCTTTCGCTGATGACATCCATATTTTCTATCCTTGCGCTTCTTGGGGACCAGCTTATGTTATTGGGCCCAACGATCCGGAGGGAACAGATACTTGGGGCTGATGATTCCTCCTGGAGGCTGCTTCAGCATGGGAGGCTCTGGAAACATGATTCCCGCTGATGCCAACAACAAAATGGGGGCCTATAAGTTTATCAGCTGGCTGGTTTCTAAAGACGGTACTACCCGGGCCCGTGAACTTACCGGTAATAATTACGCTAACAAAGAAGCTTACAATGATCCTGATTTCGCGCAGATGAGCGATCCCAGTTTTGGCGACCAAAATCTGGGAGAAATTCTCTTTGTGGAAGCGATGCCTACAATCAATCTGCGTCCTGTTTCAGAGTATGATGTCACTATCACAGAGGTTTGGAATTATGTCATCGAGCAGTAAACAGTGATGATTCCATGGATACCGACAGCGCTATAGAGCTATTTGAAACAGAAATCAGAAATAAACTGCCTGAATTAAAGTAAAAGTATTTTACATTTTATCCACATAAGAAGAAAGAAAAGGCGGAGGAATACCACCTCCGCCTTTATTTCAGGAAAGGAGCGCGCTAGTTATGACATCGGTTTCTCTCCGGCGTAAACATAAACTCACGGGAAAAAAAAGTTTGGCCTTATCTCTTTCTAATTCCCTTTTTTGTAATCTACTTATCCTTTAATTTTTATCCGCTCATCTATTCTTTTGTGATCAGTCTGACACAATGGGATGGTTTCACCGAACCGGTATTTGTGGGGCTTTCCAACTTTGTCAATATCTTTACCGATGATCCTTATTTCTTAAAATCAATTGGAAACACGCTGCTGTTTATGCTCTTTAACGCTCCCTTTGTTTTAATCGGAGGCTTAATCCTGGCTACTATGCTCAACAGCAAGCTGATTCGAGCCGCAATGTTTTTCAGCTGGCTACATTTCTGCCCTATCTCACCATACCGGTAGCCATCGGCGTATTATTCATGCTGCTATTTGATTGGAACAGCGGACTAATCAACCGAATTTTTGTGTCTCTTGGTATTTTTCAGGAACCAGTCAATTTCTTAGGATTACCAGGGCCCGCTCGTTTTGTGGTAATTATGATGATCAATTGGAAATACATTGGCTATCACGCTGTTTTCTTCTCCGCAGGCATTACAAGCATTCCGGTCGAGCTTTATGAATCCGCCGAGGTAGACGGAGCTTCCGCTTTTGTAAAATTTCGTAAGATTACTATTCCTATGCTCAGGCCCATTATTGAATTTTTACTGATTATGAACATTATCAATGGGTTTCAGCTATTTGACGAGGTTAAGGTGCTATTTTCTCCCTGGCTCTCTGCCAGCGGCGGCGCCGGAACCATCGGTGGGCCCGACCGCGCGGCTTTAACCGCTGTATGGAATCTGTATGACACCTCCTTTGGTACCCAAATGCAGTATGGAAAAGGCGCCTCGATCGCCTATGGTTTATTCCTTTTCATTTTACTGTTTTCACTGGTAGCGCTGTTCATTCTAAAGCGCACTAATCGGGAGGAGGTGTGACTCATGAAAGCAAAATCCATGAAAAAGCTTCTCCTGATGGTATTTTTAATCTTTTGCTCATTAATTTTTGTGTTTCCTTTTTACACTATGATCATGATGAGCACCTATTACAGCGAGGATATTTATAAGGGAATCCCGCTTCTTCCGGGAGGATATCTCTTAGAAAATCTGAAAACAGTTTTCAGCGCTCATTTTGAGGTCTTTTATATCAACAGCCTGATCACAGCGGTCAGCGCGGCCTTTCTTTCGGTAACTGTCAGCTGCTTATGCGGTTATTCCTTTGCAAAGTTTGAATACAAAGGACGGAAGCTACTGTTTAATTTCGTAATGATTACGATGATGATTCCCGCTCAGCTGGGACTAGTGGCTTTTGTTGTGGAAATGAAGGGGATCGGCTGGATCAACACCCTACTTCCCCTAATCATTCCGCCCGCCGCAACAGGTTTTGGCGTTTATTGGATGAAAAATTATATGAGCGGCACCCTCCCTTCTGAAATTCTAGAAAGCGCCAGAATCGATGGAGCTGGAGAACTAAGAATTTTCTTTCATATCGCAGTCCCCTGTATCAAGCCCGCTCTTCTTTCTTTAGGATTAATCAATTTTGTCAGTAACTGGAACTCGTATTTGATTCCTCTCATTGTGCTGAATAAACCCGAAACGTACACCGTACCGATTGGCATTATCAGTCTGAATTCCTCTTATCGCAATGATCTGGCAGCCAAAATCACTGCCCTTTCTTTGGGCACCCTACCTCTCATTATTCTTTTCGGTATTACCTCAAAATCCTTTATCAGTGGAATCACAATGGGGGCTGTAAAAGGCTAACCATTGGAAAAACATTAAAAATCAGGAGGCGTTTTCTTATGAATATGAAAAAGCTTGGAACCAGCGGCGTCCAGGTATCAGAAATGATACTGGGCTGTTGGGTTATGGGCGGCGCTCAATGGGGCGGCGCTGACGATAACGAATCCATCAGGGCGATCCACGCCGCCTACGATGCTGGTATTAACACGCTGGATACTGCCGAAGCTATAACGATGGATATTCAGAAAGCATTATCGGAAAGGCGATTCAGGGACATCCAAACGATTATGTAATTTCTTCAAAAGCATTAAACTGCCATTCCAAATACGACCAGCTGAAAGCGGCCTGTGAAAACAGCCTAAAGCGTTTGGGCCGGGATTATTTAGATGTTTATTTTCTTCACTGGCCGTCTCATTTTTATGGCGGTAAAAAGGTGCCTTTGGAAGAAACTATGGCAGCTATGTCTGAGCTAAAAAAAGAGGGTAAGATTAGAGCAATCGGCCTTTCAAATTTTTCTGTTGAAGAATTTAAGATCGCAATGGAAGTTGATCGTGTTGATGTATATCAACCTCCTTTTAATATCCTCTGGAGACGAATGGAGGATGAAAATCTACCCTATTGTATAGAAAACGGCATCTCAGTAATTCCCTATTCGCCTATTGCCCAGGGCTTACTCAGCGGAAAATTCAGTATCGATTCGGTTTTTCCAGACAACGATATTCGCAGCAACACTCCCTTATTTTTGCCTGAAAACAGAATCAAAGCCTTGGAGCTTATTGAAAAGCTCCGGCCTATTGCTGAAAAATACAGAAAAACCTTGGCTCAATTAGCCATTAAATGGGTGATGCAATTTCCTGGAATCACCGCACCCATCGTAGGTGGACGTACCGATAAGCAGGTTTTAGAAAATGTTGGCGCCTGTGGCTGGAAAATGGAACAATCTGATTTTGAAAAAATAAATACTTTAAGCAAAGACTTTTGGAGACAAATGCCTCATTACAATCACTTTTTTGATACTGCTGTCATTGAGCAGAAATAATCCGTGTTGCTATAAAATTAAAAAAGCCGGTGTACTGCTTTAAGGATAAAGCAGTACACCGGCTTTTTTTGATTTATTTCACTCAATTTTACTCAGCCTAATTGGCGAAAAGCCTTGTAGAATACGCGATCTCATGCCTGACAGCGTTGCTTCCAGCGCCTGTGGAAGAATCATCAAAATCTCTTATAAAATCTCTTATTGCACTCTGTAAGCTTAACTAATCTCTCTTAGAATTAGATAAAACGCTGTTAAGCTCTTGATACAAATATGCCACGTCAATCGGTTTGGAAACAAAACCTGTCATTCCCGCGTTCAATGCCGATTCTACATCTTCTTTAAAGGTATTGGCAGTCATCGCTATAATAGGAATTCTTTCAGCATCTGGATGCTTCAACGCCCGTATGGAAGACGCAGCCTCTAGTCCATTCATTTCCGGCATCATAATATCCATCAGGATCACTTGAAAGGTTCCTTCCGGACTGTCGCGAAACAATTCCAATGCTTGCTTTCCGTTTTCAGCCCGATAAACCTCCGCCCCTTGCGTCTGTAACAATTCTATAGCGATTTCTGCATTCAGATCATTATCCTCCGCCAGCAATATAGTAACTCCAGTAAAGCTAATCTCTTTTGCGTTTGTTTTAGTCTCAGGCAATTCATGCAGTTCGCCCTTCAGCATAGAAATAGAAAAACTAAACTCGCTTCCTTTCCCCAATTCACTTTTGACCAGTATTTCCCCACCCATCAACTTTATAATATTCCTACTGATTGCTAATCCCAAACCAGTTCCCTGGCATTTGGTCGCGTTAGGTCCAACTTGTTCAAAGCTTCGGAAAATACGCTTTTGATTTTCTTCCGAAATTCCTATCCCTGTATCTATGACTTGAACTAAGACATTGCCCGTCGTTTCAGTAAATGAAGCTCGGTAACCCGAAGCCATACAGTACCTCCACTTGGTGTAAATTTAAAAGCATTTGATAAAAGATTTAGAATTACCTGCCGTAAACGTACGGTATCTCCAATAAAAACATCATCTTGCAAATTTTTTTCTACCCGGAAGGTTAATTCTCTGCGTTCCGCCTCAGCAGTAAGCATACTTTCTATATCGCATAGCAAAACATTGAGGGAAAATGGATTTTGTTCCAATTCCATTTTTCCGCTTTCGATGCGGCTCATATCCAAGATATCATTGATTAGGCTAAGCAAATAACGCGACGAAGTTTTAATTTTTGTTAGGTTGATTTGCGCTTTTTCTGGCAACGAGGGGATCATTTCTGTTAAATCGGCCAATCCTACAATGGCGTTCATCGGCGTTCGGATTTCATGGCTCATCCGAGATAAAAAATCACTTTTGGCCCGACTGCCGGCCTCTGCCTTTTCCAGTTCCAGCTTCATTTTTGCGGAATGCAAGCGGGAGCGAAAAATCAACAACAAAGCTACTAGAAAAAATAACGTAAACAATGCCACCAAGGTAATAGCCATCACTGGATTGGCATAAAGAAGGCTGGAAAGAGAGAGCTCTGTCTCTCCTACCGATATTAGATTCAAACTGCTAATAGCTTCCTTTTCTTCCTCTGTTAAATTATTTACCGCTTTATTTAAAATAGAAAACAGCTCCGAATTGATTGGGCTGGACGTGGCAAAGCCTACATCAATATTATCATTGTCCAGGCTTACTTGAACCACATTGGTGAAATTTTGCTGGCGTATAATATTCTCAACATGAGCGGCAAGGCCATAAAAGAAATCAATTTCTCCCCGATTGACAGCCGCCAGGGCGTCAGTAGCGTTTCGATAGTATTTTACCTCTTTCGCAGAAATATTATCAGGCAAATCCCGTCCTTCCAAAACGCCGCCAATCAGTTCCTCATTAGGAAAAGTAATATTTTTATTACGGACTAAAATAGAGGCTACAGAAGCATATGCCTCTGTACAGGCCAGGCCATAACGAGCAGCTTCTTTATCATTTCCTGCGAAAAAGCCCAGCATGTCAGCCTGCTCCTGATTCAACATATTGATTGCGTCAATGTAAGTATCGCAAGTGTAATAGGTAAATTTCAATCCGGAAAATTCCGCCACCTTTTTCAGCATATCTGGTACAAATCCATCGTGATAATCGGTATTGTCCAAGCAGTACATCGGATGCCAATCGCTTGGAACAGCGACTGTTACCGTTCCCTTTTTCTTAATATAATCCAATTCTTCATGATTTAATCCAGCATATCCTGTATCCAGCCCTTGAAAATTCTTCTCGTATACTTTTGCTGCAAAATTTGGATCCGACTCATAAATTTTGCCTAAAGCCATATTCAGTTCTTCTAAAATTTTCCGATTACCCGGCTGAGCTACAATATAATGGGCTTGCGATTCAAATTCAGCGGCGACATAAAAATCAGAAGATTTGCCAGCATTACTTCCCACCAACAGATCAACTTCCCCGTCCTCTAAAAACCGGTATAGGCTTCCAGTTTTCTGCAAATCCTCGTAGTCATAATATTTTAGTTCACAGTCCAATTCTTGATATTCCAGCCATTCTTTTAGACGACGGATGCTTTCCTGCGAATTTTCATAAATTCCAATCGTTTTTCCTTGCAAAGTCCCTAAGTCGTAATTTCTGATCGAACGGTCCTCTTTCCTAGCTAACAGCACTAAATGGCTGTAGCCGCTATTATATTCTGGATAGGCAAAATAATTCTCGAATTCTTCCGAATAGTAAGTACCTCCCATTAGGTCGAATTTTCCCTCTAAAAAATTGTCAACCACAGAATTATTATCCGTATCTATATACTCATATTTCCATCCTGTATACTTAGCGATTTCATTCAGATAATCCACCACCAAGCCATATCGTTCACCGTCCTCATCGGTCATCGTATAGCCTTCAACTTGGGGAAAGGCTACCCGCAAAACAGTTCCGTTCTTTTCCTCAGCCGATACACAAGGGCCCCAGAAGCAGAAGCAGCCAACAGCCATACCGCCAGCAGAAATCCAGTACAGAATTCTATTTTTCTCCCACTTGCACCCATATGCATTACACCTTTCTTCCTATCAAGGTTTGACGGTTCCATGATCTCAGGCTGATTTCAAAACATCTGATATAATGCTTTTAGTGTAGCATACGGTTAGATATTATTCAATTAATATCTAAGATATATTTTGTTTTCACTTTCTAAAGGAAAATAATTATTTATCTCTAATTCTGCTAGTTCTTGACAATAACATCCCCCTATCGTTTTTAATCAGCACTTAAAAGATAATTCTATAAATCTAAATTACGCATAGGCTTTCCCTTGAAAAACTTAAACTCTTAGACAAGTTAAATAGACTGGGTATCAGATATCTTTCCCAAAGCCTTTTTAAATTGGAACGCAAACAAAACAGCGGTAAAGGTAACCGCAAGGGCATCCGCAATTGGCTCCGCCAGGTATACCGCCATCGTCTGATTGGAAGACCAAACAGCAGGCATAATATAAATTAATGGAATTAAAAGGATAAATTTCCGCATCACAGCGACTATAATGGATTCCTTTGCTCTTCCCAAGGAATTAAACGTCATTTGACATGCCATCTGTATTCCGAAAAGAAACATAGAAGCCATATAAATACGCAGCGCTGTTTTTGTGAATTCCATCAGCTCAGCGTCTGAGGTAAACATAGCGGCGAATAACTGAGGAAAAATCATGACGAGCCCCCATAATGCCACCGCATATAAAACACTCGTTTTTAACAGCAGCCTAAAAGCTGCCTTTACCCTTCCGACATTTCTCGCTCCGTAATTATAGCTGATAATCGGCTGGGCTCCTTGCCCTAACCCTTGCAGCGGCAGCATGGCGAACTGCATAACGCTTGTCAATATAGTCATTGCGCCCACGGCGATATCTCCGCCATATCTTAATAGCGAGGAATTAAAGCAAACGGAGATCACGCTTTCACTGGCCTGCATAATGAAAACAGACAATCCCAGCGCCAGACAGGGCAGAATGATTTTCGCTTCCAGAAAAAGATTTTTTCTTTTAATTTTTAACATGGTTCTTTTTCCAAATAGAAAGGCCAATACCCAAGCACAGGAAAGAGCTTGAGAAATAATGGTCGCTAATGCGGCCCCTTGTACATCCATGTTGAAGCCAAAAATAAAAATCGGATCTAAAATGATATTCGCCACCGCGCCGATCAGCACGGAGAGCATGCCTGTTTTCGCGAAGCCTTGCGCGGTAATAAATGCGTTCATGCCCAGGGTCAGCTGCACAAACAGTGTACCAATAGCGTAAACATTCATATACCGTACGCTATATTCGATAGTATTTTCACTGGCGCCAAACGCCATAAGAAAATCGCGGTTCCAAATAAGAAGCGCAGCGGTAAGAACTATTGAGATCGCGATCTGCACTATAAAGCAGTTTCCCAAGGTTTTTTCGGCCGAGTCTGTATCCTTTCGTCCCATGAAAATCGAAGCTCTCGGCGCGCGCCATAAGCCACCAGAGCCGCAAATGCTGAAACGATCATAATCAGAGGCATACAAACTCCTACGCCGGTCAACGCCATAGCTCCAATATCCGAAATGTGGCCGATATAGATACGGTCCACAATATTATAAAGCATATTGATGACCTGAGCTGCCACGGTTGGAAAAGCCAGCTTTAAAAGAAGCCTTCCAATCGGTTCGCGTCCGAGAAAATCTTTATCCTGATTCATAACAAACGATTCCTTTCTATCGCAGTCAAGGTATTATTCAAAATTCTTCTATTAAAGCTTTCGTAAAGGCTTAACTCTTCGGCTGTAAATCCACTAAAGACGATTTCCCAGAATCTTTGCTGAACCTTTTCAATACTATCCAATATAGGTTCAGCATCTGGTAAAAGCTCCAAATGGATGACCCTTCTGTCCTCAACATCCTGATGACGCCGAAGGATAGACTTTTGTATCAGCCCTTCTACCGCTTTTGAAATAGAGCCCTTTGACAGCAGGCGAAGTTCTACCATATCCATAGCGGTATCTTTGCCCGGATTATGCTGCAAAAAACTAATAACATCCGCCTCAATCCCTGTCAACTGGTATTGAATACACACGCCCTTCAGCATTTGCTCATACAGCTTTAAGCTTTTCCGTATTCCCAGCCAAAGATTTGAGTTATCTTTCATATGGCTGTGACAACCCCTTTCTAAACTCAACCCGTTTATAGTAAAACAGTTTTTTAAAAAACAGTTTTTATATAAACTATTATATCCTATTATTTCTCTTTGTCAACAACGGCAGCCGCAAAAAAAGCACTGAAAAAAGTCTCTACTTTTTTCAGTGCTTTTTTGTGCTCATCAGGCTATTGATTCTTCTGTTTGGCGTGTGTTAAAAATTTGTATTGTTCCATCCCCAGTCAGGAGAGGCTAAATACCGGATATAAATATCCTTTGGATCCACTCCCAGCTCCTTTTGGAAAAGCTTACAAACAGCCTGGGTCATTTTTTCTGAGGCCGCAGAGTCGATTTGAGCTCCAAATACTTTAACCTCTACAATCGCCAGAGGATGAGAGGCGTCTCCCCGAAACCACATGCGGCAGCTATCCTCTAACGTAACCATCAGCCAGTCTTCCGTTTTTTCCGGCAGAAGGGCAATATCCTTACCCAATTGGCTTTTAATGGCCTCCGCGGTTTCTTCATTTACCTTTACATTGGTTTTAATTTGAATACAAGGCATATAAAATGATTCTCCCTTCACATTTTATCGTTTACTAACATGAATCACGATTATTAAAATCCCCGACAACTGGAAAATTATCATTTTCTATTGTATAATGATTCTATTATTATGATAATTATAAAATTTCTCAACAAGAAAAGAGTGTTCTCACATGAAAATCACCCAGACAAAGGATATCCGCGCTGCTAATCGATGGGAAATTATCAAGCAAATTCTTCATAATTATCCTATCAGCCGCGTTGATATCTGTAGCCTCACTGGACTAAATAAAGCGACGGTTTCCACCATTGTGAAGGAGTGGATTGACGCCGGCCTTCTGACTGAAACCGAGCTCGGAAAATCAGCAAGCGGAAGAAAGCCCATTCTGCTTCAGCCTGTGCTAAGCGTAGGCTATGTGATAGCCGTGGATATTGACGTACGCAACGTTCAGACTATTCTCACTGATCTTTCCGGAGAGAGAATTTTGTCCCGAAGAAAATTTTCCATTAAAAACCCAGACTTTTCCGCAGTATACGGCCAAATCTGCGGCGCATTGGATGAAATGCTGAATGGCCAGCCGAAAACGCTCTACGGACTGGTTGGAATTGGAATTTCCGTTCATGGCATTGTGGACCTTTCCGGACTGATCCGTTTTGTTCCCAGCCTTGGATGGCGGAATATCGATATCTGCACTCTACTGGGAGAACGCTATCACGTTCCAATCAATATCGATAACGACGGCAATCTTGCGGCTATCGCCCAGCAGAATATTGAAATAGCTCCCAGTGAACAAGAGGATGGGCAAGCTGCCAAGCCGCTTATCAAAGCTTGGCGGCCGTAAACATCAGCGATCGATCTCCGCCGGACTAATCACTAACGGCGAGCTTCTCCGGGGATATCACGGCTTCGCAAACGCCATTGGCCACCACACTATCAATTTCGACGAACCTAGGCAGTGTCACTGCGGAAAATTCGGATGCTGGGAGCAATACTGCTCCGACAGTGCGGTAATCGCTTATGCCAACAGCCTTCTTCCCGCCCCCATTAAAAGTATTCAAGAGCTGGTAGTTTTAATTCAGCATCAAAATCCTACCGCCCAAAAGGTTTTGGACCGGTTTATTTCTTATCTGCCATCGGGCTGACGAATATTATTTTTATTTTCGACTGCCAGGTGATCTCCCTGAGTTCAGAGCTTTTAAGTGCTCTTCCCTATTATCTTCCGGAGGTTCTGCGGAGAATGATCCTGCCCATTACTCATTCGGAGCAAGTGGTTCTATCACATTTGGGCAAAAACGGCGCCATTTTAGGTGCGGCCGGACAAACTATCGACCATTTTTTCCAAGAGATCGCCAATACAGAACCGGAAGCTTGATTTTTATCAGATCTGCTGTGACAAAAGAGGAGCCCGTATCAGGCTCCTCTTTTCGCTTATGATACGGTCTTTTGAGGAATCTTAGTTTAAAAATTAATCATAGAGCAGCTTATGCCGGAAATAGAAGAAGTGGTCGCTGTGGCTGTGAATGGAAAGCATCCGGGTATGAGGATGATCCTTAGATCCAAACTCCTTGCCGAATTTTCCGATCGTCAGGGCTTGGCCTCCTACATAAATGCAGGAGTAATTGAAAAACAGCTCATCCATCATCTTCTGCGACACCAGGTAATGCATATAAGAGGGAGTTTCCACCAGCAGGCGGTCAATTCCAAAGCGCTTAAGAATATACAGCGCCACCTTGGAATCCGGTGTCTTGTCGCCGGTACCGATCACCAGAACCTTATCTCCATTGTCTTTCATCCTGGCAATCATTTCATCCGTAACATCTTCCATACTGGAAGCGGTTACAACGAAGTAATTGTTCTTAATTTTATCCTTGACCAATTCCACGCCTTGCTTGGAGGTGCTGATCATAACCGGAACCTCAGGAGTGTTGAAGAGCACATGGTCAAAAGGGATATCCGTGGCATCCAGAGAAGTGATAATATTCCACGGCACAGGATTTTTTCCGGCTTCAATCCGCATGTCCTCCATATCCTGGTCGAACACGTGGCAGGTATAGTCAGCTTCCGCGTTCATAGTGCCGGCTCCCAGCATCACGCCGTCGGAAACCGCCCGAAGCATATTCAGAATAAACCAGTCGGTGTCGGCGCCGGCGGGATCATATTTATTCAGCTTGGCGATCAACGGACCCTGAGGCGCGTCTGTAAAGGCAATTCTGCCATCCAGAGAGGTCACCAAAGAAGTATATGTGCACGGGCGATCCTCATGAAGCTCTAGAAATTTTAAATCGCCGTAAATTTTGCGGATTTTATCGCAGCTCATGGTTTCCGCGGTGCAATGCTCCAGCTCCTTGCTGGCGTAAATCCGCTGAACCTTCAAACGGTCTACATCGAAGGGCATTTTAAAAAGAGAAGTAGCCATAGTGAAAATCCTCCGTTAAATCAGGCTTCCGCCGCACACGTTCATGATTTCGCCGGTAATAAATCCGCTTTCCTCGCTGGACAGGAATTTTACAGCATTAGCCATATCGGCTACCTTGCCCATTTTATGCAGCGGATACAAGGAGGCATAGGATTCCTCCAAAGCCTTCGGATCCTCCGCCTCTTGGAAGCGCTGCTCGATCATTGGAGTCCGTACCAGTCCGGGCAGAATACAGTTTACCCGAATCGCCGGAGCATACTCCAAGGCAATGCACTTGGTCAGCATAATCACACCGGCCTTGGAAGGACAGTACCCGATACGCTCCGGAATCGGACGCACGCCCAAATCAGAGCCGACGGTGACAATGGTAGCATCCGGCTGCTTCTTCAGCTCCGGAACCGCAGCCTTGCACATGTTAAACACGCCGCCCAGATTGATGGACAGCTCACGCATAAAGGTTTCGCTGTTCGTGGTTTCCAGAGAACCGATAAAGGTAACGCCGGCGCAGCACACCAGCTTATCCACTTTGCCAAAGGTCTGTACCGCCTTGGCGATCACATTTTCAGCCTGGTCAAATTTGGTCAGGTCTGCCTGAACGTAAATAGCGCTGCTGTCCTGGATTTTCATCTCAGGTTCGATTCCGCAGCCAACGACCTTGGCGCCTTCCTCCAAAAACATCTTTGCCACGCCTTCGCCGATCCCGGAGCTTGCGCCGGTAACGACGACAACTTTATTCTCAAATTTCATTGTGACGCTTCCTTTCTTGCAATTACCGTAATAAATTCGATTTTATTTAGATGCGCTCAAAACGGCTGTAGCGATGCAGTCCAAAGTTTTCCTCGTTCTGGATGCAGCGAGTCAGCTTATAAGGATGCTTAAACTTAGATTCAAAACGTGCGATCAGGGCAGCCTGAATGTCCTTATCGTCCACCTTTTTCCAGCTCTCCATGCTCTCCCAAATAAAGATAAAATGCATCTCGCCGGGCTTGTTTTCATTGATCCAGACTTCCTTGTACAAAAAAGGAATATGGTCAAACAGGTCGCTCTCCGCCTCGCCTAAAGTCCAAACCTCATGGTCCACCTCTAAAAACTCCTCAACAAACTCCGGAGCGGTCTCAAACACCAGATGCTCTACCGGATAATGCTCGCCTTTTACAAATGTGTAACCCTGCATGATAAATCCTCCTTAAAATTGCATTAAATTGCATTAAAATATTTAATATTTTCGAATAACAATCTAACTGCTAACAAAATAATTATTCGGCTTTGTTGGCAGCCTTCATCTTTTCCGCCAACTCTTTGACCTCCTGCGCGATGTCAGGACGAGTCTCCAAAGAGTCGTGGTCACTGTTAGGAAGGCAGACCTCGCCAAGAAACTCGGCGCTTAAATCATTCAGCAGATTTTTCAGCACCAGTTCTCCGCCTAGGAACTGATTTGGAAAGCTAGGCGCTCCTCCCACCATGAGAATCGCCCCTTTGCGCACGGGCTTTTCTGGCATATCGTTGCGGACATGCCCAGCCCAATACACCTGAAAGCGGTCAATCAAAGCCTTCATTTTACCAGTGATGGAATGAAAATACATCGGAGACGCCAACACAATATTATCCGCGGCTTCCAGCTTATCGTAAATCTCCTGCATTCCGTCTTTGATACTGCATCCCTTTTTGTGCCAGCAGTACCGGCAATCCTTGCAAGGCGCCACATTCTCCACACGATAAGCGTCGATAATGTCATAATCCCCGCCCAGAGTATCTAAAAACAGCTTTACCATTTGGTTGGTGTGGCCCTTTTGACGGGCCGCGCCAGTAATTACGAGAGTTTTCATTTTTATTGCCTCCAAAAAACGGTTTGTTACGCTTCCTCAGCAGTTTTCTCCATTGCTTCCTCCGCCTGTGCTTCTCCGGCAGCCGGAACAAAGGTTAGACCGGCGCTTGGCATTTTCCATAAATTCAGCCATTTCCATCTTTTTTTCTTCTTCTGACGCTTTTTCAAAAGACTTGTGGTTGAATTTAATAAAGTGAAGCACCAAGAAAGCGACGATCAGTACAGAATAAGCCGCTACAAAGCCGAAATCCGGTGAATAGGTATCTGTAAACAGCAAGCCGGGAGAATGGATCATACCAATACCGGTCAGCGCTAACGCAACCACGTTAGTAATTGCGGCGTTCAGCCACTTGTTGTCAATGATGAACACGAACACACAGCCGACCAGCAGGCCAACAAAGGCAGAACCGGGATCAAACGCTAAGAATCCCTGAAGCTTTCCTTCCGCAATATTATCCACGACAAAGTCCATGACAACCGGCAGAGAGGCCATAATCACAGCGGGATAGTACTTCTTCTTGACAACCTCGAAAGCCTGAGAGTAGCTGGAAATTCCGACGAATACCAGGATCGGCAGAACCACAGCCTCGGGAATGAAAGCGGTAATGATAGCGGAAAGTCCTGTCAAACCAACGATAGCGTACAGCACGACGATGCCAAGATGATACCCGGTGCCGGAGCCCATCTTTTTCCAGCCAGGATAACCCCAATAAAGCCTACCGCCAGAGGATTGCCAAACAACGCGCCCACCATGCTGGCGGCTCCCGCAAGGACCAGAGGCTTGGTAGTGGTGAAATGAGTGTCACCGCATTCTTTCGCCTGCTCCACAGCCTGAATGCCAGTAATTACCTCATTAAGAGAGAAAACAATGACAATGGGCAGGAACGGAATGGTATTGGAAATTACGTCACCAGAGAAAATCCAGAAGGTAAAATTAGGAATGTAGAAGTTGAGGTTTGCCAAGGAATCCGTCACAGTGGTAAAACTCATAGAGCCGGTGGCCCAGGCAATGCCGGCTCCCACCACAATGGCGATCAGAGCCGCGGGCAGCTTGGTGTTTACCTTCCCCAGATAAATCACAAACAAAACAATTAAGGAAAGCCAGCCTACCAAAGGCATTTTCAGGGTGCCGTCCATAGACTGCAGAATTAAGAACGCCATAGCGCCGCCGGCCAAGGAACCAAACAAAGCGCCGGCAGGAACGATCTTCAGAATCTTCGGGACCACAAACGCACCGATGATAAACACGGCGCCGCCGATAAAGTGAGCCAGCACGCCGACCTTAAAGGCCATGAAGCATCGCCGGTGCTGTTGAATACCGGCAGCATAATGCTGAACAGCCAGATAAACATACGGCCTGCCTGCAAGCCGGCGGGAATCGCGGTTAAATTGGAATCGCCGCGCTGCTTAGCGATATGGCGATAATAAAGCCAAAGGCCGCCGTTTAATACGATAACGGAAACCAGCACGCCAGGCATCATCGTGCCAAATACAGTGCCGCCATCCAAGCCAAAGGTTCCGACCAAAATGGCGATGGCCACAATGACCTTAGAGAATCCATCAAAAAATACGCCGATTGATGCGTCAAGGTCAGCTTTTTTAAACAGAGGGATTTTCACATTACCCATAATTTCATTTCCTCCTAAAATAAATCGTTTCCCTTAGATAGGCTTACATATGCTGTCTCTGCCTCACCTCGCTTTTTCAGAAGACAGTATTTATGGTATTACGGGCGATTCCGTGCTGGGTTTTCTTTTCTGAGCGGTACCGCGGAAAAGAAAACCTTTCAGCGTTAAAAACGCGCCGACAACTAAGTAAATGATTCCGAAGATTACTCCTCCGGCGGGAAAAGTGCCACAGATTCCGCATGAATCATTCCAACAAAGGAACAGAAAGCCAAAACGCCTCCCATTGCTGCGGCGAAGAAATATTTTTTATCCACGATATAAGCTAACAACGCCGCCAGCAAAAGGCTGGACAAAAACGCGCCGTTTCCTAAATATTGGATTCCCGTAATGGGTACTGAAAATTCGGCAAATTTTGAAGCTCCAATATCCGCCACCGTAGTCCCAGCCGCTTGAACCGCAGAGCTGATCAGTGTTTGGATATATTGGAATAAAATCGGAATTAACGACAAAAGAACTACATTGGTATACTTTTTGTCCAACTCCTGGAAAGTGTTTGCCGTAACAGACAGGCCGACAAAAATAAGCAGTACCATAACAGCCTCTGTAGGAATGAGCGCCATAAGAACACCGGTCAAGCCAGTCATACAGATCAGCAGGTAAGCAAAGGCATTGACCAAAGAGAAACCAGCCCTTGCTCCCAGCTCCTTCCAGCCGGGATGACCGAAATAAACAGTAGTTGGAAATGGATTTCCGAACAAAGAACCTAATATAGTAGAGCATCCGTCCATAATCATAGATCTTCTTTCAGGATAAACATCGCCTACGGATTTAGCAGATTCCACGCCCTGAAGCGTAGAAAGAAAATTATTGATCTGCAGCGGAATAATAATCGGCAGAAACGGGAAAATCCCACTAAAGCCCTTGGCGATGTCTATACCGCAGAAGGTCGGCGGATAAAAGCCAAGATTGGAGAATGCCGAAGTAAAGCTATCAGGTGTAAGGTATCCGGTGCCCCAAGCGATAGCGGCACCTAAGACAATCGCCACTAAACCAGAAGGAATTTTTTGAAACCGCTTATCCGCTTTTCCCAGATAATCGATGATAATGATGAATAAGGGAAGCAAAGCGTATACCGGGCGGTCGAATACCATGGCGATCCCTACAAAGGACAGCCAGACGATGGCAGAAGACGCCATATTCCCCATCAGCGCGCTGTGAGGAATTACGCTTACCAGCCAGCGGCCAATGAAACCGCCTAAAACCTCCACAAAGCCGCCGATCAACGCCGCGGCAAGGCCAATCTGAAACGCAAGCTCGGCATCTCCTGTTTGCCAATAAACAGGGCCCATAATTAAATACAGCCAGCCCGTCAACTGTGAGGCTCCGATTCCAAAGGCTGAGCTGTCACATTCTGCCGGTTCTCCTTCTTGGCTAATGATCTTGCCTCATAGAAATACCATAGATTTCCAGCAAAAATTGCCAGCCCAATTCCTGGTACAATTTTCCCAAGAACAATATTCGCTGGCATACCAAACACAAACAGCATAATTCCTGTAGCTGAGAGAATTTTGGAGAAACCATCAAAGAATACGCCAAAGGATGCATCGATATCCCCTTTTCCCCACCAGTGATACCTGAATTTCATAGCCCTCACTCCATGACTAGATTCTGTAGCGCTGAAACAGCTTATCGCTCGCCTTAATTGTTTAAGTCTCAAACAATCTTTGTATTAAGAATACTACTTTCTTAATACATTGTCAATATTTTATCAGACTTTACAAATAATTCATTATTTATGTTTTATACGTTCCATTTATTATTTGCTATTTTTTGTTCTATTTATACAAAAAATAACATTTACAACAAAAAAATGCCCGATTCACTAGAAGTGATCGGACATTTTTTAAACAATTTTTGTTTCAAAACTCATATTAATAACAATCAGATATTGTCAAAAATACTATCAAATAAAATAAAGCCGAGAAAAGAATAGTTGTACTTTCCTCGGCCTTATTGGTGAACCATCGGGGATTCGAACCCCGGACACCTTGATTAAAAGTCAAGTGCTCTGCCAACTGAGCTAATGATTCCTATAAATATTTATAAAAAACCATCTATGGTCTAATAACTGGCTGGGATGGCTGGATTCGAACCAGCGCAATGACGGAGTCAAAGTCCGTTGCCTTACCGCTTGGCTACACCCCAATAAAAAGGAATTTAGGAGCGATATGCGGACAATACAAGGTTGTCCGCATATCGCTTACAGCTATGGGGTGGAAGATGGGACTCGAACCCACGGTCTCCAGTGCCACAAACTGCGCTTTAACCAACTAAGCTACATCCACCATATGGCGCGCCAAAAGGGACTCGAACCCCTGACCCCCTGCTTAGAAGGCAGGTGCTCTATCCAGCTGAGCTATTGGCGCATGGGTCATTATTTTGCCCGCTCAGGGGTGAAATAAATGTGGAGCGGGTGATGGGAATCGAACCCACACGACCAGCTTGGAAGGCTGGGGTTCTACCATTGAACTACACCCGCATTTCAACGGCGAGTTATATATTACCATAAAACTCGCCGTTCGTCAAGCAGATTCTTTTGATTCGTTTAAAAAATTTTATAGCGCATTAATTTTCAACTGATCGCCTTCGGCAAAGAGATCAATTCCCAGAATCTGAGTGTCCTCCGCATCAATAAAAGCGGTTGTAATCCGATCCTCTACCTCTCTACGCACTAAATTTCTCAAATCTCTAGCTCCGCTTTTTCCACCGATAGCATGATGGGCCAGCCACTGGCAAGCGCTGTCCTGGAAGGTAAACTGCACGCCCTTTTCTTTTAGGCTATCCACATATTCTGAAAGCATTAAGCGCGCAATGCTGACAAAATCATTTTCCTCTAAGGGGCGGAAAACGATAACTTCATCAATTCGGCTCAAAAATTCCGGCCGTAAAAACTCAGAAAGAGCCTTTAACGCCTTTTCCTTGCTGATTTCAGATTCGGTCTTCGCAAAGCCCAGAGCAGCATCTTTGCGGTCGCTTCCGGCATTTGAGGTCATAATGATCACAGTGTTTTCAAAATTGACAGTTCTTCCGTGAGCATCTGTGATTTTTCCCTCATCCAAGATTTGTAGCAAAATATTCATTACGTCGGGATGTGCTTTCTCAATCTCGTCGAACAGGAGCACAGAATATGGACGGCGGCGCACCTTCTCTGTCACTTGTCCGCTTTCGTCATAGCCAACGTAACCCGGAGGAGAACCGATGATGCGGCTGACAGAATGCTTTTCCATAAATTCCGACATATCCAAACGAATCAAGTCTCCGGCGTGTCAAACAGCTCCTGCGATAATACTTTCACCAATTCTGTTTTTCCTACACCGGTAGGACCGACAAAAATAAACGAGGCCGGCCGTCTTCTGGGGCTTATCTGTACACGGCTGCGGCGGATCGCTGCGGAAACCGCTTTCACCGCCTCGTCTTGCCCAATAATTCTGCTTTTCAGCTTATCCTCAATCGAAGCAAGCTTTTTCAACTCGTTTTCCTTAACTCTAGAAGCGGGGATTCCAGTCCAAAGCTCGATCACCTTAGCGATATCCTCTTCCGTCACCTGCGCGCCTAAAGCCTCCGGCGCAAGCTCCTGCACCTTATTTTCCAGGCGGGCAAGCTCACAGCGCACCTCGGCTAATTTTTCATAATCAATGTCTTTTTCACTGGCTAAAGCGTCTTCCTGCTTTTTCAGTTCGCCGCATTGGGCGCTTACCGCATCATATTCGTCCATTGCCGTGTTCCGCAAAGCCGCGCAGGCACAGGACTCGTCAAGCAGATCGATGGCTTTATCCGGCAGGAAACGGTCTGTAATATACCGTTCAGACAGGACTACTGCTTTTTTCACCAGTTCATTGGAAATTTTCACCCGGTGATAATTCTCATAATAGGGTTTAATCCCGATCAATACGTCTACGGTATCCTGAATGGAAGGCTCCGACACGGTCACCGGCTGAAACCGGCGCTCTAAGGCACTGTCCTTTTCAATATACTTTCTGTATTCCGTAAAGGTAGTGGCGCCTATCACTTGGATTTCCCCACGGGAAAGCGCCGGCTTTAAAATATTAGCCGCGTTCATAGAGCCTTCCGCGTCACCGGTGCCTACCAGATTATGAACCTCATCGATGAAGAGAATTATATTGCCGTCGGCTTTCACTTCATCTACCAAGCCTTTAATTCTGCTTTCAAATTGTCCCCGGAACTGGGTTCCGGCTACCAGGGCTGTTAAATCCAGTAAATGGATTTCCTTAGTCCTTAGCCTTGCCGGCACGTTGCCCGAGGCGATCCGCAAAGCGAGTCCCTCGGCAATCGCGGTTTTACCTACGCCGGGTTCTCCAATCAGACAAGGGTTGTTTTTTGTCCGCCGTGAAAGAATCTGCACCACCCTGCCGATTTCCTTATCACGGCCGATAATAGCGTCAAGCTTCCATCTTTTGCTTTTTGCGTTAGGTTATAGCAGTAGGTATCCAAATGCTTCCGTTTTGGACGCTTTTCCGCCTTCTGCTTTTTTTCCGCAGACTTTTGAGCATTGGCGTTCTGCGCGGCATTGCCTCCCGCTTGGAAAGAGTCCCCAAAAATATTTTGTAAAAATGGAAATGTCGCCGCTCCTCCCGGCGTAAACAAGGCATCGTTGTCCTCTTCTTCCCTGTCGGCTGCGCTCCAAAAGCCTCTCCCAGCTCCTCAGTTCATGAGGCCTCCGAACTGCTCCTGCATCGCTTCCAGCTGTTCGTCATCAATGCCCATTTTATCCATTAAATCCGTTACCGGCTTAATACCCAGCTCTTTCGCACAGGTAAGGCATAATCCCTGAGTATTCGAACTATTGGTATTGGTGGCGATAAACACCACCGCAGGTCTTTTTTTACATCTTGAACAAAGCATAGTGTTTCTCCTTTTTAGCGGCTTCGCCGCTGTTTACAGTATACACCTCAAGCCTTAATGATTTGTTAAGGAATGTTAAATTTCTAAACCCTACGCAGAAAAAAACAAAGAGGACGGATTCCAATCATAAATCCAGCGGAATAAAAACGTCTGATCAATGGTTTCTCTTGAAAAAGCAGCCGGCATGGGGTCCATAGACGACACTGCCAATGCAGCACTGTAACAAGCCACCAGCAAAAACAAGAATGACATTGCAAAACAGCCTACGAAGAAGCCTATAAAGCTGTCGATTTGCCGCAATACCGGCAGCCGCAGTACCGGGCGAATGACCAAACGGTAAATCAAATAAAATCACAAAGA